>JACCDH010427039.1_pt1 | contig 23501 bp, 15 predicted proteins | sample 7442481 | NCBI WGS metagenome assembly JACCDH01 (sample SAMN15323433, study PRJNA562643) | freshwater metagenome | isolation source: river surface water | place: USA:Blue River Watershed | collected 2017-08-15
GTGCTTGGTATTCACGATGGCTCAGGCGGGGGGAGGCTTTGCCCCTTTGCCATCGGTTGATAGTCTCCCTGCACCACTGGCCGGGGGATTGTTTGTTCAGGTATTCACCAATGAAAGTCTGGTCATAGATTTCGAGTACTTGCTGGAGAAGTTCGAAGTCATCTACTGTGTTTTTCATCTGTTTCAATCTGGGTCAAAAGTGTGACGAATTATCACATAATTGACCCAAAAATAGAGATTGAGAGGCGCAATTAGGCCAAGAATTTTGAGATCGGAGCCACTTAATGAGTCTTCACCAAATTTGATATTTCTTAGGTTCTTGCGTAAGGGCTAAGAGGTAAGGTGATTCCGTGCCCGATTCAGGTGCTATCCTGATAAAAATATCACTCTGTCCCACTTGACTAAGAGGGGTCGAAAATGGAAATCCGTCGGTTATCTCTTTCGTTAAATACAGCGCATGACTAATAAAACAAAAGCATATGAAGCCGCATTGCGTCCGCGTGCTCGGATCTTGAAAACCTTAGGTAGCGAGCTCATTAGTAATGATGCTGTTGCTGTAATTGAGTTGGTCAAGAACGCTTATGACGCTGAAGCTAATCGTGTCTTGATCAAGTTCGTTGGGCCGTTGTTGCCAGGGCAGGGATCGATTGAAGTTTTCGATGATGGCAACGGGATGAGTTTGGATATTGTTCGTGGAACATGGATGGAACCGGCAACGCCGAGTAAACGTAAGGCCACTAACTCAGGAGCTAAAGGCCGCAGGGTTCTAGGCGAAAAGGGGATTGGTCGGTTTGCCGCTATGAGACTTGCTTCTGAGTTGGAGCTGATAAGCCGCGCAAGAGGAACTGATCAGGAGGTTTATGGAATTTTCGATTGGACACAGTTCGAAGATGAGCAGAAATACCTTGATGAGGTTTTGATCATTACAGATCAACGTAAACCTGAAGTCATTCGCGCAGATGTTGGTCTGGATACCCTATGGCCTAAGTCTGAATCTTCAGTAACGTGGCCCCCATCCGAGCAGGGTACTTTGTTGAGGATGCGGAATCTTGCACAAGCTTGGGATGCTGATCGTTTGCGACTAATTCAGCGAGGTTTGTCCAGACTTGTTTCGCCTTTTAAGGAAAACAAGGACTTCAGATTGTTTGTTCAGGCTCCCGACGAATTCTCTGAGTTTTCTACTGAAATTTTGCCGCCTTCAGTGTTGAACTATCCGCACTATACGGTGAGTGGCACTGTCGATGCCGAAGGTATTTGCAATTTGACTCTTGAGGTAAAGGCCACGGGTGAAGTCAAGGTGATTTCTGGTGGTTTTGTTCGAGATGGTAAGAGCGGTCTGCAGCACCTTGATAACGAGGCATATCTGAAGCTGAAAAATCCGGAAGGTGGCTTGCTTAAAGCAGCTGATGTCGATTGGAAAAATAAGCTACCAGTTTGTGGTCCATTGCAGATTGAATTGCGCATTTGGGATAGAAATGAACTCGGCAATGTAGTGCAACAGACCAAAACAAATTTGCAGAATATTCGTGCTGATTTGGACGCCTTGGCTGGAATTAATATCTACCGTGATGGGTTCCGAGTCTTACCTTATGGTGAGCCAAATAATGATTGGCTACGACTGGATATCCGTCGTGTTCAGAATCCTACAAAGCGATTGTCAAATAACCAAATTGTTGGCCACATATCAATTACGGCGGATCAAAACGTCGGATTAAAGGATCAATCTAATCGAGAAGGCCTAGACGAAAACCAAAGCTATTCAGATCTCAGAGAGATCATGAAATCGATACTCACAAAGATCGAGGATCTCCGTAAGAAATCCAAGGGATCAGGTGAAGTTAGTAGCAGGGATTCCGAAACATTAAATCTATTTGCGCCTCTAGATTTTTCACCTATTCGAATGCATCTAGATGCAGTTAACCCGAAAGATCAGATAGCCAAAGACTTGATCAATACGGTCGAAAAAGCCTTCAATAAACAGGTTGAAAGTCTGAAAGCGGTTGTCTCTAAATATCATGCATTGGCGACTTTGGGGCAACTTGTCGATGTACTTCTACATGATGGTCGACTACCTTTGTCAAAGATCAGCAAAGAGGCTTTGTTAGCTCAGGAGGATATTGCGGAGGAGCTATTGACTGGGGAAGAGCTTCTTCGTAAATTGTCAAACCGACTTCGAATGATCAAAGGGCAGAGTGATGTCCTAACTACGGTTTTTCGTAGAGTCGAACCGTTTGGGGGACGCAAACGTGGACGACCCACACAGCTTTATTTGGAAAAAATTATTGAGGATGCTTTCTCTGTTTGTGAAACTCAGATTGCGGAACTAAAAGCTGAAATCTCATTACCCAAAAGCCAAACTCTTGTGAGGGTGGATGAGTCAGAAATCCAAGAGGTTTTTGTAAATTTATTACAGAACAGTCTTTATTGGCTTCAGTTCGTCAACGAAGAGCATCGACATATAGATGTGTCGGTGTCCCGAACTGAGCAGGATCATGTGGAAATCATCTTTAGTGATACCGGTCCTGGTATTCCAGAGGAGAGTAGGTCTCGAATTTTTGAACCTTATTTTTCGACGAAAAAAGATGGTGTTGGCCTTGGCTTAGCGATTGTTGGCGAGATCATCATGGATTACTACGGCGGCAAGCTTGAGTTGCTGGATTCTCCTGTGGCATCTGGCGCTGTTTTTCGCATTACTTTGACAAAACGAATCTAACTAGGGGGTAATCATGGATTGGCGAGTTCTTGTCATTGATGACGAAGCAGGAGAAGATGTAAAAGAAGTCATTCAAGGCAATAAAACTGTTCCTTTGCCCGACTCAATTACATGTACTTTGTGTGAAAAATTTACAGATGCAGTAGATTTGCTAAGAAACGAAAGGTTTGATCTCGTAATTCTCGATCTAAAAGACGCTGCTGAGCCTGAGGACCAATTACTTGCTGGAGAAGTGGTCTTTGAAGCATTAAAGGAGTGCCGATTTGTACCTGTAATTTTTCATACAGGATTTCCAAATAAGGTCATCGATTTAGTGTCTCCTTATGTGAAAGTTGTGACTAGATCTGAGTGGGGAAATTTGAGAACCTCTATTCAAGAAGTCTTAGATACAAAACTTCCAAGCTTGATTCGGCACATTGATGAAGAGCAAAGAAAATTCATGTGGGAATCAGCCGAAAAGATATGGATTAATGATTTAGGAAAAAGTCATCCATCCGATCTGGTTTATCTTCTAGCTCGAAGGCTTGCAAACACACTGTCCGGTGACGTCGTAAGAAGTTTTTTGGCTGCTGATGGCGCTGGAGGTGCTCCACAGTCTGAAAAAATCCATGCTGTTGAGCTGTATGTTTTTCCTCCTATTTCCAAACTCTCACTTTTTGGCGATGTTTTCAAAAAAGAAACGAATGGACCGGCAGAGTATTTCGTAGTGCTTACTCCTTCGTGTGATTTGGCTCAGGGCAAAGCTGATTTTGTACTTTTATCAAAGTGTAAAAATCTAGTTGATACGACGGACGGCCAAAACGTGAAAACCTCTCTTGTAAATGGCGGTGATGTTTCCGCTACTGCGACAAAAGAGTTAAAAAAAATAATGTGTGATAACTGGAGGCCTGTCGACCGCTACAAGTATCTTCCAAGTACAAGTTTTCTTCCTGATTTGCTTGTGGATTTTCAAGATGTATTCACTATTGATGTTGCTACATTCTTTTCTCCTGAGAGCGACTACAAAAAAATCGCTTCACTTGATAGCCCCTTTGCAGAGTCTTTGCAAGCAAAGATGACGCGTTATTTGGGGCGTATAGGGACACCGGACATTGATGCAGATTTGACTTTCGAACGATTTAAGTCAAAGTGGAAAAATCCCTAAGTAGAGTTGTAGCTAACTATCAGCTACGCGGAAAGCTATTTGAGGTTTATTTCCAGAGGGGCAATTATTCCTAGTACGCTTTTAAGTGAGCGCGATGCAGGACGAGTATGGCTCATATAAAAACTTTTGAAGGTACGTGATAAAAGGTTTCGTATAGATTTCCACAATGAACGCAGAATATTGCTTCTGTCATCACCGTAGCAATGAAGCCGTTGGCGCGCCTCCTGAGCGTGTGGCTCGTTTGGAAACTCTTGGACATCGGCAACAAGGAGCCCAAAATTTATGTCCAAAAACCTTTTGCTTTGGCTGCCGACTCTTCGCTTAAATGCTCCGCGGACATCTCTCCGCCAGAATTGCAAATGTGCCTTCTGCTGTGATTTCCTCTCCCGAATTTTCACTTCGACACGCACTCTTGGCACATCGCTCAATCACGGCTTTACGTTGTCTGTCCCTCATAGGATAGTCAAGTGGGCAAACATGTTCATGACAGCGCGAAGTGGCCCAGTTCACTCCTCCGATTTCACATTGCGCTGAAATTCGCATAATTTTCTTCTCCTATTGCTTCAGCCGCGTGAGCATCGCGTCTATTGAGACCGTTCGAACATCTCGCTATCATCCTGCTATCAGGAGGGACGAGCCATGGGCGGCTTATCGCAAGGATACCGCGGACCGCGTGAGGTCCACTATATGTTCATTGATGGCGAACAATTGCGTCAAACTCTGAAGGAAGTGGGAACGTTTTGGTTCGGTAATTCGATCGATATCGATTATCGGAAATTGCAGCGTGACTGTCAGAAGGTGTTTTATTACGACTGTCTGCCTGCCAAGCGAGACACGACGAATGAAGCTGAGTACCAGCTCAGGGTTGAAGAGAAACAAGCGTTTTTCGACGGATTGCGATCGCTTGCAGGCTGGCATGTCAGTGAGGGACTGGCCCGACATCGGAAGAAGGAGCGTCAGGAGCAAAAGGAGGTAGACATTCTCATCGCTGTAGACATGTTGACCCATACCCACCGAAAGAATATGCATCGGCTTACCTTTCTGTCCGGCGATCAGGACTTCGCACCTCTACTAGAAGCCGTTGTTCGAGATGGTATGTATGTCGAATTGCTTTACCCAGAGGGCCACACCGCACGTGACCTGAAGTACTTCGCGGACGTTGCTACACCGATTGATGTCGATTTTCTCCTTAACATCGCAACAGATGACTTCAGGCGAGCGCACGCATTCCCGCAGGTCTCTTGGGAGATTCAGGCTGAACTGGGTAACGCGACTTGGACGTGGGACGGTATGCAAGGCAACAGCTTGCTCTGCAAGGGCTGGAGAGAGGTCTGTGGGACCATGCTGTGCTTCAGAGCTACCCAGCCCAACTCTCAAGGCCACTACTTGAGTGTTCGCGGTCGAGACTATGAGCGTGCCAAGCGCTATTTCGAGCTCCAACTTGGTCGTCACTTGGGCGATGCCGGCTTCAAGCTGGAATGGGAGCGTCGGGGTTTCTAGTTTTGCCGTCGTCACCAAGAATGACCTAGTTAGAGTGACATTGAGGGTGCTTCAATAAACTCTACAACTCGACAGTTGTGCACTACAGAATTCAAGTTCAGTTATATCCATTACCTATCCATGTAAGTGATTTAAATCATCAGTTTCTTTTAGATAGTCTCAATATATTCGGTATTTTGGAGGCGGGATTATTTTTAAAATTTCAATGATTGACTTTTGAACCTGAGGCACCATGCGAGTCGCGAATTCAATACCCGGAAGCGGCCTTTCCACGCGGATTTAGCAGTGCATACCATTTTGTCATGATTCCGATGCTTCCCGTCCTCATGCAAGCGACCAAGACTGCCCGTAACACAATGTCCGAGTGGTTTGATCGCTATCCGCCTAGATACCCGTGGATGGTGGCTTCGGACTACTGCATTGGTGACGTCAACAAGCCAAACGACGTCTTCAGCTTCGTCATCATTGCCCCGCACGATACGGCCGACAACATCTGCGAGTACATCGCAGGCGCCGCTCCTAAGGACCTAAAGAACACCAAGGACATTCCGCTAGGCCTAGTGCAGTACCTGACTTGTAAGGTGCCCGTAACGTTCAGCATTTCTTTCGTGCTGAAGCGCGAGGAATTTCTCCTGCGGGCGCATCTGGACGTCGAGAACATGCTTGAGTTCGTGCCGGGTGCAATCGCCTACCTTGAGCGTCGACTGGGACAGTATCCCGCGGAGCGAACAGTCGAAGCCCACGAGAAAATGGTGAAGCGTTTCAAGGCCTTTGGTCGCGAGTTGGCGAGCAAGAACTTGAACGCCAAGTTGGCCCGCCAGATGCACCTAGCAGCTGCGGCCTCCGCAACAGTATTCAACAACTTGAACTTGGCCATAGAGCCGAAGGCAATACGCTGGATTTCAGACCGCGACGCCCTCATTGCGCGGCACGATGCCGTTGTCTACGACCTGACCTACGTCTATTACATACTGCAGGCGGAAATGCACGCAATTGGAGAGCTTGAGGCTGGCCGTACGGTGCCAACGACGCTGGCAGACCTCGGATTCGAGATTCCTGAACAGACTGGCAAGCACCGCTACGATGAGATTGTCCGGCTCCCTGATTACCTCGCGGGCACGCTGGCCGACCTAAATAGCGAGACGATGGCCATGTCGCGCGACAAGTTCGACGTGGTGGTCAACAACGTGTTCGTTAACTCGAAGACGAATTGGGTGGTCCAGCTTCTTTCCGGCGAGGGCCGGGTAACAGCGCGGTCGGCACTATTCTGTGGGCAGGACTAGCGGCGGCAATAAAAAATGTACTAACCCAGCACTTCCTTGCTCCGCCTGCCAAACGGACATCGAAGCTGATGAACGAGTACGTTTTTGACTTCTGCTTCAATCCGAATGCGATGGCGACAATGTGCCCACTGTTTCTGATCGAACTAGTCAAACCCAACCAGAACGCATATGCCGAGTCATACAACTGAAGATTCACAAACTTATGACTGAACGAACACTGATTCAGTGGCCTCCAATAAGAGGGTGTGATCGTCGAAACGTGACGTCGGGAATAGAACACATCTCCGAAACATTACTCACTTTAATATTTGTGTTAAAAAACGATCTATGCAGATAGCTATGAATCGTCGCTAATTTTGCGTGTTCCAAAGATCGGGCGGCAACGGTGGCCAAAAAACAAGGAGTTTTGCATGACACGACCAGTAATACAAGGTATGCGCACATGGCCCCGTAATTTGAGTACATCCCAAGGAGGAGGGCTCTCTACTTCTCAGTATGGCGGAATGTCTACTTCGCAGTACGGCGGCGCTTCAACCTCGCAGTATGGTGGGTTGTCAACTTCACAATACGGAGGTATGTCGACGTCACAGTATGGCGGACTTTCTACGTCGCAGTACGGTGGCCTTTCAACCTCTCAGTACGGAGGATTGTCTACATCTCAATACGGAGGTTTATCGACTTCACAGTATGGCGGCCTCTCTACTTCGGAGGGGGGCGGAATGTCCACCTCCTCTAACAATGTCTATCGAAGCAACATTCCTCCATGGCCTCACTTCGTTCTTGAGCTTGAAGCTAGAGGATTTCAAATGCAAGCGAATTTAATTCGCCAGCACTTACCGCCATATTTGTGGCCTGAGAATTTTTTTAAATGAAGTCATATAGCTGTTCAGATATGGGTTTGAAAATAACAAATGTTGCGTTGCTTTTCGCTGGATTAGCTTGTCTTGTAAGAGGTGTGCACGTTTTATGGACTGTAAATGAAGGCAGTAGTGCGGCAACGGCATTAACAGCGGGCTTGTTTTTGTTGCTCGCATCTACGATTGATCGGTTCGAGGTTCTGAAGGGCTGGGGGCTTGAGGCTAGAACAAAGCAGTTAGATAAGACCCTCAGTGAGGCCGTTGCAACACTCAACCAACTCAGAGAAATAGCCGAACTTTCAAGTGAATCCATAGTTTCACTTAATTCAAAGGCCGGGCGTTGGGATAGCGCTCCAAGCGCTCAAGTTGCGTACGAGGTTGTGAAGCGAGTACGCGCTAATTTGATGGAGTTGGGTTCTGCTGAACAACGAGTCAAGCAGATCATGGAGCCTTGGGTCAAAGTGACCACAAATGACTTGGTTCGAGTGATGTTGACAGAGCTTCGCAAATCTCTGCAGCTTGGCAGCGAACACTACAGGATTCAACTTCAGTCGTATCCACTACCCATCCAAGCAGGCGATTCAAATCATCAACTTCTTTTAGATAGTCTCAATAAATTTGGTAGTTTTGAAGGCGATTATTTCGGAAGTAGTAACGATTGGCCAATCGGTAGTCATGCCTCTAAATTAGCAGAGTCCGTTGAGAAGATGCCTTTGCTCGATGAGTCGGATAGGCTGAAACTTCGGCATTTCATTTCTCCTTGGCTTCCGCGTCTTGAACGCCTTGCGAGTGATTATGAGCTGTTAGATGAAGACGAGTGGTTTAAATCGTTAGACGAAGAAAAACCAAGCTCGAATGGCAGCAATCAGAGCAGTGCTGAAATCTAAAGATCAAGCGAAATGGCTGTAATGACAATGAATGTGCCGAATTCAATTTGTAAAAAATTTATTAAATGGGCACCATGAAAATTTCAATCCAAGATCTTACGCTGGCTTACCGAAAGGCAAAAGTTGATCTTTACTACTCAAGCCATCCATCGATTTTTAAGATTGCAGAGTATGAGGAAAAGATTGCTCAAAATCTAAATGACTTGCTTGGAAAAATACATCTAAAAGATGAGAGTTGGGTGACGGAAGCTACTTTCTACGGAGAGTGGTCGCTTGATCCAAAAGCAATAAAGAAAAGCCTCACTTCTGTTAATGATGGTCTAGTCTTCGCATCACCAACTGACGAATGGACAGCCATAGTCGAAAACAAACTCTTCCCTGAAGCAGAATTTCGTCTGATGGCGCATTGCAGTATTGATATGCATGTACTTTCTGCATTGTGGATGTTGAAGGTGGGGGATATCTACGATAGACAACTGAGCACTAACTCTTATGGCGGCCGACTACGCAGAAAGCCAAATAATGACCTAGACCATCTTGCCCTTGGATCATTTAAACCGTATTTGAGACCGTTCAAAGAATGGAGAGAAGGCGGCATCAAAGCCATGCAGGCTGGCCTTGCCTCAGATAAGAAAATTGTTGCTTTGACAGCGGATATCAGTAGCTTCTATCACGAGCTAGATCCTGAATTCATGCTGAATGAGACGTTCATGTCTCGACTTGGAATCAATTTAAATGAAGATCAAAAAAAGCTAAACCGATTATTTATTCGTGCGATCCAAGCTTGGACATCGCATACCCCCTCTGGTAAAGGTATTCCTGTTGGGCTACCTGCTTCTGCGGTGATCGCGAACTTGGCTCTGATCGAGCTAGATCAATTAATCGAACAAGAAACTGCACCCCTTTACTACGGCCGGTATGTAGATGACATTTTGCTTGTTATGGAGAACGGCGGGAACATTAAATCTCAAAATGAGTTGTGGCAGTTCCTCATCGCCCGTTCGAATGGGAGCCTCCATTGGACTGAGGGCGAGAAAGGAACTAGATACCACACTCCATATCTCAAAACCAGCAACTTGCAGTTTTCAAACGACAAAAATAAAGTCTTCTTCCTTTCAGGAAAAACGGGACAGTCTCTAATTTCTGCAATTGCTCAACAAATCTATCTTCGAGCAAGCGAATGGCGTGCATTGCCGAACTTACCTAACTCACCCGATGATGTTGCAACTCAATTATTGAAAGCAACTAATTATTCAGGAGAGCATGCTGACAACTTGCGTAAAACGGATGCGCTCACCTTGCATCGTGCAAGTTTTGCGCTAAATCTCCGCGACTTTGAAGCCTATGAAAGAGACTTACCACCAGAGACTTGGGCCACGTATCGACATGCCTTTTTCGATGCAGTAATTGCGCATGTACTTTCCCCTATCAAGTTCTTTGAATTAGCTCAGTACCTTCCACGAATTGTGCGCATGGCAACGTCATGTGAAGATTTTCATTATTTGCAAAAATTATTGAATTCGTTTCAGGTGCTAGTTACCTCTGTAGACAAGAACTGCCACTGCAAAATCAAAGCTGCGCAGCGAATCGAGCCCGCTCGTCCCGACGAAATTACGCAAAAGTGGGGGCATTTGATACTGACAGAACTTTGCGAAAGTGTCGTATCGGCTTTCCCTCCGCGACTAACTAAAACAGGAGCATTAGCGTGGGATCGCGAGATGCAACATCTTTGGGGAAAGTTATGCGACAAAGTTTGGCCAGGTAACGAGTTTTCGGATTACCCACTTTCAAATCGCAAAGGTATACAGAAGAAACATGCCTTACTTTTTTCTCTTGATCTCGCTCATATGCCATTTAGATTTGTGGGTTTACCAAGAGAGTTCATATCTCAACGTGGGATTCCAAACAAGAAACAATATCTAGCAAGCGTCGCATCATCTGAAGTTGCTTTGCCTAATGAGATCCAAAACGGCATCACCATCTTGGCTTACTGGTTAAAACTTGGAAGAGAAACGCCACTTGGTTTGATCTTCGCTACGCGTCCGTTTGGATTGACTGAACTTTACTTGGTAGCTAAAGATCCTTTTGAACCCCATGTTTTGCCGTGGTTAGATGCGGTTGTTTTGGCATTGCGCGGTTTTAATTTGAATGACAAAACACCTCTTTGGGACAAGCATCGGGTTTTGCACATTCCTGATGGATCACCGAAGAAGAAGCAGACGATTGCTGTCTCAAGTTGGAAAACTGAACTCGATAGTTGTGTTGCATCCATTACAAGAAATTTAGACCCAGACGTTACTCAGCGTTACAAACGATTGAATCACTTGATCAATGGGGTGATTTCCCAACCGGATGGGGCTGGTTACTTTGTGATGCCAGAGCTTTCGATTCCTGCACATTGGTTTATGCGTATCTCGCAAAAACTCAAAGGAAGAAACATTTCATTTATATCGGGAATTGAATACCTCCATGCTCGCAAAAGCATCGTTCGCAATCAAGTCTGGGCGTCGCTCACTCACGATGGACTTGGCTTTCCATCACTGATGATTTACATGCAAGATAAACAAAGACCCGCACTACACGAAGAGTCTGAGCTATTCCGACTTGCTGGGTTAACGATGAAGCCTTCAACTTGTTGGAGAAACAACCAACCTCCAATAATTCAGCATGGAGATTTTTTCTTCGGTCTGTTGATTTGCAGTGAACTCACCAACATTCGCTACCGTACGTCTTTAAGAGGCAAAGTGGATGCTTTATTTGTGGTGGAGTGGAATCAAGATACCGAAACCTTTAACTCTTTGGTGGAATCAGCCGCACTTGATATGCATGCATACATCATTCAATGCAACGACCGTCAGCACGGAGATAGTCGAATTCGAGCTCCCTATAAAAACACCTGGTCTCGTGATGTCCTTCGCGTAAAGGGTGGCATACATGACTATGTCGTAACTGGTCGGATAGATGTTAATGCTTTGCGCGCATTTCAATCTAGCTATAGATCGGCTTCTGGCCCATTTAAGCCCGTACCGGACGGCTTTGAAATAGTCGATGTCAGAAAAGTTTTGCCAACATAAAACAATCGGTGCAATATGAAATTACTAATGATTACGGAAGATCGATCCTTCCCCATGTCGATGCTTTCCACTGCGCCGTGGAAGTCCATGTCGTTTGTTTGGCTAGGCCGAGGGAGCACTTCAGCGATAGTTGAGTTCACGGCATAGTCGACCGTATTGAAGGACGACCAGCGGTTATCGCTGCCAAAGGCGATAAACTGGACCTGTCAACCCATGCTTTCCGTAGGCCTCAGGAGAAAAAATGACTGACATAGCATCAGCGATTCAAAGTGCGATCGAAATAGTGGGTCGACTTCGTGCACTCTCGAGGAAGATAGAGGATGCCGAGTTCAAAATGTTGCTCGCTGACCTGTCGGGGGATCTGGCGGATGCAAAGCTTGAAGTCGCTAACCTCAAGTTCGAGCTTGCTGAGGCCAAGCAACAGCTCTTAGACAGTGAATCCAAGGCCAAATTGCGCGAAGCGGAGGTCCCATCAATCGTAGATGGAGCATATTCATTCAAAGGGGACCAAGGACCCTATTGCACAGCATGCTTTGATACGAAAAGTCAAAAGGTGCGGCTAACCACTCTCCCGCCTACCTTTCAAGATTTCGGTAAATGGCAGTGCCCAGCTTGCCAAGCAATCCTTGGAGATGGAGCCTGAACTTTAGGTTTTACTATAGCGACCTATCGAGATTTCATCGCGCAGCTTGAGAATTTTCGGCGCGCGACGCCCAACCCTTCGGAGGACTCTCCAGGAGCGTCCCAACAGCGGTCGCTGCGATCGAAAGCGGTAGCGTGATGCCTAACTCTACAAAGGGGGGGCGGCTCATCTTGGTGCGAAGCAGCAACTATGCGCCCGCGACCAGACGGCACGGTTGCTAAAGTGACTAGCAGTAACCGCTCCAAACCTGCAAGACGAGTCGTAATGTCAGAAGCGGGTAAAAAATTATTGCAAATTCGTTTTACTTTATTTTCGCCAGTGATATTGATAACTCGAACTGCTACCGTCGCGCGCCTTGAACCGACAGTTAGGGCTTGGCACGATTAAGCCCCAGAACATTACGGATAGATTCATTGTCTGGCCAACTACGTTGCACCAGCCACCAGACACATGCCTGACCAATAGCGCGACTGATAGCACCGATGCCTTGGAGATGCATTTCACATAGGGATATCGAGTCGGAGCTGTCCTTCGGTGCGTCATGGTGACCATGAGTTTCTAGGGACATAAACCGATAGAAGACTGTGTACAGATCAGAAATGTCAGCTTCTCTAGCTAGTTCCTCCACGCTCTTTCTCTTTGGAATGCTTTTCATTTGATCGGTATTCAGAAACTCTGCGGTGGCATCAACTCCAGTATGCCTGTTTGTGATCTTTGCTTTACCTGCCTTGAGATTGCTCCTAAGCGCTTTGGCAAGCTCAGCTTTGGTCGAACTCTGATGTGATTGGGCGTTTTCAACCGAACGGACTGCCCACAAAATGGTGATCAGTTGCTCTAGTAGACAGCGCCCCAGAATGCCTAGGCAGGCAGCGTTGTGATTGGCGCCCAATGCTGCCGCCCCGCGCACCAATTCTGCCGCCCGACCAAGTTGTTGACGAGCAATCTCATCTCTCAGATCTGCTTGTCCCGATGCCTGAACTTCCGATGCGGCAAGCAGTAGTGCCACTTGCTCGTGCAAAGATTCGACCAGCTCTTCTAGTGTCGTTGTTGCGATTTTCATGTGATAAGAACAAGAGTTTTAACGTTGGAGGTAAGGGGCGCGAGCAGCTTGCCGCGATGTGTCCCTCTTAACCGAAGTGTTAGGCAAATTACCCATGATATGCAGCCTGTACATTAGGATCGAATTCAATGACCCAAGTCATGACGGTCAAGCTAGCCCCCATTAGCTTTTCGCTTCGATCTGGGGCAAACCAATGGCCATTGAATTTGCCTCCATGGAACAAATTGTTTCGGACACGGCGGATATAAACAAACAAATCATCCGCAGTGTTGCCGGTGTTGGCGAGAGCGTCTCTCCATTCAAGGGCACCGCTGACAATAAATTGCTTTTTTGGCGGCTCTTTAAGAAGGAATGTTATGGCCTCGCTAATTTCGTCCGAGGACGGGCTATTCACACAGGAAGCCACAGCAAGAGCAAACTTCTTCCAATTCGCTTCAGCCGCGCCGTCGCCGTTGTTATAGCCGCTAGCCTTCAGCGCGTATTCCATGCGCGAGAAAACCTGAAAAAATTGTGCGGCAGTTTTATGAAGGTTGGCGTCACGAGACATGAAGGCCTGACGTAATTGTATGTAGCAATGCCGTTGATTAATGCGTATGAATGCTCACAGTTCTAAAGAGTAAGGCTCAGTCGGTCGAGCCGATCTAAGGCGTCCGTAAGGGCGTCCTCCCAGTCGTCGAACTGGCGCTTCGGCTCTAACACTTCAGGAAACACTGAACTTAGGACAAGTCGACACAGAAACGAAAAATAGTAGTCATATTTGGGGTCTTTTAACGCAAGCCGACCAATCATGTGAGCTACCCTATGGTGAAGCGCTGGATGGCCCCCTAGAAGAAGTGCCTTTCTCGGATCCCTATACAGATAGAAGGTACTGAGTAGTACGCTAACCATGGCCCAAGCTTCAGACAGTTTCTCATTGTCGTCGAGGCTTTGTCCGAGAAGATCGTCGTATGCGACAGCGTCGGCCTCCCTCTCCATATCGAGGCGCAATTCAGCACTATTGGTGTCTTTAATGACATCGAGATGCCCGAAAGTCGCATGCGCTCGCTCATGACTCAGCAAAAAGGCAACCGCCTTCTGATAAACAAGATTCGTCTTCAGCCCATACCACTCTTCTTTCTCCGTAACGTAGTGCGTCGGAGACGGCAAATCTGCAGGCCATCGCGTGTAGATTTCGCGCAGACTCGTCGACCACTTCAACAGCTTGCGAGCTCGTTCGATTAGATTTACAGTCTCTACATCCATCGCCAACATTGGATCAAGTAGGGGTTTCTGTACGCTCTCTTCATAGATCACCAACCATCCATAGATGAACGACCAGAGCATCTCCAAGTGTGAGAGGTCAACATGCATCTCAGGAGCGTCTGCCTTCTGTTTAGTAACGCCCGGTGACTTGGGTGGTTCGGCTGACATATCAAGCTTAATCTCACCCGAAAGAGTGCCATTAGTTATCTGAATTTTCATTGTCTGCGCGCCAAATTCTGACAGATTCTCGAACTGCCAAAGTATGTTTCCCTCGAGTGCTAATACCGGTGAGTCAACGATTGTTTGGATTGATGAATTCGAACTCATGGCGTAGTTTCTGAAAAACTAGGATGCAAGAACCTAGCAGGAAAATCCAGTCTAGCCTAACCAGCAGTAAGTGCTGTTGAGTGACTGCTATTTCCACCGGATTCAATGTTGCGCTTAAAAAATCAATTTGCAAACTCTTTATCAGATCCGTATTGATTTAATTTTTCCTGTGATATCGATAACTCGAACTGCATATGATTTTGTACATTCTTAGGAAGATTACTACACGGGCAATAGAACGACAGATGGGATTACTTCCCGGGTCATCTGACCGCGTGGCTGCATTTTTCAAGCAGTGGAAGGCGGGTCAGTAGGGCGGGTCAATTCTACGAACAAACGAACAGCCTTGGGCTATTTGCGCCGCGTCTCTAGTCGAAATATCAGAGTCCGTAGTCAATGACATCGCAGCTGAATGTTGACGATCTAAACCGAGTAGCCGTTCTTCGCGGTCTTTTGAAGGGATCGTCCGTAGCTGCTTGGCTGTGTGATCTGCCTGTTTGCGAACACGTTGATGGACAGCTTCCCGCGGGCCGCGGTGAACTGTACGAAACCTGCCGGCGTCAGAACGAGGTAGCAACCCTCGCCCCAAAGAGACTCCGCATCGATATCAACTCGACCGGCGTCACGCCACCAATAGAGTTTTGCAACCACAGAACAGCTCGCGTCGATGAACACGTTGGGATCTTCGTCATGCTCACGCCAGCGAAGCCTCTTCACCCAGTTCGGGCACAAAGCGAACGGGTAGGTCGGTGCGTCGAAGCCCATGTCCACAGAGCAAACGACGCGTCTTACCAGAGTGGGCGCCAATTCATTGTCGAGGGCGACATGTTGGCCTATCCAGACAGCGATGGGCAAGGTGGCATAGCACTTGTCAAAGTCTTCCCCGTCAGTTTGTGCCGATGGTGCTCGAAATCGGTAGAGGCGATGCTCTGAGATGCGTGGCTTGAAGATTTTGAAAATCGACACCTCAGCCACGACTTTCCCATTGTGATTTTCCGGTAAAGGCGCGACGTCGCTGTGGACCTCATCAACCCACTTCTTCTCTCGTTCGGTCCAACCAGTAAGTCGATCTAACAGCGGCATGCGGATCCATTCGGGGCGCACTTGCGGGAGCTTCAGTGGCCGAGGCGGAAGAGGGCAACCCAATTGCTCTAGCAGCGTCGACATGTTGAGGTCATTCAGCTTGCCAGCTAGCCGCAACTCTCCCGCGACATGGCGAAGGGCGGCAATGGCAATGTAGGCATGGGGCTTCAAGTAGGCGATCTGCATTTCGAGGGCGCTAAGCTGGGCCTCAAGCTTTTTGATACCAGAGGGCCCGAATGCTTCAAATCCGCCCCAATCTTGGATGAACATCGCCGCGCGCCGGCGGACAGTCATCTCGTCGATGCCTGCCACCTTAGCAATGTGCTGTGCTGTCGAGCGCAACATCTGGGTCCAGCCAAGCGGCGACTCGACTCGCATCGCACCAGTTCTCTCGTCCTTGAATGAATGGTCGCCCTCCGAGGGGATCTCCAGTTCGAGGCTATAGAAGAGGGGCAGTGGTTTCGCATCCACGGTGATTGCCATCCCCCATCGATGCGACAAGAGCGCGGCTGACTCTGCTACCGAGATATCGCGGTGGCTGACCAACGCAGCCACAGTGGTGCTCAACTCGGGTGCAAGGTTAGAGCTGTCAGTAGCCAGCAGCGTTCCGAGCGCCTGCAGAGGGGCATCGGATTCGCCGGCTAGAAGTCGCTGCATAAGGGACTTGAACAAAGCTTGACCGTGTCCGGCTTGCCCTGCCAAATGAAGCGTGCAATTGCGTGCGTGTCTCTGAACTTCTGGAACGGGCAGCCGACAGGCAAAGTGCAGCAAATCCTCCAGAAGATCGGTATCGCTTAGCGGTAACTCGCTCGGCTGGAATGGCCGTCCCAGCTGGAACTCGCGAGTGCAGGTCATCTGCTCCTCTAGCAGCGACCAGATGGCCGGCCAATCCGGCGTCGTGCTGATTACTGGCAGTATCGAATCCAGCTCTGTCAGCAGCGACTGGGTGTTCTCCTGGCCCGCAGTCACTGAATCGACGATGTTTTCGAAGGCGGCCGAGGACGTGGATGGTCCCTGCAAAAGCTTTTTCGCTTCAAAGTAGAAGAACTTGCCGCCACCCATCCACTGGCTCCAGGAGCTCCAAGGGTCCTTGCTTGACTCGTAGCCTTGCATCAGCTTCTTGGCGTACTCGACCTCTCCCGCCGCAGCCAAGCGCTTCACCATCAGGAAGCGGCAGCGCGCGTCGTCCTGCAAGACCTGCCAGCGCTCAAACATTCTCCGCACTAGATGAAGCGGAGCAGTCTTGGCCAGATCTCTGAAACGGTACGGGGCGTTGTAGTTCAGTTCGTCGCTATCCGCTTCAAACGCGCGCTCGAGCTCCTCGAGGGTGGTCTCCGAGTCGTACTTGCTGGGCGTAGACGAGTGTCGAGGTTCCGGCGCTTCTGACGTCCACCGAGCAACGGCAGCGTCGAGCTCTGCAGACGAAAAACCATGTTTTCCGGCAGCGCTTCGAAGGCGCTGGAGCAGTCCTGCCCTCTCGTGTGCCCTGCTGGCTACCTCGATCACACCCAAAAGCATCAGCGCGAGTGGTTCAATCTGTCTGGGACCTGCGGCGTCGGCGGCGATGTCGATGAAGTCGCCGACGTGGTAAGGATCCCGGTAGTACGGTTCCATGTAGAAAGGCAAGCACAGTCCACACCAGACGGTCGCGCAGGCCAAGACGAGCTCAGGCCTTCGCCGGACTATCCCCGTCATGAGTAGGTCGACGCGGTTCGGCCAGCCAATCAGATGCCATTCCGCAAGTGTCCTTGACACCTCGAAGCCAAAGCGTGGTTCGACCAGCATCGCTTCCTCAATGAGCGACATCGTCAGGCGATGCGCGGCTGACGACCCTTCCGTTTCGGTCATGCCGCCGACTTGGCGCATCAAGTTTGAGATCCGCTTGACTCGGTTCTCCGGGTCAGCGGCGTTCGCAAGGACGAGGTTGTCTCGCCAGATTGCGTACTGCGGGTCCTTTTTGGGTGCCAATGCGTAGCCAAGGCACTGCTCGTGCACTGTTGCCAGCAACTGTTTCGCGCGTTCTATATCCCCGACCGCAGCCAACGCGATGACCAGATCCGCCAAGCCGTCGATCTGCTCGGTCGGTGTGCTCTCTTGAAGCTCCGCCACCAGGGCGTTGAGCCGGTCGACGGCTGCCACACGGTCACCGTCAACTCGATACCCATCGACGGCCAATCTGCGTCGTAGATACGCGGTACCCCCCAGCGTCGATGAGGCGATGGCTGCTTCCGCCTCCCGAAGTACCGTGCGGTACTCAGTTTCGCCGCGCATGGCACCTAGCCTCAGCAGCGCTTGCACGAGCGTGGGAACCGCTTTGAAAGCCTGCTGGATGCGATAAGACTCACTACCGCCTTCTGACGTCAGACGTAGGACGTACCCAAGGGCAATGCGGGTTTCGTCCTGGATGCTGCCCGCCAGCACAGTCGCGCTATCAACGGCTACGCGACCTAGAAGCACACCTATCGTCGAGGCGTGCTGCTGGAACGGATGAAGGAAGGTGTGCTTTGACGGAGTCACTTTTGGCAGCGGCTTATTGAGCAGTGTGCAAAGCCTCGCGTGATGCATCACAGCGCCGACCAGATCTACCAGTCCAGCTAGGTCCGTCTCGTCGTCGCACATGGAAATCATCGGTGCGATCAATTTGTCGAATAGGGCTTCGGCTAGGTCACGACGGTCAGCGTCGAATGCAATCACTGCCATCCGGCGGCGATAGCCGTTGGGTACCTCTCCGAAGCCAGGAAGGGCGATGGCAGCTTCAAACAGGGCAAGCGCTTGTGCAACGTCGCCACGGCGACTTGCCACAAGCCCTGCGTGAACCATTACGAACGGCTTGTCTTCGTTGGCTACCCCGAGCTTGCTGCAGAGTTCTTGTGGATCGGCGCCAACCTTCTGAAGGAGCATCACCTCGGCTGCTTCCCTCCTCAGGTGCTGGCGCAGTGCGACGACAGTTTCTGGATCCAACGGGTCGGGCTGGCGCAGTCCTTCTTTCACGAGGTGGTCAATCGCTGTTTGGATCTGTTCGGTGTCACGGAAGTGGACGGCACGCCTTGCCCACCGTTCGAACTCCTTGATGTTGTGGTCGTACCCATGGTTCTGGAAGTTGGACGTGTGGAGTTGAGACAGTGGCTCGAGGGTTTCAAACAACTCCTTAGCGCGCTCGAAATCACCTCGTGCCACTAGTGCGTCGACGACCTCGTAGCCCTGGGAGGGAAAGTACTGAACGAAGGAGAGGGCTGCATCAATTTCTCCGACCGCCAGCATCGCCAGCGGAAGCTGGTTGGCGTACTCAAGGGCCGTTTCGCGCCGGTCCACCTCGTTACGACACAGCAGCAACCGCGTGAAGGTGGTCGCATCGTGCGTTCCACGCACTGCCAGAAGAGCCAGGCGGATATCGGCATGGATCTCGGCTATAGAACGCCCGTCAGCCAGTTGCTGCCTGAAGCGAGCGGGCATCGCCAGTGCAAGTACATCTGCACCGTCTCCGGCACGGGCGAGGTAGCGCAGTTCAAGCCAGTGCTGCGCCGATTCGAGCGGAGCGTTCTTTGCCAACTGAGCAAGGTGGCGGTAAATGCGCTGAGAGTATTCGGCGTCGACGCTTCCGAGTCGGGTTCGCGGTTGAGCGATGACGAACAGCCTGAAACTGTTATGGAAGACGCTCCACCCTTGTGATGAACTGCGGAGCAGATGCCGTGCGACGATCAGAGCGCGTTCAATCGCGGACTCTTTGACCATCGTGGCCAGTAGCCGCAGGTCCATGGGCGCCTCAGCCCGAGCAATGAAGCCCAGCACGTCCATGGCATCGACATCGCTTGCGATTTCGCGCCAAGCAGCGGTGTACACGGTCTCAACATCGCCGTCGAACGGAATCCCGCCGCTTAGAAGGTACTTACGGTCGGCTTCGTCCGCGTCTGATAGTGCCCGAATCAAGTAACGCGTTGCCAGCGGGTGGCCATGCGTGAGATTGATCAAATCCAATCGAGGAATCTGAGCAGGCAGGCCGAGCGCATCCGCCATCCGAGCAACCTCCTGGCGGTCGAGAGGCTCCATGAGAACCTGTCGCTCGCTCTTCTCCGCTTGCTCTTTTACGGCGGGCTTCAAATTTGCGAGATCCAGTCGCTGCGTGCCGAGCACGAACACAACCCCGTTTGGGATTGCCGAGGGAAAAGGCAGCTCGCCAAGCAAAGAATTGGTCGGCCGTTCTTCGCGAGGCACATGGTCGAGCCCGTCGACAACAATGATTGTTCGGATCCCGTCACGGTCGAAGCGTTCACCAGCCTGCCGCATCAGGATGCCGAACTGTTCGCGGCGCTCATGCAGCGAGTCATCGCGAAGACGAAGTCCAACCAACCCGCTGTTGCGCAGCTGAGTGCCGACGTCGGTCAGGAAGTTGTCGGCCTCCCCGCGACCCACGCCTTGCGCAGTGCCTGGCACGTACGCCAAGTAGCGAACGAGCCGGACATTTGCTTCAGTGGCAAGCGCAACCTGCAGGAGAGTGGACTTCCCGGAGCCAGGCGGTCCTATGAGTGAAACGTAGCCCTGGTCGGCGGCATGCAGCGCGGTTAGCAGCTTGACCTCAGTGTCACGGTTGCGCTGGACATAGGTGCCGACCGGGAACCGGTGGATGAGCAGCGTCTTGGCGGGATCGCACCAGCCAAGCTCACGTAGCAACTCGTCTCGCGTCCACCTGTCTTTGTCGCGTGCATCGGCGACCAGCTTGGGCAGTACGCTTGCAATTTCGGATGCCTGCCGCGCCTGCTCGGCATTCAACTTATGCGACTGGATGAAGTCCGCTGAAGCTCCGCACACCACACGGAGGCTGTGCAAGAACTGTTCGAAGTCGTCATCGCCCAGGCCGGCTTCACGGCGCAGGTGATCGATCAGTCGGCTCCATTCCGGCGTGTACCAATCCGATAACGACCGATTTGCATGCTGCTGGAACTGTTCAAGAAATGCTGCGCTGTGGGGCGGCGTGCCATCGCCTGGCGTGTCAGTAGTCGATGGGAAGTCGTTGACGACCAGACGAATCTCGACATGGCTTTCCGGATTGTCCTTACGCAGGCATTGCCAAGCATGAACTAGGGGCTTCAATAGGCCGTTGGCGCCAGTAAACAGCGTCTCAACAGTGAAGGTGCTAGGGAACTTGGACGTCTTGAACTGGTGGCCGACCACCAATCCATCGAAGCCAAGTACTAGGTCGTCGGCAATGCCCGCGCTGCGGTCGGCGACGCCGATCCAAAGAAGCTCGTCGCGCCCAAGCGCGGCGTAGATGGCAGCGCCCGCGCGCTCGTACTGGCCGACGTATCCACGAATCGCTCGGCGTTCTCCTTCTGCGGGCACCGTTGCAGGTGCTGCAGTTGTGGAGGGCTTCGGTTTTTTGGACTTTTTCGGGGCCATGCAATTGGATTGGATAGTAGGTGCCAACCTAATACAAGGGAATTGTTACAGCATAACCCGGTCAGTCCAGCACCAGAGGGGCATGCTATTGACTCACACAGTGCCTTTTGTTTTGCAGGGCGGTGTGGCGAGCATCTTATGCAGGGGGCATTTGTGCGAGGTTGATCGAGAATGACTCTGTTCAGGCCTTAGTGAGATTGAGCGAATTGATCGAAAGGAGGGAATATGGGGCGGCGCACGTAGTAGTTTTTTACCCAAGAGCAACATTTGCATGAAAATTAAGTATGCCAACAGAAATCCGACTCGAAAGGACCTCGCTAAAAGTACGAGATACTTTGCGTGACCTGATCATGGCTTGGGCGCGCGACCAGAAAACTGGTGAACCGGTCTATATCATGGAGCTTGGTGCGGATCGTCGGGGCGCGCATTCGCTCTGTATCTGCCCCAGTTGCCTCGCGCCTGTCACGGCTGTCAATGCTGCTAAATCCGAATACGTCAGGCGGCCCCATTTCCGCCACTCACCAGGAACTGAAAAGCATTCCTGCTCGGTTGTTGCGGCCCGGGTCGCGCTGCTGAAGGAGGTCCAAGCGTATGGGTGGATACAGCTGCCCCAAGTAAGCCGCAAGGTAAGCGCAAGCGGGCTCTCTGGCTGGACCTATGAGGCATGGGTGTCAGCACCAGCAGAAAAGGTACGTATCAGTAACGTCAACTTTCAGGATCATGCTCGTGCTTTACTAATTCTTGAAGACGGGCGCCGCCTGCAGGTCTTGCTAACCGGATCAGCCACAGTATTGCCATCTGACGAAATCAGCGCTTCTCTGACGATCAATATTGATGATCCTGAGGCGGCTTCTTTTTCACCCGAGGAGCTTCGGAAGCGCCTCACACTCTTGCCGGACATGTTGTGCTGGCAATCACACTGGGAAGATGAAGCCCTGAATCTTCAGGCGCAAGACAAGCTTGAGCGCCAGATGATGATGGCGCTTGACGCGGCACCGCCTGATTTGGATCTGAGCGACATTCCAGCTGAGTTACGTCGTGAGACAGTCTTGCACCATTTGGCGAAGCAGATTCTGAAAAACAGCGGGAAAGTCCGTGTTCCAGCCATCCACCATGAAGTGACAAAAAATGCTTCGACTGGGGAGATTTGCAGGAGAGCGTGGAGCAAGCCTGAAACCACGCTCACCCTCAGAAATATCGAGTTGGAATGTCGTCTTGGGCGTGTTGTACCTGACATTGTTTGTGAAGCAGAGGATGAGTACGGCGCCATCATGCCGAGGCTATGCATTGAAATCACTGTAACGAACCCCATTGGGGAGGAACGCAAAGCGAGGTTGCGCAAGAAGGGGGATGCCACGCTGGAGGTCGATCTTTCTATAACGGGTGGCAAGCTGACATTGACTCAGTTCCAAGAGCTATTGGTCGAAAAAGTCGAATTCAAACGATGGATTTTCAATTCAGAGGCTTCGGACGCACTTGATGAATTAACGCGTCAGGTGGATGCCGAATTGCAGCAGAAGTTGATCCAGACCGAGAGCAGGCGTAAATGGCGAAGTGAAGTTCTTGCAATGAATCCGAATGAGATCGGCGGCCAGTACCTCCAAGCCATTACTGCTTATCTTCAAGAAGTGGATCGACGAGATGGCGGTACAACGAATGCTTTAAATGAATCGATAGACGCTGCACGAAAAGAGGTGATGCGGGTGGCTGACATGCTTCACGTTCATGGATACTTTGGCGAAAAAAGTGTCTCCAAGGGGGAGGCGATCAAGCTGCTGTCTAGATTGCTATCACTCAAACATGATCGTGGCATTGGATACCGAGTAAGCACGGGTTTCGAAGTGCTAAACGCTATCTGGCAATCTCAGGCAAGCAACCGATCGGACATTCCGATGTTTCTCGCTGCGGCACGCTTTTGGAAAATTGGACTTTCAGAGAAGCAGGCCCAGACCCTGAGGTCGTGGGGTGATGAAGTAAGGCGAAGCATTGCTGAAAATGAAGTTACCTATTTGCGTCAACCAAGAAGCGATAGCTTTCTTAAACTGCTATTTCCCGATTTACGAGAGACGTTGCAAAAAACCACTGGAAAGGCCCTACAGGCCGTTTTGCGTCCGCAAAGAAACCAGCCAACGCGGCACGATGGGTTCTTGAGCGGGCCTGAGCTAGATCGCTGGCTTGAGGATCATCCGGAAAGTGCGCCGATGTGGCAGCACCTCAAGTGATGACTGGTTTGGCAATCGAACGCAACAAGGGGTTGCTAGTGCCAGATACGCAGAAACTACTTCGCACCTTGA
>JACCDH011005825.1_pt1 | contig 23481 bp, 27 predicted proteins | sample 7442481 | NCBI WGS metagenome assembly JACCDH01 (sample SAMN15323433, study PRJNA562643) | freshwater metagenome | isolation source: river surface water | place: USA:Blue River Watershed | collected 2017-08-15
AATCTAGACCTGCGCAAAAGTGATCACCTTCGCCATAGATAACTGCTGCTTTGGCTTCATTCGGTAAGTTTTGAAATACATCGCGCAGGGCTTCCACCAAGCCGTCGCTCAGTGCGTTGCGCTTTGCAGGACGGCTTAAACGCACCACAGCCACAGCATCTTGCATCTCGAAATGAATGCCATTAGTTTGAGCGCGTTGCAATAAAGGATGGAGATTTATAGTCATGATGGCAATGTCTAAAAAGGCCTAGGTTTGGGGCCAAGAATGATAAAAATGGTTATTATACATAACCAAATTATAAAATGAATTATGAGCTATTGAGAGATAGGCCTTAATGCCCTTAAGGACAAAATGCGTTAAAAAGAGAAGTAACTACACAAGCTTAAAATAAATCGTAAAAAAATTGGAATTGATTTTCCAAATCATTGTAGAAATCTAAATTTTTATCTTTTTAAGTTCAGTAAAGTCGAAAAATCAAAAGGCTTTGGTATTTTTAAAATGATCAGCTGTATATCAATGGTGCAAAGTAAAAGAGCTTTTGATAAACAAGCGTTGTGATGGTGTGACTTGAGTTGAATTGAAACTCGGTGATGAGATTTTAAGTGCGTGGATTTGTTAAGCCGTTGGAGTAATAGCGGTTTAGTTTTTAAAAAATTAAATTGGCGTTTATTGCGAAGTTCTTTTTAGTATGGAAAAAAAATTCTGCTCTTTAAAAAAATAGAGATAAATATCAATACAGATCAATTAGTTAATTTTTTGAAGCCGCAAACCTCATTTTGATTCATGCTTTTCAGCGTGCTCTTGTTCTGCTCGCTTGCGCTGTTCCTTGCGAACGTCCCTGATTTGGTGGATGCCGAACATCAGCACCAAAAAAAATATCCCTAGCTCAATCCACATAGCGCCTCTCTTTATTTTTATTAAGTTTAAGTTAAGCATACAATACTTTAAACCAAGGCTTTACAGACACGCGAAATGGTATCGAAAAGCGGCTGAGAATCAGCACGCAGAGCTTTATAAAGTGCCTCTTGACCAATATCAGTTTCCTCAGCAATTTGCGCCATACCGCGCACTCTTACGACTATTCCTAGTGCGTGTGCAAGCTCACTTGGATGACCTAAGCCGTGATTACTTCTTACCGCATGCGATATCCCATTCAGTTTTAACTAGCGTATCTGGAACAATTCGGTCCCATATCCATTCACTCTCATTAAATGTGTCAGCTAAAACAACTTTGCCAGTGCCCATTGAGCCAGAATACTGAATCACTGAAGTCATCGTCAATGTCTCATACTTGCAATTAAATGCTAAGAGTGATTTTGCTGATTTGTATTTATCTCCATCCGTATTAGTTCGCACTTCAGGGAATTCATACATTACCCACATCTTTGCAGTTATGTCATTTACTTGTATGGTAGCTTTATCATGATAGTGAGTAAGATCATGCTCTTTACCCGTGATCTCCCATTCTGCCCAAGATATTGAGCAGGTCATCATCAGTACAACAATGAGTAGTCGTTTCATTGCAAACTTAGTCCTTTAATTTGATATTCATCTTCTCACTAATACTCGTACTGCATCACAAATTAACTATATATCCTATTTGCTACTTAAACTCATTACTAGACTGATCGATCAGTTCAGTCTTCAAATTCGGATAACAGACTTTTAATGTGATTAATATTATTTATTAGTCTTTGGCTTAGTCTTATATAAAAAAATAAACAACGTTATCTTCATGGTTGCTTTGAAGGGCTTGATTGTCTAAAGTTATTCATGGTCAAAGAATCAACTGAAAGTCTCACTCCAAGAGATCCTGATTCTGCGTGTACAGGTAATTTTCTAAGGCCAATATCCATTGCCTTTATCTCAGAATATTTTGCACATGCCTCAACAATTCTTGTAATAAGCCTTTCCTGTGTTTCGTAATGACCATCGCCTGCTATTCTAACTATTTCAATTACTAGAGGGTCGTAATCAAAAACATTCTTCATAAGGTCTTGGGATATCAGAACGAGTTTTGCATCAATCCAAAGCGTTAAATCTAAAAGGTGTTGGTTTGGAATAATCGCGCCGGGTCCATAGGTACCAATTTGAGTTTGGAGTTGGAGATCGCGCAATTCAATAGATGCTAAAGACATTTCTATCCCTTATTAATTACATGAGGTTGTTCAATACTAATTTGGTTTGCTAACTTATAGCCGCTTAACCAAGCACCTTCTACTCTACCGCCATGAAGCCAATCTCCGCATAAGCCTAACTGAGTATCTTCATGAGCTATAAACCCAGGATTCGCTGTTATAGAGCCACTCGCATAACGCCATCGATGAATTAAAATTTGAGCATTCTGGCAATCAAAGTCTAGATTTTTAGCGCACTCTAAAATACGTTTGCTAGCCTCTTCTTTATCTATTTCAATCCACTGTTGGCTCCATTCTGGATTAGCATGAATTGTCCAGGTCTCAAGTCCCTCACGTCCTGGCTTTGAATTATTCCTAGAAATCCAGCTAATGATTTCTCCGTTTATGAAAGCAGCATCAAAAAGAGTATTCTGCCTTTCATTGAAACAAGCCATCACTGTCCAGCACCCTTGCATGTCAACCCTATTTTTTTCTTCAATTGATCGATCTATTGAATGAGTAAGAATAAATGCTTGCGGCGCTGGAATTGCTAATACCAGCCAATCAAACTGTTGATTAATACTGCCATCTTCGGCGCTATAAAGTATCCACTTACCATCCTTACGGACGATTTGATCAATGGTTTGACCATAGTTCACGTTAAAGTTTTTTGCTAAATTTTTGCCAAGACTACTCATTGCAGGGATACCCACATAGCGATTCTGTGACGAGGCACTATCGCGCCACTGTCTATACTCATAGACTTTCAAACGGGGGTGCCAAATTGCTGCTATGCCTTCCTGAATCCAGGTGTTGAGCTCATCAATAAAGAGCGGATCTCTTGCTGTGAAATACTGAGCGCCATGATCAGCAGACCAATGATCACCATTACGTGTGCTCATCCGACCGCTAGGTCCACGACTTTTTTCATATATCTGAACTTTCAGCCCTATTGCTTTCAATTGCGTAGCGCAACTAAGACCTGCTAGACCCGATCCAATGATTACTACAGAGAGCTTTTGATTTCGATTATTCATTAAAATTGAAAATTTTTCTAAAAGTTAAAATGATGCGAGGCAAAGATACCGTTTTTGTTTTTAGCAGATTATGTTCGTAAATTTTTTGAGTAGGACTACACATGAAAAGGAAGCTAGCAAGATTAAATATTGATATTACTTTGTTGCTGTAAGAGTTCTATGATGACTTTAGCCTTCTACTCTTACGGACTCGTTCAGAAAAATCATCGGGCTTTAAACGAACCCACTTTATAAAATCTACTAAGTCACCTTGTACTTTTAATTTCTCTACGGTGTTGTATTGGCGTGCTAACTCTGTTTCTGTAAAAAGAGCATGTATTTGTCGATGGCAAATGCGATGCAATATCACCGTTTCTCGACCCTTATGGGACTTAGGAATAAGATGGTGCTCATCGCGCTGAGATTGTGGAATGGCTCTATCGCAAAGTGGGCAAATAAATACTTCAGATTGACGATCTGGTAAATTATTAAGCTGAGCTAGAATATATTTTTTCTTGATGCGCCCAGTCATTACATGAATAGATCTGAAAAATAAGCTCGTTTATTTAACTGCTAAATCAACAATCACAAATGCAACTGCGATAATTTGAATTAAGGTAATGACAACCGAAAGACCATGTAGCACTGAAAAGCGATGCTTTAAATTTGCGTCTGAGGCAGCATTAATTGCAGGCATTATGCTTTGCCTAGTAGGTATGGTAGATAAAGATACAAGTATTAAGATACTGGCACTAAATAAGCTACTCGTTAGGGCTAATAAAGCTGCTATGAGTGATGTGATGATCACGAAAATATAAAAAGAAGGGAAGGCTTTGCGTATTAATGCCCTTGCCTCTACTGGCGGTAACGATTTAAATAAAAAAGCAGCAAAACTAGCTGAAAATAACAACATACCTCCAAAAAGTAAGGAGGAAGTTAACAAAGCAGATATACGGGTAACGATTTCAAACAAAGAGTAACCTCGAGTTGGTTAATACATTTATTAAAATAATAAAGCATTATTGCAAAACCAGTTGGGAACCGATTCATGCAATGACATGAGCGAGAAGGGAAGTGCTGGTAACTTAAATCATTCTCAAGATCTGAATCTTGAAAAGGCAAGCTAATCATGAGAATTTAAGAACCACTGTCAGAGATGGAAGCCCTCCAACGTTTTACCGTTTTACCGTTTTAGCGCTAGCGGCTTTCGTTTTGCTAGGAATCTTGAGTGACTTGATCATGAGTTAGCTGGAGTAGAGGCAGTAAGGTGTATCTAACGCATCGTCAAGTCAAGCTTGATTTGCTATTAGTTTAGGAACACAAGGTAAGATCGATCTGCGTCATTAATCAATGTTTTGATCAGATTTTAGATGTAATTTTATAAACTGATCTGAAGCGGATCAGAAGTTGAACAATCGTTCAACAAGCGTTTAATAAATTGTTAGCGTGTGTGCTTAGAAAAAGATCGGTCTTCACACTAAAGGTCGATAGAAAAATCTGCATACACAAAACTTTGCTCAAGAGATAGCCGCGGTAATAGATGGTTAGCGAGGTGGCTCGATCCAGTTTTCTATCTGAAGTGCGGGTACGCGCTCGAATTCCCTTAGGTTGTTTGTGACAAGCACAAGTCCTTCGCTGCGAGCATGGGCTGCAATATGTAGATCTTTGACTCCGGTAGTCTGCTCTTGTATCTCAAGCGATGCACGGATGGATCCATAATGCTGTGCGGCCTTAGAGGTGTAGTGCAGTACTTCAAGACGGCTAGTGAAGTCGTCAATGACGCGAAGGTTGTCTGCCATTTGTTTGCTCTTCTTCGTGCCGTGTCAGAGTTTAGCGAGTGTGAGGTTGGAAATGGCAATCAAACCGGTGTGCTGATTGAAGATATGCATCACTTTTGGTGGGCGGCGTTTGATAACGTAGATGACAATGTTCGTATCAAGTAGATAGCGAATCATTCTAAGGATTCCCGTTCGAGTTGCTCCTGGTTAGCGCGCTTCGGCATGAAATCTTCGCTGATTAGTGGGGCGCTGAGAAAGAAGCTATCCCAACTGCAATCAACTGGCGAGATGATGCGTTCGTTACCGACAACACGTACCTGCACCCGCTTGATACTATCGGATAGGCTCAGTTCGACAGGCAGTCCTTAAGCTTGTTTGTCATTGTTTTTAAAGTTGGTGGAGATGGTCATTCAGACCTCCGAATAGAAAGTTTATATGGCGTGAGGTTATGGTGTTTAAACGAAGGGTTCAAGTCATCCATTTCAAGTAAATTCGTGGAGTGTCATTCGAACTAGGGATATGCAGATTGAAAGCGTAGGTGACTTAAAAATTTTTCCTTATATTCAAGCTTTTAGTGTCGCTTTTTTGAGCGTGCAATAGAACGTGTAATAAAGAGTTGCTCGTTAGTTTAATTGCGAAGATTTTTTAGCTGTTCCTGTAGGTCTGGCAAGTGGTTGTTAATAGTCTTCCAGAGAATTTCCAGATCAACTTTGAAGTAACCATGGGCTAGTGCATTGCGCATTTCATAAGCATCGATAAGAAGGAGTGAGGGGTGTTGCTTCAGGAAATTCGGAAATTTGTGATCTATGTTTTTGCTTGCTTCACCGATTACTTCGAAATTTCTGATTACGGCATCTTGAAGCATGTCATTTTCTAGGAAGGCTAATTCATTCGCATCCGCGCAGTATCGTTGAATCCGCTCTATCGCTGCCATGATGTGTTTGATGTAATCATCCAGCAAATGCGGATCTTGCTTCATACGCGCTTAGCTTCTGCTAAGACTTGGTTACGGATGCTATCTGGAAGAGCATTAGGCGTTAGTACATCAACTTCTATACCCAGCAAACATTTCAATTCTCGCCTGATTGCGCCAATATCGAAAAGTGTCGTCTCTGATGTGGGATCAATCAGAATATCGAGGTCACTATCTTCCCTGTCAGTTCCATTCGCCACAGATCCGAAAACACGAGGGTTGAGGGCGTTATGGCTCTCGACGATCTGCAAGATCGCCTGACGGTGACTTTCAAGGGCTGTGGATGGGCGCATTGCCAAATTATGCTAAGAATGCAGCTTAAGAGCAAGCGGGAAGAATGGCTTTACATGATCTAGCATTCAAAAGCGAAAAAGCCCGCAAACTTTCATTTGCGGGCTTTCGTATTTCTTGGCTCCCCGACCTGGACTCGAACCAGGGACCTGCGGATTAACAGCTACACAGGCTGCTTTAAATTTTAATCAAATCAATAAGTTACAGTAAAAAAATCACATTGTGTAATAATCTGTGCAATAACATATAGTTATAAAAAAAACAACTTTGGGACATAATGTCCCGTTTTCATTTTCTTCAAAGTGATGTTCATTACAAGTGTAACGATACCAAAGATACGAACTAATTATTCACTAATTTTGAAACAAATTGGAATTGGCGTCAAAAATATAATAATAGATTCAAAGTAATAATTTAATCTTTCTTTAAATTATTGAGCTGTTATCTTCAATCAATTAAAGAACAAAAGATAAGAGATTCTTACTAAATAAATCATTAAATTAATAAGGTAAGCTTTTTGTTCGACTGTGCCGCATGATTAATTTTTTCTTATCTACAATCTCATAATTTGATGTTTATAGAATTTTTCTTAATTCACTAGGAAGTAATGAGTTAAGGTGTGTTTATATTTCATCGAACTAAAAAAATTATGAATTCCGAATAAAATTTTGGAAATATTTTTTTAATTTTACAAAAAAAATTCTATAGCCTAATTCACAAATGAAAATCTTAAAATATATATTAAAGAAAAAATCGTTAATCGATAAAATATTTAACTAAAATATTTACGCTTATCTTTAAGCATTTTTTTTAGTTCAAAAATAGAAATTTGTGAGGCATCGTGAATGCGTAATAAGAAATTAGGAGAAATAACAGTCTTTTTATGGCGTAACTTGCTGATATGAGAAGGAGAAAATCCAAATTTTTTGCTAAATGAAAGATCATTTTTTAAGTTAAATAAGATCATTAATTTATCGATCAAGTCAGATGGAGAATATGCTGGGTAATCTTTATTAGTTTTCATTTTAAGCCTCAAATAAATTAAATTAAATTAAGAATCATCAAAAAATATAAAAAAGTTAAAAGTTTTTAAATTTTACGTAATCATAATCAAATATAAAATCACATAATGTCTGTGTGATGAATAACAAATAAATATTTAAATCAAAAAAAATCGCTAATAAAAAATCAAGAAAAAATAAGTTATTAGTTCGATATCAAACAGACCTAACTATATAAAAATTAGAATATTGGTTTGGGATAAATTTGAATCTCTAAATTTTTAGTTAGATTTATTCCTATTCAATATAAACAATTTTTAGGAGTTAGAAATGAATTACACATATATAAAAATCAGAGAATTTTTATTAGATGAACGCGGTGCAACAGCAGTTGAATATGGACTGATGGCAGCATTAATTGCGGGCGTCATTATTACAGCGGTGACGACAGTAGGTACAGACCTTAATTCTGTATTCACTAAGATAGGTACCAAGCTAACATCAGCTGCAGCAGCAATGCCTTAATTACATAGTAATTAGCATGTCATGGATGACATTTGCTGATTCATTAATTCATGACATGTTTCGCTTAAATAAAAATGCATCTATTTACTGATATAGAACTACCTCTTGCAAATCTTATTGGAATGATTTTTACAGTTATACCAGCAGGATGGAATGACTATAAAAAATGGCGAATACCTAATCAACTTCTTTTATGGGGTGTGATAGTTGCTCTCGTAATAGCTACTTTCCCAGCTAATGGAATTGGAATAGCAGAGAGTTTAAAAGGTGCAATGGTTGGGTTATTTATGTTTCTTCCTCTATATGCCATGCGCGGAATGGCAGCTGGAGATGTAAAACTTTTAGCTACATTAGGTTTATTTGGAGGGCCAATGTTTACTATAGGAATAGGACTATCAAGCTTAATAATAGGAGGAATATGGGCATGCATTATTTTATTTACATACTCAAATACAGCTCAAATAGGAAAAATTTGGCTAAGTGGTTTGTTAAATAAAAATCTATATTCAATAAGTCATTATAGAGTTAAAGAAAATCATTCATGCCCTAAAAATATACTCATACCTTATGGTGTAGTGATTGCAATGGGTTGTATTTTTATGATTTTTATAAATTATCTTAATTACTAAAAAAAAAAAATTTTTCCAAAAGATCAAATATTTTAAGTTAATAAATTCAAAAAACAAATGAAAAAATATAAAACAATAATCGTATTACTAATAGCGGTATTAGCGGGATCGCTATCAGTAGTGCTTGCGTCACAGTGGCTAACTAATAAATCAAATAGTGATGTTGTTCATGTTGCTGTGGCTATACGAGATATAGGTTCAGGTCAACGGTTAAATCGAGAAATGATCAAGCTAGTCGAATGGCCTGCAAGGAGCATTCCAATAGGTGTCTCCCATGAGATCTCAAAATTAGAAGGGCGTGTTTTAAAAAATAGTATTTTAAAAGATGAGCCTATTTATTGGTCAAGACTTGCTCCTGCTGGTACAGCGGGAGGGTTATCAGCTGTTATCTCAGAGGGCTTTAGAGCGATTACTGTACGAGTCAATGATGTTGTTGGTGTAGGAGGATTTGCTTTGCCAGGGAATTACGTAGACATTATTGTCAGCACACAAAATGATGATGAAAGATTTGGATCGAAAGAAAAAAATATTTCAAAAATAATTTTAGAAAGAATTTTAGTTTTAGCAATTGCTCAAGAAATTGGTCGGGACGATACCAAGCCTAAGGTTGTGAATGCAGTTACTTTGGAAGTAACTCCAGTGCAAGCAGAAAAACTTGATTTAGCTAGAAGTGTAGGAAATTTATCATTGGTATTGCGTAATCAAGTCGATATTGGCCCAGGCGTGACAAAAGGCGAAACAAAAGAAAGCATATTAAGCAATGGTGTTCCTCCACCGTTGCAAGTCCTTGAGGTTTCATATCCAACAAGGAAAAGAAAAAATTTGAATACCTCTAAGGCTAACAACGATGTAATTATGGAAAAAAATTGTGTCAACGTCATTAGTGGGTTTCATGAATCTAGTGAGTGCTTCTAATAATTTTAATTTATAAAAAATAAAGGTCAGGCATGAATCCATTATTACAAAAGCTATTTCCTTTTCTAATGATTTTGATATTAAATATAGTGGGGAATAGTGATATCTATGCGGAAAATTTAAATTCATTAGTCAATTTATCTGATAAAAATAATAAAGAAAATCGAAAAAAAGAAAATAATGAAAAGATTATTCCAGCTTTTAGTTGTAGTAAAGAATTTCTAGAATCTGAAAATATATCTATAGGATTAGGAAAATCTGTGGTTCTACCTTTAGCAGAGTCAATAGTGAATCGTACTTTAGGAAATCCCGGAGTAATCCATGCCATGTTGGTTTCGTCTAATACCTTGTATTTGGTTGGACTTGATATAGGTACAACTAATATGATCATGCAGGGTAAGAGTGGGAAGTGCAAAACATTAGAAATAACAGTTGGAATGGATCCAACTGCATTACAGGAAAAATATAAAGAATTAATGCCGGAAGAAAAAGAAATAAAAGTAATTTCAGCAGCGGATAGTTTAGTTCTTAGCGGTATTGTGACTGATTCTATTGCTGTAATTAAGGCAGTAGATATTGCAAATGCTTTTGTACGTCGTCCATTAGTCATGAATAGTAATGCGATCAAGGATGGCGTAGTCGGTCAGTCTGGAATACCAACCCAAAGTAATGCTGGTGGTAATACATTGCTACAACAGCAGCGTGTCATTAATTTATTGGGCGTAGGTGCAGCTCAGCAAGTTATGTTGGAAGTAAAAATTGCTGAAGTGTCTAAAACCTTATTAGATAAATTAGGTGTGGGTGTATCTGGCAGTCCTACTAATGGATCATGGACATGGGGTGTGGTGTCGAATTTTTTATCTGGCACTTTAGGAGGAAATCTATCCGTTACAAGATCAACTGGTGCAAATGTATCGTTAGAAGCTGAGAAAAAGGATGGGTTAATAAAAATTCTCGCTGAACCAACTGTGATGGCAATTAGTGGTCAAGAAGGTAGTTTCTTAGCTGGTGGGAAAATATTAATACCGATAGCTCAAGATTCAATTCTAGGCACGAATCGTATTACTTTAGAAGAAAAAGAATTTGGTGTGGGTCTTAAATTTACACCGACAGTCTTGTCTGGCGGCAGAATAAATTTAAAAGTAGCTCCAGAAGTTTCTGAAATATCACGTGAAGGTATAGGCATCAGTACAAGCGGCAGCTCTAGTCGTGCCATTCTTCCTTTAATTACAACTCGACGCGCATCTACAACTGTTCAACTCATGGATGGCCAAAGCTTTGCGATCGGTGGCTTAATTAAAAATAATACAACAGCGAATATCAAAGCTTTTCCTATATTGGGTGAAATTCCTATTATTGGATTGTTATTTAGAAGTAGTGATTTTCAGCAGGATAGAACAGAGTTAATTTTTGTTGTAACGCCGCGATTAGTTAAACCTTTAGCAGTAGCTTATAAACTGCCTACCGATGGTCTACAAGATCCAACGCGTCATGATTTATTCATAGATGGGAAGTTAGAAGGAAAAACGCCTTCTAAAAAGTAAATGATAAAAGCCATAATTCAAACAGGAACTCTAATGAAAAAAATTAATGAAAGTAAACCAGTGAGTTCATTAAATAGCTTGTTTATGTCAGCCATGCTGTTGCTTGCAGGCTGTGCAGAAACCACTCAAAAATGGGATCAACAATTTGGGAGTGCTACTCGCCAAAATATGCAAGATCAAATAATTGATCCTTTAGCTGGGAATAAAAAAAATACGACATATGAACTCGATGGAAGAGTGGCGAAAGAAATGATGATTCGCTACCAAAATTCCTATAAAGAACCCGCACCGGAAAATAATAATTTCACAATAGGTGTGGGTAAGTAAATAAATTAATGCATGACTATTTATTTAAAAGAATATACAAATTTGAAGATCAGATTGATTAGACATGAAAAATATTATTGTTGTAACAAGAAATGAAGAATTAAAACAAACTATAAAAAAAGTATGTGAAGTAAGAATGCCAAAGATGAACTTAAGTTCAATCAGCCAAGATGTCTATTTGGAAAATATAAATGCTATACCCCTAGAAGCAGATATTTTTTTGGTAGAGTCGTCGAGTGATGGTCATAGTACAGAGCTAGTCTTAAGAAAGTTAGCAGAAATTTACCCACTGACTCCCATAATATTATTAGTTACAAATCAATCACAAATTTTACTTTTACAGGCGATAAGAGCTGGAGTTCGTGAGGTTGTTAATTTGCCTCTAGTTGGAAAAGATCTGAATGAAGCATTAGATAGGGTAAATAAAAAAATTAGTTTGAATGAATTCAAAAATGGAAAAATTCTTTCATTTTTGTCTTGTAAGGGAGGAAGTGGAGTTACTTTTTTGTCAGCTAATACAGCTTATGGATTGGCAGAATTAGCAAATAAGAATACGCTACTCATAGACCTAAATTTGCAATTTGGTGATGCAGCGTTATATATATCTGATCAAAAACCAACGACAACATTAGCCGATGTTTGTATGGAGATAAATCGACTAGATTCGGATTTATTGGAATCTAGCTTGATTCGCGTTACACCTAATTGTGGCGTACTAGCTGCCTCAACGCGTATCAATCTTGATCAGGAAGTTAATCCAGAGCAAATTGAGATCATTTTAGAATTAGCCAAAAAGAATTATGAATTTATTTTAATAGACTTGGGAAGACAATTAACTAGTACTTCGTTACGTGCTCTTGATAAAGCCGATATTATTTTTCCTATTCTTCAGCAAACTTTGCCCTATCTGCGTGATGGTAAGCAATTGATTGATATGTTTTTATCTTTTGGTTATCCAAAAGAAAAAATTGAAATCATTATTAATCGTCAGAAAAACGATGCAACAGTAACATTGAAAGATTTAGAAAAAACTTTAGCGCATGAAATTTCTCATAAAATGCCAAATAATTTTGAAGTGGTGAATAACTCAATTAATCTCGGTGTTTCACCTCTTGAGGCTTCTAAGAATAGTAATCTTTCAAAAAGTTTAATTGAATTTGTTAGGCATTTAACTGGGATTCCAGTTGTTCCTAGTAAAGGCATTATTCGACGTCTATTTAATTTTTCACCAATATTAGAATAATTATATTTTGCAAAATAAAGACAATACATATGTGCATGATCAGTTGAGAGTTTCGAATGTTTCTTATATGGGTTTGCGTAAGAAATTACAAAAATCTCTATTTGAAAAAATTGATTTAGATCGAATGAAAGATCTAAGCTTAGATCAATTTAAGTTTGAATTATCAAATTTAGTTGAGAAAATCATACAGGATGAAAGTATGGTTATTAATCAAATAGAAAAAAGAAAATTAGTGCTGGATATGCAGCATGAAATGATAGGTTTAGGGCCACTAGAAAGTTTATTAGAAGATCCTACAATCTCAGATATTCTTGTAAATACAGCAGAAAAAATATATATAGAAAGAAAAGGAAAATTAGAATTAACACAGATTGTCTTTCAAGATAATCAGCATTTATTAAGAATTATAGAAAAAATTGTATCCCGAGTAGGAAGAAGAGTTGATGAATCAAGCCCTATGGTGGATGCACGATTACATGATGGTTCGCGCGTAAATGCAATTATTCCTCCCATAGCGATTGATGGCCCCATCCTTTCGATACGACGTTTTTCTAAAATTCCTTTACGTATGGATGATTTACTGTCCTTAGGAAGTCTAGCAAGCCCTATGGCGAAGTTATTAATTGCTATCGCTCAAGCTAAATTAAATGTATTGATTTCAGGTGGAACAGGGAGTGGCAAAACAACGCTATTAAATGCGCTCTCCGGTTACATACCGCATAGTGAGAGGATTATTACTATAGAAGATGCAGCTGAATTACAAATGCAACAGCCTCATGTTGTTCGACTTGAAACTAGGCCGCCCAACATAGAAGGGAATGGTGCGGTAACGCAGCGATCATTAGTGAGAAATGCACTTCGTATGCGCCCAGACAGAATTATTTTGGGAGAGGTAAGGGATAGTGAGGCCTTTGACATGCTGCAGGCTATGAATACAGGCCACGAAGGATCATTTGCCACCATTCATGCTAACTCGTCTAGAGATGCATTATCACGGTTAGAAAATATGGTGGGCATGGCTGAATCCAATTTATCGCAAGTCTCAACTAGACAGCAAATTTCATCAGCTATTACGGTAGTAATACAAATTATGCGATTAATCGATGGAGGGCGGCGAATTGTAAGTATTCAGGAATTAACAGGCATGGAAGGCGATACCATTTCAATGCAAGAAATATTTACATTTAATAGAACTGGGATTGATGAATTTGGCAAAGTCATTGGTAATTTTAGAGCTACAGGTATATGTCCTCAATTTCATAAACGATTCAAAGAATTTGGAATTATTCTTTCTGAATCTATTTATGATCCAGAAATAAAATTACATTAAGAAAATTTATGGAAATTAATCTCTATCTAATCTCTGGACTTTTATTTATTACTGTTGCTCTTACTATTGAGGGTCTATGGAATTGGTGGGCTACTACTAGCAGCCGAGAAGCAAAAAGGATGAATAAGCGTTTAAGTATATTAGAAGATAATTCAACAACGCTTACCGCACATAGAGCTTTAATAAAAGAAAGGGTCTACTCCAGAATAGCTTTTCTTAATACGATATTAGAGCGATTACCATTAGTAAAAAAATTAGATCTAAAGCTACAAGAATCAGGGACTAAGTGGGAAGTTGATAAATTCTTATTCTTAACTATATTTTTTATTTTTTTAGGAAGTTTTTCATTGATTCTTAATATAGTAAATTTCAGTATGTCAGTAGGTATAGCATTGATATCGGGATTTATTCCCTATATCTATATCCAAAGAATTAGAAGTAAACGATTCCGTGAGTTTAATAATCAACTACCCGAGGTGGCGGATTTAATTGGTCGTAGCCTAAGGGCTGGACATGCATTTTCGGCAACGATGCAGATGGTGGCTTCAGAAATGGCTGATCCTATTGCATCAGAATTTAGACAGCTTTCAGATGAGATTAATTATGGCGTACCTTTTGTTGAGTCACTTCAGAATCTGGCGAAACGAATTCCATTAACTGATCTTAAATATCTAGTGATTGCAGTACTGATACAGCGCGAAACTGGTGGGAATTTAGCAGAACTCATGAGTAATTTAAGTTCGTTAATGCGGCAAAGAATAAAATTAGCAAGAGAAGTGAAAACACTATCTGCAGAAGGGCGTATGTCAGCTTTGATACTTTCATTATTGCCTGTAATTGTTCTGGTATTTCTCAGTATATTTAACCCAGAATATGTAAAGCAATTTACTAATGATCCTGCGGTATTTGAACTAACTCTCATATCGATCACCATGATGTTAGCGGGTGGACTATGGATGCGAAAAATCATCCACATTCGTAGTTAAAACAATCTGAATTAAGGTCAATACAGTGACAATATCGACAACTGTTTTTCTTTTGATTATTTTTATTATTTCAGCTAGCTTAGCAACTCTTCTCAGTGTAATGTTTATACCAAAGAATTTAGATAATAGATTATTAGTAAATCGAAAGATAAATGAATTAGTAAAATATGACGCTAATTATTTTGAAAAAATTATCAATAAAATAGAGATATTACTTTATCCATTAACAAAATTATCACTCCCAAATCTAAATCTACAAACATCTCAACTAAGAATAAATTTTTTGAGGGCAGGCTGGAGGAGTCAATCAACTATTCCCGTTTTTTATGGAATCAAAAGTCTATTAGCACTTGCTTTTCCATTTATTATACTTATAGCAGCAGTAAATGATTTAATTATTCAATCTAAAAATATCATTTTCTTCTACGCGATCATTGCATCATCTATTGGATATTATTTACCTAACCTTGTTAGATCACATTACATTAAAAAAAGACAAAGAGAGATTTTTGAAAATTTACCTGATGCACTAGATCTATTAACAATATGTGTTGAGTCAGGCTTAGGATTAGATCAAGCGATAGCTCGAGTGGCTGCTGAGATTCATTTAACTTGTACTGCTTTATCAGATGAGTTGGAATCAGTATTAATGGAAGTACGATCTGGATTCTCAAAAGAACAGGCTTTTAGAAATCTAGCATTAAGGACAGGGGTAGTTGAGATAGATCTCCTTAGTGCAATGTTAATTCAGACTGAAAGATTTGGTACGAGTATTGGCGATTCTTTACGCATACATTCAGATAATGCAAGAACTAAAAAGAGGCAAAATACTGAGGAAGCAGCAGCCAAGATCGCGATTAAATTGTTATTTCCATTAATTTTTTTTATATTTCCTACGCTCTTAATGGTGTTGCTAGGGCCAGCTATTTTACAAATTTATCGAGTTCTTTTGCCTGCTTTTTCTTCATAAAAAAAATTATAGCACCCATATATATTTTTATAATTCTCTAATTTTAATAATCTTTTTTAGTCAACGATTTATTTCACTATCATGAAGTGAATTATTGCCCTTATTTGTATACGGAAATTCTAGCTTAATAGTTAATTCATAATTTTATGTTTGATGAATAGTGATGACTTTCGTAAATTAATTTATCTAAAATTTTAGTTGATCTGGTAAGGTAAGTCTTCATAAAGTCAGTGTTTTCTTTGCGCATCATAGAATACTCATGTATCCATTCTAATATATCAGATTCAGATTGCGTTCGTACTTCCTTTAATTGATTGTTCAAAATATCAAATAAACTACAGTCAAGGTTTATTGGTAACTTGCTATTAGCTTGATTAATTAAGAAATTAAAATTTTTATGTTCAATTTTATATAAATAATTACCAATTTTTTGTATATGCGAATTAGCAAGATTTGCAGATTGCTGATAAAAATCTAACGTAAGATTTATGGACGAGGAATATGGACTGATCATTTTCATTCCTTTTAATAAAAGAATTTAAATTATATTTTTATTTTTTGATTTTTTCAGTTCTAAAGCGCACATAAAAAAATAATGGTTTATATATTAAATAGTAATAATTTTATATATAAAATTATTTTTATCTCTGATAGTTATTGGCTGCAATGCAAATCATTCGCATTACTGTAATGTAATTTCAATCAATGCATTCAAAAAGTCATGTTCTATATAGATAAACTAATCTATCAATTATTCACATATCTATTATTTCATCTTATTTATTGATATCAATAGCTTTTTTTTAAAGATAAGCGCACAGTGTTGTAACCAATAGTTTTAAAAAATTACTTGGCTATGTTTGATAACAAGCTTACAACAGTCTTTATATATTGCACCATTAAAATATATCAATAGATAGTAATGCTATTTGATAATAAAGTTTTTTTTGTGCGTATTAACAAAAAAATATATAAGGAGTATTTATATGTACACGGCTCAGTTAGATAGGCCTATAGTATCAACACGTATACTTAATCGCAGTGATAATTTATTGACGGCTTCTTTTACTGACAGTGCATGGGATAGTCTAATTCCTCATTTAAGTATGGTTGATCTTAAAGTAGGTGATGTTCTATTTAAGTCCGGTGAAACACAAAAACATGTTTATTTTCCAATTGATTCAATTATTTCTTTAATGTGTGAATTGGAAAATGGGGAGGGATCTGAGTTTGCACTTATAGGAAATGAAGGTCTTGTGGGGTTATTTATCTTCACTAGTAATTTTACAACTTCAAGCTACGGCATAGTACAGTGCAAGGGCAAGGCTCTTAAGCTAAATGCAGACATTGCAAGGGATAGGTTTAATGTATCTCCAGATTTTAGACGCCTTATATTGCGATATGCACAGATCCTAATGACACACGCTGCCCAGACTTCAGTTTGTTATCGCCATCACTCAATTGAGCAGCAATTATGTAGAACATTGCTTTTATGCTTGGACAGAGTTAAGTCGCATGATATTGTGTTGACTCAAGAATTGATTTCTAGAATGCTGGGGGTAAGACGGGAAGGTATTACGCATGCTGCTATTAAACTACAAGAATTGAATATTATTAGTTATTCGCGTGGACATATACATGTCAATAGTCGTGACGGGTTAATGAAAAAGACTTGTGAATGCTATGACGTTGTTAGAAAAGAATACGCAAAACTGTTTTTATGAGATGATCTCTCTACTGTGTAATGATTTATTGTCAATTTAAATTCGAAAAAATTTTAAATTTATTCTTTATAAAACTATGTCAGAAGAAATTAAAAAAATTTTAAGCAAGATTAGTATGCTTGAATCTGAAATCTCAGGTTTAAAAGAAGGGTATTACAATGTAAATAAACGTTATGTTGCTTCTTTAACTTCTCTTAAAACATTGACGCATTATGCTGCTGAAGCTGCGAAAAAAGCTGCGAAATCTGCCACCTTAGCAGCAAAAGCAGCAGCCAATGCTGCACAGGCTGCTCAAGAAGCTGCATCATTATCAATTGTGACTGCTGCCCAATTTGCTGCTGATGCAGCTTCTGCATCAGCGGAATGTGCGGTCGAGGCAGCTGCCGCAGCTTCTGCTGCAGCTGCTGCGGCAGCAGAAGCAGTTGCGCATCAAGCAGAAGAATCCGCTCTGCAAGCATCAGCTGAAGCTGCTAATGCGACGAGAGTTGCTACCGAAGCTGCTGCTGAGGCAATCAAAATGTCTAATATTGCTGCACTAGCTGCTCGAATCAAAAAATAAATATTCCTAGCTATTCTTTTGATTGTTTTTTAAATTTTTTTTCTTGCGTAACTGCAAATCTTTTAATATTCCTAAGCTGTGTTTGTTTTCTAACAAACAAAATATCTTTGAATCTTCATAATCATGAAAGAGATTTCTTTCATAAAAGATTATGAGAATTTAATAAATGGATATAGTCCCTAGCTTTCTTGACTTTAGTATTAATCATAATAAATTTTCGACTAATTTAAATGAAGAATTTAAATTTTATTGGTTGAATATTATTAAGTCAAAATTCAATAAACGTCGGTTTATTGAAAATCAAGTTTTATTTAATGCTAATGATAATTTTACAAATTTATATTATGTGGATAAAGGATGTTTGAAAACTTTTAAAACTAGCAGTAGTGGTGTAGAGTCAATTTCAGGTTTTCAAATGGCTGGTGATTGGGTAGGATTAGAAAATGTGGGGTGTAAGATTCATAATAATTATGCTCAAACATTGGTTCAATCTGATATCTATGTTGTCAACTATCATATTTTTCAAAAAATATTATTTTCATCTTTGGATTCTTTAAAAAAATTTAATAAACTATTGTCAAATGAAATTATTAGAAATATTAGGCTTTTAAATATATTAAGAAATTCAAAAAGAGAAAATAAGGTAATTCATTTCTTTTTAGATTTATCAAGAAAAAATTCAATTGAAGTTCCGGATAAGATAGTACTAAATCTTCCTATGTCTAGAGGCGACATAAGTAGTTATTTATCAATTTCTCGCGAAGAGATAAGTAGAATTTTACAAAAGTTACAGAACGATGGATTGATTGATGTAAAGAACAGAAAAATCTATTTACATGATCTTCCCCGACTATCATCCATATGTTCTGACTGATTACTTAATATTTTCTAAGTTAGTTTCGGTATTTTCTTAACTTATTCTAAGCTTATAAATATTTATTGTGTTTCTTAGTAAACAAGTCGAGGAGGAATTCTAGCGCCATAATTAGGTCCTCCGCCAGAAGAACTTCCTATTTGACATTTTGTGCTATCAGCACTCATCTGCACAACGGCATATTTGCTTGATCCGCCTACAGCGTTAAGTATCTGTACACATGAAAAAGCGATGATCGTATTAAATGCATGAGAATTAATAGTTTGTACAACTGGAATAAATACATACTGACATTTTTTATTACCTGTTGAGCTACAGGCCTGTATGTCACCATAAAGTGTTGTTTGAGATCCAGTTTGTATCCAGGTTTTGTCTCCTATAGTCGCACTACTTGGATTACCATTTTTAATCAGATTACTGATATAGCTTGCACTATTGCTGTCAACCAAAAAGGTAGTCCATTGTCCTGCTTCACAGCTACCAACCTTATATGACGAGGTAATCTTAAATTTATACGGTTCTCCAATTATTTGTGGCAAGTCAAATCCGCTAGGGTTAGTTTGTGTAGCTAACTTAGGACTTGCTGTTGTCGAATTCCAATAGGTGTCATATAGGCATTTTGCAATTGCAATAGGAAATAGAGAATTAGCAGGCACGCTACTAGCACCAGTAATAGCAGCAATAGAAACTGCTGATATGGGAATTTCAGGTATTCCTAGAAATTGTGAAAATATTGCAGGTGATCCGCCACTATTCAGCAGTTGAGATTTTTCTATTCGAACTTGTATGGCTGGCGCGTCATTTAATGTTGGCGTTATGGAGGTAGGTTGGAACCCAAGTTTGGAGTTACTGAAATTCCAATATCCTGCTTTCACAGTAGCGGTTGTTAGTGGAATTTTATCAACACTATTTTTATTCAAAAAGCTAAAGCCATTGCTTTCTGCGGTACTCCAATTAGGAAATTGTGAATTTTGATTATCACATTCCACTCGATTTGCAAGACATGCTGCTGCTGCTAGTGCCGTTGCATCTGCCGCATTTTGTGCTTCATTTCTTAATACAAAAGCGTAGCCAATATCAATAGCTAAAGCGCACAGGCCTAGTATAGGGATAAGCAATAATGCGGTCATTATCGCAATATTGCCATTTTGATTCATTCTTATTTTTGATGTAATAATTTTTTTCATAGTAATTACTCATTATTCATCACTGTAATTGCAGTCAAGTTACCTTGGCCGGTCGCCGCATTAAATATTGGAGTGAATCCAATACCTTTGTATTGATACGACACGCTTACTGAGAGTGGACTTCCAAATGTTTGTGTTAAAACTGGAACTGTAATCACCGGATCATTATTGCTACCAAATGTAATTAAATTTTCCCTACAGTATCTGAGTGCAGTATCGACGATAATTTTTTCTAAATCTATTGCACTCGGCTTTGGACTGCGCAGTAGAATTCCCGCCCTCGCTGCTTCTCTACTTGCATTAGTTATTACTGCTTTGTCATAAAGCCCAATGCTGATCTCAATTATTCCTAAAAGTAAAGTAATAAATAGAGGTAGCACTAATGCAAATTCTACTGCTGCAGATCCAGACTGATACTTTTTTTTCATTTTTTGATTAAAAATTTAAATTAAGTAGGCAGTCTATTTTGAATTATTATTTTTATCTGTTCTTATCATCACATTTAATAATTGTAAATTGAGTGAGGTTTCGAACAGAAATAAATCAAGCTTTAAATTATTATTGTTTTAATTAAACTTAAATTTAAAATATCGTTCGTAAATTATTTTTTTGGGGAATCTACTATGCATAATAGTGCAAATGATGATTTTACAAAAAGGCTGCTTTTATCTTTAAAGAATATTGGATATCGAGTTAATAATATTACCGGTATAACTATTGAAATTAATAAATTATTTAGTGAAAAATCTATTACATCTCATGCAGTTAGAAAGTGGCTGACTGGAAAGGCTATTCCTATCCATTCAAGATTATTAAGATTATCGGAGTGGTTAGGCGTGAGCCCATCTTGGCTTCGTTTTGGAGAAGGTGAGATGTATTTAAAACATAATCATGAGACTAGATGCATTGAATTTCATGAAGATATGAGTTACTCAATTTTATTATCAAAATTAAATTCGCTCTCAAAAGACGAGTTGCAGTTAGTTATAAATCAAATTGATTTATTGATAAAGATTAAGAAATTGTGAGAAAAATATTTTTTATAAATCTATGCTTAGATCTGCTTCGATCTTAGTTTTTTGTTGTTTATATAAAAGGAGAAATTATGTTTGAATTTACAGGTTTTACGATATTAGAAAAATTAGCTTTGCTGGCATTCCTTGGCTTTGTATTCAATGCACTTTTGAAGTTATATTGATTTTTCCAATTGAAAAATTTATTTTTTATTATATTTTTACTTTTTCCTCTACATGCTAGAGCTGACTGGAGTTTAATTTATTCTGATAAAGAACTATCTAGTTATTTGAATTTTTCTTCTTTGCAAAAAAATGGTAATTATTTAAGGATTTGGCATTTATTAAATTTCACTTCTCCCCAAAATATTTCTGATACATCGAGTTTCTCCGTAGAGGTTTTGTGGGAGATTGATTGCGATGGAGATCGCTCTAGAAATTTGTCATCTATTTGGCATGCTGACACGATGGGTAAAGGCTTAATTAATTATTCTTCTTTTATTCCTACTGATTGGAAGAGTAATTCTCCACAATCTTTATCTAAATACATATGGTTTGTGGTGTGTACAAAATCTTTTATTTAAATTTATTACCTAATTTTTGATAAATTTCAAATATTTTTGAATTCTTAATATTATTGTTTGCTTATAAATTTTTAATGGGAGAATTATTTTGAATAAAATTTTATTTTCATTTGTTTTATTGTTTTTATCATTTTCAGCTAGAGCTGACGCTGGATATTTTGTGGGTTTATCATTTCTTTTAGATGGAAATGTTAGTGAAAAAAATATTGGATTTACCGCAAAGATGATGAATTCTGATAAGCATGATGAGTGGAAGGCAGCAATTGGAGCTTCTATCTACCCTTGGAATAATGATAAATTTGGAATAGATATTGGTGCAGGTTATAGTGATAATAATACAGCTGCTTTTATTGGCTACGATTTGGTACAAACAAAACCTTCAATTAGTTTAGGTTGGGTGAATGATTAAGCTTAATTTTTAATTTTTCACTTTTAGTACATCATGTCGTCTTTTTACTCTTTTTATTTTTTTAAAAATCGGCGTGATGTAGAGTGAGCTAAATTTATATTAAATGAATCAAGGTTGTCAAAGCGAGAATTAATCATTTCTTCTAATCATAATCTTACAAAAAAATATTTCAAGCTTGATTCTAAATGGGCGAATTCATTTTCTGGAAGAATATTTTCTGTACTTTATTTTGAAATCTTTGTTCTATTTGTAACTTCATTTTTATATTTTAATACTTCTTTAAAGTTAATAAATTTTCGTTTGAGAATTTCAAATATTTTAATATTTATTGTTGAAGGTCTGTTTATTTTATTTTGTGTTTCTATATTTTCTCAATTAATTATTTATTTATTTTTACGATATTTAACATAATGATATTTATATTTTTTATTTAAAAGAGAATATACCCTTCTGGAAAGAAGATGATATTTAGCGTTAATCTATTTCTGAAAGTCGTTTGCTGTCATTTTATGACCGCAAGACGAACGGCTAGTCGATCACAATATCATGGCATTCTTAATGCGTGCTACTGGATTAATTGAGGAGCCTAGCCCTTTAGTGATTTGAATTGACGATTAAGAACTAAGAATTATTCTGTTTTAAGACATTGACCTTTAATCATATCAGGTACTCCTTTCTAAGACAGATTAATAAAATTTCTCAACAATATTTTGGTAAATCAAGAGAGATTAATTCGAATTAATGTCACGAAAAAATACTTGACTCCTTTCTTATGATCGGTTCGGATTTAACAGCGGATGTGTCTCTTCTCCCAACCACCAAAGTACTGCACCTGAAACAAACATCGCGATAGCAACAAACCAAAATACTGCTTGTATTTGTCCGCTATAAAAAGCTACAAGTCCCAAACCGAGTCCACCAATTCCATATCCTAGATCACGCCAGAAACGATAGATACCAATAGCTGACCCGCGCCACGCAGGGTGAGAAATATCTGCAACTGCTGCAGAAAGATTTGGGTACAACATAGCCATTCCAAATCCTGAGATAGCAGAAGATGCTGACCACCATACGACACCTTCTCCTAGTAGCATGGCTGCTACGCCAGCACCGCAAATCCACATGCCTGACACGTTAAGAATTTGGCGGCCGATCTTATCTGACAATCTTCCAGTTAACAGCTGCGAACCCCCCCATACAAAACCATAAAAACCGATGATCCAACCAATGTTCGGAAGACTGATCCCTTTTTGAAATAAGAAAACTGGATAAAAAATCCAGACGAGTGCGTCGACAAATTTTTCAATAAGTCCCGCTTGACTAAGAGCCATGAGTCGTTTATCGCGCCAACTCATTAAAGTGAAAACTTCTCTAGTGGTAGGAGTAGAAGATATCCCAGTTGGATAGCGAGGACTTAGTAACTGCGTTGTACTCGATGCATGCTTGTCTACCTCTGCAAGCGCCCAAGGTAGCGTATCTTTGACC
>JACCDH010118648.1_pt1 | contig 23480 bp, 25 predicted proteins | sample 7442481 | NCBI WGS metagenome assembly JACCDH01 (sample SAMN15323433, study PRJNA562643) | freshwater metagenome | isolation source: river surface water | place: USA:Blue River Watershed | collected 2017-08-15
ACACTAACTGAACTAATAAAAACAAAATTTTTAGGTAAGCCAGACGCTTCCAAACCTTTTAACAAGTTTAAAGTGCCAATAACATTAACTTCGTAAAAAGAGTTTCTTTCTAATTCGTTATTAGGTAATGTATGAGCTTTCCCTGCAGCATGAATAACAATATCAAATTTATCATTAAATCTGATATTTTTATTTTTACTCAAATCTATATTGTAATCAGAAAATGTCCTTGATAAAGTTTGGAGGAAGTATTTATTCTCTAATTCATGTTTTAATATATTACCTAGAAACCCATTTGAACCAGTTAAAAGTATTTTCAATTTAAAATTGATTTTAATACATTGTTATATTTTTTTACAGATATATCTATATTGAAATTGTTTATAAATGCATTGTATGCATTTTCATTCATTTTGTTTAATAAATCATCATTAGAAATTATATCAAGTATGAGTGAGGACAATTTTATATTTTTACTGCTATTCCATACAACACCACATTGAAACTCTTCTATCATTTTTGAAATTTCGGCATTATTATCCATCATGCCAATTATTGGAACTTTTGCTGCTAATATACCATAAGATTTGCTTGGAACACTTAATCCAGTAAATGAGCTATCTAAACATACAAAAGATAATGTAGCAGATGAAAGTGTTTGTGAAATAATTTCAATTGGCTGAAATGGCATTAAAATTACATTTGAATTACCAGAATTTGAAATATATTTTTTTACTAAATTAGCTTTACTTCCAGATCCAATAAATAGAAATAGAATGTTAGATTCTGTCTTAAGTTCATCTGCCGCAATTAATATTTCTTCAATATTATGTGTACTGCCTAAAGTGCCAGAATAAAGTAGTATTTTTTTATTTTCAAATCCATTTTTAATTATAAAATTATTACTAGTCCTCTCTACTGGAAAAACTTTATTCTTATCAGACCAATTATAAATTAATTCAATTTTATTTTTATCAAGAACGGACATTTCATTTTCTATTATAGAAGACATATCGCTACCAATAGAAATTATTTTTGAGGCATTATTATACACTTTAATATTTAACCACTTCCAAAATTTATACAAAATACTATTCTTTTTTAAAATTCCCATTTTGTCTAATATTTGAGGATATATATCATAAGCAATTACAACATATGGTACTTTCAAAAAAAAATTCAAAATTAAAATTAACAAACCCAAAAAAGGTGGATTTGTTGTAATAATTAATACATCATAGTCTCTTTTTTTTACTATTAAAAAAAAGAATAATTTTAAAATGAATGCAATTGAAAAGATAAACCTGCTCAATAAATTTCCATGGTGTTTTCCAATGTTTTTAACTCTGTATATATTAACCCCATGATAAATTTCATTTTTCAAAAAAATTTCTCCGGTTTCTTTTCTGGAATTTTCTGCAGTAAAAACTGAAATTTCGACATCAGGATACAATTCTTTCCACTTTGTCGTCAACTCAGTCATGTGCAACCCAGTAGACACCATATCAGGATAAAAATGTTGGCAAATTAATAAGAGTCTCAAAATATTATATTTAAGGAAATAGATCTAATTTAATAGTTATTAAAAAAAAATGTGAAAAATAGTATAATTAATTATATATAATAAACAACATAAAATTGAAATAAGGTAATAAAATTTTAATTTGAAAAAAGGGAGTAGGTTTCTTAAAACTATTTTATAGAATCAACCTGTGTCTTTATCCAATTATAAGTTACCTCCATTCCTTTGATTAATGGTTGGGAAACTTCCCAACCAATTTTATCTTTAAATAATTTATTATCTGAATTTCTTCCCCTCACACCTGTAGGACATTTAAATCCATATTTATCAAAAAATTCTTTTCCGCCTAAGTTATAATAAGAAATATTACGCTTAGAAATATCTATAGCCATTTGTGCTAATTCGTTTATAGAAACCATCTCTACAGATCCAATGTTTACCGGACCAGTAAAATCTGAATTCATTAATTTTAAGACAGCCTCAACGCATTCATCAACATACAAAAAACTTCGTGTCTGGTGTCCATCACCCCATACCTCGAATGCATCACCTTCGTTAATTTCAGCAGCTTTTCTACACATTGCAGCAGGTGCTTTTTCTTTACCCCCTTTCCAAGTACCTTGAGGTCCAAAAATATTATGAAATCTGGCTATTCTTACATTTAAACTATAATTTCTATTAAATGCCAAATAAAGTCTTTCACTAAAAAGTTTCTCCCAACCATATTCAGAATCTGGATTAGCGGGATATGCGGATTGTTCTTCACAATTTGGATTATTTGGGTCTAGTTGATTGTGTTCTGGATACATACATGCCGAAGAAGAATAAAAAACTTTTTTTACATTTTTTCGCACACACTCATTTACAACATTCAAATTGATTAAAGCTGAATTATGCATTACATTTGCATCGTTATTGCCAGTAAATATGTAACCAGCACCACCCATATCAGCCGCTAATTGATAAACCTCATCACAATTTTCGGTGATCACTAACTCTACTGCCTTCGGATCTGTTAAATCACACTTAATGAATTCATCACAAATATCTTCATGATTAAAATATTCATGATTTTTGATGTCTGCTATTCTAACGTGTGAACCAGATTGTTTTAATTTTTTTGCTAAATGGCCACCAATAAAACCACCACCGCCTAAAATAATTACATTTTTTTTCATAATTTATTTTCTTGTATTTAGTTGAATAATATATATATCTTCAAATCCCCAATAAGACCAGGTTGTAAAAATATTCTTTTTAAATATTTTTCTTAATAATTCAAACGGGATACCTATAACCTTAGAAAGGACACTGGTGCTTCCTAATTTATATTTAGTTATTAATAAATTATTTGATTTACAAAAATCATATATATGATTAAACAATATTGGCATGTCAACATGTGTTTTGTCATCATAATAATTTAGGGTTCCTTTGGAAGTAGGAAAATTAATTGAGTTAATATTAGGTGTTGTTACTAATAAAATACCATTAGTTTTAAGTAATTTAGAAGCTGCACGAAATAAATGTTTTGGATCATCAAGATGTTCAATTAAATGAGTTGCTAAAATCAAATCAAATTTACTATCAATAGACTCTATACTTTCAAAGAAGGAGTCCCTAGGGAATATAAAAAGATTGTCAGCAACTGATTTGTCATTTTCATCTAAATTGTAATAATCAATATCAACGCCAGTATAATTGGAATATGGCAAAATAGACTTAATTAGTATGGGTGAATGATTACCACAACCAATATCTAATATATTAGATTTTTGATCTATTCCATAAAGGATGGAATATTTGTTAAAATTAATTAGAGAAGCTATTTTTTTTATCATAAATTCTTTTTTATTGCAATTATTGTATTTAAAAAGTTTCTGTTATGAAAGTCTTTTTTTATTATAATTTCAAATGAATTGTCAAAAAATTGTATAAAATAGTTTAAATTTTTTAGCCTGTTTATATCATGTATTTCCATAACGTAAATATCAAAGTAGTTTAAATCAAAATCTCTATTTTCAAAAATAGAATATTCAGCCCCTTCAATATCCATTTTCAAAATTTTATATTTATGATTATTTGAATGATCACTATTTATTAAATCTGAAATTGTAATAGCTTTAATTTTATCAGTAGTATTTAAATTGTCTTCAAAAATTATAGAATTAGATACAGAACCTAACATATTGAAATTGATTAACCCTCTTTTACTATATACTAAAGAATTGATAATCTCGAAATTACAATTATTTAAATGCATATTTTTTTCAAGAAAATAAATATTTGATTTATCTGGCTCAACTGCTATTACTTTAGCGCCAAAAGTTGATGCGATAACAGAATATACTCCAACATTTGCACCAATGTCAAATACTAATGATTGACTAAATAAATTATAATACCTATCTAAAAAATAACAATCATAATCAAAAATTTCATATAGAGTATCATTAATTGGATTACCTCCGTCGGCTATAAAAACGTAGTTTTTTGAATATTTAGAAACACTAATTTCTTGTTTTAAAATGTATTTACTTGGTAACCATATTATTAAATTTAAATTTAATTTATCTTTAAAAAATATTTTTATTTTTTTGGGGAAAAGAGATTTTAATAATTTGATAATGTTCATTTTTTATTTTTTATTTTTTAATTTATTTTCTAATATGAATAAAACAGCATTCGAAGATTCAATAATTTGCGCAAATAATAAATATAAATAAATTTTATAATTATTTAATAAAAGTTTTATGTTAAGTAACCTTGAAAGTAATCGTAAGAAAAATCTTTTTAGAAAATATAATTTAAAATAATTATACTTTTTTAACATTTTAATTTCTTCGAAAACATATTTAGAAGATTTGCCGTAGTCTCTTAAAACATCGTATTTATGTAAATGAAGAACATCTAATTGAACATCTGAATATTTTGAAGAATTATTATAATTCCAAAAATCATGAAAAGATTTTTTAAAACCAAAGCTATCAATTATTTCTAAAATAGTTTGGTAAGAACCTCCTCTCAGTTGTTTAGAAAATAGATTGGAATTTAGATTATAAAAACATTCAAAACGATTTAGATAAATCAAATTACTATTGTTGTAAAAAAGAATTTTAATTTGGTCTAATGTTATAAACTCGTCAGCGTAGATAAAAAAGAATCTGTTTGTATCTTTCAGAATATTATTGATATAATAAATAAAGTATGATTCTGGTGGGTCATCAGTGATTCTCTCTAATAAATTAATATTCGAAAAATTAGAAAGAGCTAATATATTATCAGTTATTTTCGATTCAAGAATAGTAATTTTTATCTCATTGATATTAAAAAGATGCCTGTAGTTATCTAGGATTTCAATATAATTATCATGAGATGGTATAATAAGTTCAATTAAAATTTGATCTATTGTAATATTTGAATCAAATATTTTTTTTAATTGCATTAGAGTTTATAATAAATAAGGTTAAGTTAAATATTGATGGTAATAAAAAAATTGTTAGAATTACATTTTTATTTAAATCTGTATAGTTGCTAACAGATAGATATAAAAGAATAGAGAAAAGCAAGCCAGATAAATTATTTATAAAATATTTTTTATCTAATTTTGTTGTCAAACTAAAATTTCCAATGATATAATTTAAAAATTCGTAAATAACTGCAATTATAATAAAAGAAGAAAAATTCAAAAAATTTTTGTTTAAAAAAAATACAACTATTAAGTCTTTGAAATAAAATAAAAAAATACAGACAAAAAAAGTAAAAGTTGTTAATAGAAAATAATATTTCAATCTAAACTTCTTATTATTTATTATTTTGAATAAATAAGCATTATGAACAATATTAATTAAATTTGTTTCTAATTGTTGTCCTATACCCATCACGGAAGTTATTGAACCAAGAAGTGTAAATTTTCCATAAAAAGCCAAAATCCATTTAAAAAGATTGTTTTGTATGTAATTAGAACTTGCTGAAAAAACTAAACTAAAATTATATTTCAAGAAATAAAAAGACCTAAAAATTTGAAGTTTATAATTAGTGTAGTTTGTAATCGTATTGATTGATTTAATGTAAATAAATGAATAGAATTTATACACTAAATAATTAACAATAATAATTATAATTATAACGTTTGTTAAATTCAATTTGGAAATAAAAATAAATAAAAGTGTGTTCCTAAATATTAATTCTGTAATTGAAATAATATAAACAAGACCTGTTTTTTCAATTAATGCAAAATAAGTATTAATAATAGTTGATCTAAAAATTAAAAATGAATAAATACAAAATATAAATATATTAATTAAGGTAAGCTTGTGTATCAAAAACAAAGAAGCAAAGAAAAAAATAGTAAAATAAAATAAGATAAGTATTGTATTCTTATTTAAATATTGTACAACATTAAATTGGCTGTTTATATTTAAAAAATTTCTTTGATAATTAATAATAAAAGGTGTATAAAAAATTACTTGATAACATAAAGTTATAGCTAAATGAAAATAGTAAAATCCTAGTTGGTTTTGGTCTAATCCTTTAGTTAATAATTTTATAAATAATAATTGCAGTAATATAAATAGAAATCTTAATATAAGTAATTTAGTAACTTTTTTTATCATTAAATTAAATTAAAAATAAATTGTGGATCTATTGACCTTAAACAAGTCTGTTCTTTACAACCATATTTTCCACCAATTCTAACACAAGGCATGCATTCAATTTTAATTTCAGGTTTAACAATTATTTGATTTTTCGATATAGGTGATGTATCAGATGGATTAGCAGGCCCATATATATTAATGATTCTGATATCAAAAGCAGCTGCAATGTGAGCTAATCCTGAATCGTTAGTAATAAATAACATTGACGTGGCAAATAGATTTATTATTTCATTGAATTTGGGAGATTTTAATAATGTCACTTTACTATTAGCAACAAAAATGCTTAATTGCTTAGTTATTTCATCTGCTAAATCTAACTCGCCGGGTCCTAAAATAATATAAATCTGAGTAGTTGGATTATTATTTAGAATTTTATAAATTAAATTTATATACGATTCAAGCGGATATCTTCTATAAGCATTTATTGCATCGTTTCCAGGATGAAAAATTATAGAGTTTTTTTCAGTTGATTTAACTTCTCTTATATTTTCCATTGGCAAATAATAAGGTAAAATATTTTTATACCCACTTAACTGTAAAAAACTAAAAACTAAATGTTGATTGTTTATTGTCTTATGTAAGTTGAAATTATATTTTAAGGTATGAATTAAAAAAATCGGATATGAATTACAACTTAATGCAGAGACATTTTTTTTGAATATAAAAGCAAACTGAAATAGAAATAATTTAAAATCAGTCATTCCGGCAGTTATAAATATTTTTTCATATTTAAATTTCTTAAAAAATAAGTGAAAAAATATTTTTACTGCTGCTCCTCGTTTACGTAAATTTTGATGATAAGTTATATTGAAATTACAATCTTTTAAAAAATGATATGTCGGATCTAGTCCAGTAACAATTTCAATTTTATATTTATAATTCTCTAATTCTTTTAAGGAAGAACTAAACATCATCCAATCCCCGATTCCATGTAGATGTACAATTAATATTTTTTTCAAAATAATAATGATTTATCAATTGGTGCAAAAATAGAATATCTCAAAACGTATACTATCGAAAGTAAAATTAAATAAATAGATGTAATGTCATTAAGGAATTTGTACTTTACAGATTTGAATAAAAAATAAATTATTAAAACATATATTATTCTATTTACTGCATCAAAGGGTTGCAAAATTATATTCATTATAGCCAAAACCGAAAGGACTAATAATTCTTGTGGTTTTTCTTTTTTTAAATAATTATACAATAGAATTGCAGAGAATGAAAGCATTATTAGAACATGTATCAAATTGTAATTGGTTTCAAAACCATCTGCAACAAAATATCGTAAAATTCTAGAATCTAGTTGCATTACTTTATTATAAAAATAATATATCGGGATAGCAGAAAAACACAATACAACTACTTTTGTTGATTTTTTTTTAATGTTGAAAAAAATTAACAATATGATTAAAATCATAATTGAATAGTGTAATAAACAAGCAAATAGACAACCTAAATAAAACAATAAAGGCTTTTTCTTGCAATCATCATAGTAAACTAAAAGATTCAACATTATTAATGACGCTAGTCCAAATCTTATTACAACAAATAAATACAAAAACCATTTTGTAAAAAGAAATAATGAAAATGCAATCGAATCAAGCTTGTTTAAATTTAAAAATGAAACTAAATTTAAAGATAAAGTAACATTTAATAACATTATTATCAGTAATACATAATTAGAGTTATTTATAATTGAAAATATTTCTCTAGTTATAGCCTCCCATCCAACTTCAAGTGTTAATGTCGAATCTCCTTCAATATTTTCTTTATAAGCGATTAAATCACTATAAAAATCAATTTTAATGAAATAAAGAATTAGGCAAAATAAAAAAAAGAATGATGTAATTTTGACAACTTTTCCAATTTTAATAAAAGATATTAAAAATATTAAAGAGTTGAAAGTAAAAAAAACTAAATAACTCAATTTTTTAAATTTTCAAGGAAGATTGAATTAAATACACTTTGATTATGAAATTCAAAAAAAGATTTAGATTTAAAAGCGAATTCCTCTTTTATTTGAATTAAATTATTGGCGATATACATAATTTTACTTTGAAACTCGTTAGTATTATTGAAATCTGAAACTACAAAGTAATTCAAACCCATCATTTGTAATTGTTTTGACATCCAGGTATTATTCGATACTAGTACTATTTTTTTTGCAAATAAAGACTCAGCGAAAATTCCAGAAGATCTATTTAAGTAATTACTATTTGTATATGGTAAAATTATTAGATCGCAAGAACAAACATAACTAGTATAATCATTTCTAGTTATTGTTTTAAAATCCAGATTCACGTTTTCAATATTTGAAAAAGTTGATTTGTAAATCTGCCAATCTTGTAAATTAAAAACGATGTTTTTAGTCTGTAAATTATTGATAATTTTTTCAATTAATTCAATTCCTTTCTCTTTTCTTGGAAAACCTGGAAACCCAATTTTTAAAATTTTGTCATTATTATTTAAGCAATCACATGGAAATGTATGAGGAATCGGCAATAATGTAACTTTTTTTCTTAAAAATTTTTGATGGATTAATTGGAGTTCTGTAGTATCTGTAAATAAAACTAATTTGTATGTTTTTGGTAAAATTTTTACAAAAAAAGGGAATATTTTTTTTTGAAATTTTGAAAATTCAAACCTCATTATCAATCCAATTGTTATTCTAGTATTTGAAAACGTTATTTTATTTAATAAAAAAATAAAAATAGTTATTATAATTTCAGACGAGAAAAAAGATTGATAAATTAGAATAAAATCATCATTTATCCTAGTTATATTAAATATAGTTTTTGCATTCTTGAATAATATTAATAGTTTTTTTAGGGGATTTCTATTAGTAATTGGTTCTAAAATGTTTAGAATATGCTTGTCGTCTACTTTGTATTTAGAGGAGGTAATTAAATTAAAATTATTGGTAAAGCATTTATATAAACAATCTTGATAAATAGCATCTGCACTATGAGAATCGTTAATCATTAAGTCTATTGAATATACTTTTTCCATTAATAATTTAATTTAGCCCAGTTAATTATTTCATGCAACGTCTCGTCAAATGTAACTTCTCTTTGATTGGTTAGTGCATATATTTTTTCTGAATTTAGAAACTTTGATTTTACGCCAAAACCTTTATTTTTTGAAAAAGAAACAACAGTTGGATCTATATCTAATAGTTTTATAAATCTATTAGATAGCTCCTCCATTGTGAAATTATATTTACTACCTATATTAAAAATTTCATTTTCGCAATTTAAAGTTGAAATAATCATTGAACAGAAATCTTTTACATTTAAAACTTCCCTTTTTGTCATTGGGTCTCCTATTAATTCAATACTCTTAGTTTTGCCATTAGCAAATTGAACAAATTTTCTTGCGATATCATAAATAAAATGTAAGTTTCTGCCGTCAAAAGGATATGATTCGCCAACTACAGTGGAGGGTATATAATAATTATATTTTAAGCCATATTGTTTACTCGCTGACATCAAACCAATTAATAAATTACGTTTACTATAAGCATACGATTTATACAAGTCAATTGGAATTCCATTCAAATAATTTTCTTCTACCATCTCAAGTTGTCCATCATAAGATACACTGGTTCCTAATGCAATTAGTTTTGCATTAGGTGATTTATTTTTCCAATATTGTAAAATATTTAAATTAATTAAGTTATTGATTTCAAATTGATCAAATGGAAATTTATTGCAAAAATCACCAGCTTGGGTGTATGCAGCTAGATGAATTATGTAATCAAAATTTTCCTGTTCTATTTCAATTGTATTTGTTAAGTCTAATTCTTTTGATGTTGGTGTAAAAAAAGATGAATTGGGCTCATTATTTTTTAAAAAATTTATAAGTTCTCTACCAATAAAACCATTTCCCCCAGTGATAAAATAATTCATATTATTTAAAATTTTAAAAAATCAGCTGTTGAGTCTCTTTGTGATAATATCGGATTTTCTACAGGCCATTCGATTTTAAAATCAGGGTGATCCCATCTTAAAGTAAATTGATTATTCATTCCCGAGTATATTTCAGATTGTTTATATGAAAAAATTGCATCTTCACTTAGAACTAAATGTCCATTTGCACAACCAGCTGGAACTAAAATTTGTTTTCTCATTGATGCTGATAACAGAAAAGTTTGAACATTTTTATAAGTTTTACTTTCTCTCCTCAAATCAACTACTGCAAAAAATATTTCACCATATAGGCACTGAATTAGTTTCCAGGTTTTAGAATCACCATGTAGTCCTCTTAAGACATTTTTTTTAGAATATGAAATATCATCTTCTAAAAAATTTAATTTGTTTCCTGTGGCATCTTGAAATAAATACTTTTCAACACTATAGGTTTCAACATACTCTCCACGGAAATCTCTAAAAACATCTAATTCGATTTCATATAGGTTATCAATTTTTTTTGAATTTACATGTTTCATTTTACTTTTAATTTATAGTATGATAATATTCTAATGTTTTTAGTGCTGTATGCTTCCAATCGTATTGATTAAAATAGTTTTTATTGGGTATTTCCAAATAAATATCACTATTTAAGATTTGCTTCAATTTATTTATTAAATCATCTACATTATAAGGATCAAAATATTGTACATAATTTTTACCAACCTCATTAAATATTTCTATATCAGAACAAATAACTTTTGCACCGCACTTCAATGCTTCTATTATAGGCAAGCCAAATCCTTCAATAAATGAAGGATTTACATACACACTTGACAAAGAAAATAATTTTCTTAAATCTTCATCATTGACATAACCTAAATAAATTAACCCCTGTGTTCTTTGGAAAATTTGATGTAATTTCTTATAATTCCATCCAAGTTTGCCTACAATAACTAAATTATATTTTTTATTAAGCCCGCCTTTAGTAAACGCACTAATTAGTAACTCTAAGTTTTTTCTTGGTTCAATTGTAGAACAGAAAAATATATAGGGCTTGTCTATACCAAATTTTTTCAATACATTATAATCAACTTCATTATAAAAAACATTTGAAGATCCTTCATATATTACCTCTATTTTTTTATGACTGATTGAAAATTTATTTATTAATTGATTGGCTGTAGAAGTGCTTACGCAAATAAAGTTTTCTAGTTTTAAAGTTTGATAAATATATTTTTTGAATAAATATTTATTTATCAAACTGAAAAATTCAGGATGAGAAAATACAATTAAATCATGAATTGTTGCGCAGTAATTTCTTGCATCTATTGGTTCATAGTGCATTGCAGTTATATGGGCCAAGTCATATTTTTCTCCGTATTGTATTTTTCTGTTAAGAACGTTATTTAGCAAATTTTGTATTTTAGCTTTTTTATCTTTCTTTTCATTTGGATATGTACAAATCATATCTTTTGTATCTAAAGCCACAAGCTCACTTAGCAACTCTTTTACATATCTCGATAGGCCAGCTTTTAGTTCATAATTCAAAGCCTCTGTCTGATAGAAAATCTTCATCTATAGTCTTTCTTTTAAATAAGTTGATATTGAATTAAAAATATAATTATAATGATCCTCATTTAGTCCTGGCCAAACCCCCAGCCAAAACCCATCATTCATTATCTTGTCTGTATTATCTAAAGAATTCAATATACGATAATGTGAGTTTTTATATGCAGGCTGCTTAGTTAAATTTCCACCAAACAATAGCCTAGTTCCAATTTTATTATTTTCTAAATATTCAACTAAATTATTTCTATTTATTTTATTTCCATCTCTTATTGTTAACATAAATCCAAACCAACTTGGACTAGAATTTAAAGTTGGTTCAGGCAAAATAAAATACTCTTCAAGTGGTTTTAGTTTTTTGTATAGTAAAGCATGATTTAGTCTTCTTTTTTCTATAAAGGAATCAGCCTTATTTAATTGACTTAATCCAATAGCTGCTTGCATGTCAGTCGCTTTTAAATTAAACCCTATATGACTATACGTATATTTATGATCATATCCTTCAGGTAAATCACCCAACTTTTGACAATATCTTTCGCCACATGTATTATCTTTTCCAGGTGGACACCAACAATCCCTACCCCAGTCTCTAAAACTTTCTGTTATTTTCTTTAATTGCCCATTATTTACTAAAACCGCACCTCCCTCACCCATTGTTATATGGTGGGCTGGATAAAAAGATAATGTAGCAAGATCTCCAAAGGTGCCGGTTTTTTTTTCATTATAAGTTGCACCAAAAGAATCACAATCATCTTCAATCACCCATAAATTATACTTTTTTGCTATATCCATTACAATACTTAAATTAAATGGATTACCTAATGTATGTGCAAGCATAATAGCTTTTGTCTTTGGGCTAATTGCTGATTCAATTTGTTCTGACTTAATATTATATGTTGGTATATCGATATCTAAAAATACTGGAATGCAACCAAATTGTAACATAGGATTAATAGTAGTAGGAAATCCAGCGGCAACAGTAATTATTTCATCGCCTTGCTTAATTGCTCTATCTCCTAACTTAGGTGATGTTAACGCATAAAAGGCTAACAAATTAGCTGAAGAGCCAGAGTTGACTAAAAATGAAAACCTTGACCCCATATATCTTGCAAGTCTTCTCTCAAATTCTTCAGAATATCTTCCAGCTGTAAGCCAAGCATCTAACATTGAATCAACACCCATCAAGATGTCGTCCTCGTCTAATACCTTTCCAGTTACTGGAATATAATTTTCACCAGGTATAATTATTTTAGTTGTTTTTTTTCTTGCAATTTCTTTTACTGAATCAATTAATTGCTGGCTTTTTAAGTTTTGTATCATAATTAATTTTCTAAATATTAAACCCTCCAATTTTCAATAGATAATCTTCACTACCTACCTTTCCAATAACATCTAAGCTCAATGCCTTATGTTTTATTTTTACATGTGAGTCATGAATCACTATAGACTCTCTCAACCAAGAACCAAATCCACAATCCAATAAATGATCTTCAATAGTAATAATTTCATCAAATTTATTTATTTGTTCTTGCTGAAATACTTTAAACCCTGCACCCCAAATTGGGCATGAGAAAATGCCATATCCACTATATTCAGGATTAACTTTTATCAACTGGTGAGCAATGTGTAATCCACCGCTGGTAGTCAATAGAATCTTATTATTTTGAGAAGGGAGAATTAGATTCCATATGCCAGGAGAAATTTCACGGATTTCTTGGTTGTAATTTACCTCACCAGCCTTTTTTAGTCTCAAATATGAAGGTCCAGGGTTATTAAGTAAATAATCTAAGCACATTCGAGTTTCAAATGGATCACCAGGGCTTGCTATAGTAAATTCAGGAAACAATCGCATTAATCCAAGATCCTGAATCGCATGATGAGAATAACCTAAATTTCCATATGATAAACCACCCCCAACTGTTACAACAGAAACGGGAAGATTATGATAACCAACATCATTTCTTAATTGTTCAGCACATCTAAAAGTTGGAAAGTTTGCGATAGAATAAATGAAAACATGATAACCATCAGAGGCAAGTCCCGCTGCCATAGACGCCATATTCTGCTCTGAAATTCCTGCATTGTAAAAACGTCTGGGGAAATTTTTCTCAAATTCTTCAACTACAGAATATCCTAAATCACCTACAATTAGTACAATTTTATCATTTTCTTTTGCAGACTCCGTTAACTGTGTTATAAAAGTATTACGCATTATTAATTTCGTTAATTGCAATTTCTAATTCAGCATTATTCGGTGTACTATAATGCCATTTAACCTTGTTCTCCATATAAGAAACGCCTTTCCCTTTAATAGTATTAGCGATTATAACAACAGGTTTACCATTTGTTTCAATTGCATCATTGATAACCTTATTTAAAGCGATATGATCATGGCCATCAACAATTATGACATGAGAACCAAATGACTCAAACTTATCTTTTAAGGGCTCTAAATTTAATGTATCCTTAACTGTAGTTAAACTTTGTAATTTATTATAATCTATGATTGCTATTAGATTATCTAACCTATGATGAGAAGCAAATAACAAAGCTTCCCAATTACTACCTTCATCTAATTCACCATCACCTAGCACAACAAAAATTTTGTTCTGTTTATTTGCTATTTTTGATGCAAGTGCTTTTCCTGTTGCAAAAGGCAAACCGTGGCCAAGCGAACCTGTAGAAAACTCAACACCAGGAACCTTATGACTAATGTGATTCATGAAATTGGAACCATTTTCCCCATATGAATCTAATTCACTTAATGGAAAGAAATCTAACAAGCCAAGAACAGCATATACAGAAACACATGCGTGTCCTTTGCTTAATATAAAAATGTCTCTTTCAGAATTTTTTAAGTCGTTTTTACTAATTCTTAATATATCAAAATATAAAACAGACAAGATATCAACAATTGATAATGCACTTCCAATATGTGAGGCCTTAGAACTTACTACCATTTTTAGGGCCGTTTTTCTAACTTCCTTGGATAGCTGAATTGATGAATTTATTTGTGAACTCATTTTAACTTATTTTAAGATCGCATATTAATGAGTTATGCTTTTCTTTATGTAGAAATACAAAATTTGTTTCAACCGTGTTTTCGTTTATTTCAAAAACTTCATTTAATAAGCACCCTTCTGTAATTACAAAGCAACCATAGCCAATATTTTTTAATAGGTCAATTATTTCATTAGGGTGATAGTCGAATTTTTTAGTCCATTTTCGAAGCATTTCTACAAACAACTTTGGCTTTTGTTCCTGAATTATATTAATTGACCCTTTTAATGCAAAAATTTCAGCACCTTCAATATCACATTTTATAAAATCGACTTTATTAATACCCCTTTCTTTTACAAAATTATCTAGTACATCTACATTACATACTATTTTGATTGCATTTGGATTATCATTAACATTATTTAAACTTGCATTTACAGTTAAATTTGGATCACAAAAAAATGTAAACTCACCGATATTATCAGACAAACCAGAATTAATCGGGATAATATTTATAATCTTATTTAAGTTAATATTAAATTGTAAATTATTATAAGTATTTGGGATTGGCTCAAACGTGTATACTTTTGAATTTGGAAATTTTTTTGCTATATGCAAACAATACCAACCATAATTTCCTCCAATATCAATAACTACATCATTATCCTGAATTAATTTATATTGCATCATTAATTCCTCTTCCTCATAACTCTTAAAATTAATAGCATCGAGACAAGCAATTCTTTTATCACCAGGAATACAAAGTAATTTAACACCTGAATCTCTAAATGTCATTATAACCTTGTTATCAAGAATTTCAATTTTACTTATAGACGTATTTTTTATCTCATCTGAATACTCGAAAAGAGTTTGATGAATATTATACATAAAATCAATAAATTCAACTTTACTTATTTTGTTTTCTAAAAAAAGTGATCTGTTTTTTTCAAAATTATTCATTATCATAATACTTAATAGTTTTAGTGAATCCTTCTTCTATATTAATTATTGGCTCCCAGTTTAGACTTTTAATTTTGTTTATATTGGGTATATTCTTATTGACTAATGTAGGTATGTAATTTGAATTGAGTTTCTGGTTTATAATGACTTTTAAACTCTTTTTAGGAAATAAACTTACCAAGCTTTCCGCTAATTGAAGTATTGAATAAGTATTTTTGTCGTTCCCGACATTGTATGCAGTGCCAACTTCTCCGTTTAATATAACCTTAAAAAAAGCAATTGTAGCGTCGGAAATATAACAAAAGGCACGTATAGCTGTTCCGTCACTTTTCATTTCGATATGCTCATTATTGACAATGTTTTTTATAAAATCAGCATAAACTCTACCATCATTCAAATCCATACCTGGACCATAAGTATGAAAAGGTCTTACAATAACAACGGGTATGCTATATTGATGTTTCCAACTGATGCAGATGGTCTCTCCTGCTCTTTTTCCCTCAGAATAACAAGATCTAACATTACAAGGATCAATACTTCCAAATTTATCTTCTTTTGTAGGTATATCTTCCTCATTAAGATTACCATATACTTCACTTGAACTAAAATATAAAAACTTTTCAACTTTGTTTCTCTTAGCTAACTCTAATAGATTTATTGTACCTATTACATTTGCATTTATTGTGCCAACAGGATCTTTTCCATAAAATTTAGGGCTTGCTTGGCTTGCAGCATGAATAATAAAATCAATCTTAGAATCAATAATTATTTTTTCGCAAACATCTTGAACTAGGAATTTTAATTGTTCAGAATATTCATATTGTATAAACCGTTCTTTAGCTTTTGTTATATTTCTAACAAGTCCTATTATTTTAATATTTGCATTTTTATTTAGCTGATTTACATGCATTAATGTCTCTACAAGATATGCTGGTAAAAATCCAGATGCGCCACTAATTAAAATAGTCTTGTTATAAAATTTATCCCATTCAATATTTGAATTATAGATTAGATTTAAATCATCATGAATTATTTTTCGATTAATTTTCATAATTAAAGCTTGTCTTAATAAATTGCGTTGTGAATGAATCAATTTTATTAAAGTCTGATTTAAATTTATTATACCACATTATTGTACTCATAATTGCGTTTTCTGCATTCATTAATGGTTTCCAATCAAGCTCTGTTTTAGCTTTATTGATGTCTAATTTTAATATCCCTGCTTCATGGGGTTGATTATCATTCATTTCGATTTGAAAATCTCCTCCTCCCCATTGTTTAATAGCTAATTCCACCATTTCTGCTACTGAAAAAGTATCATCTGATTCTGGTCCAAAATTAAAAGCTTCGGAAAAACGTAATGGATTATTTTCTAATTTTAAACCTAATAATAAATATCCATTTATAGGGTCAATTACATGTTGCCATGGCCTAATTGCACCTGGATTTCGGATTAATATAGGTTTATTTTCATATAACGATCTTACAATATCTGGAATAAGCCTATCTGCGGACCAATCACCACCTCCAATTACATTACCTGCTCGAGCAACAGCTATTGCTTTTAAGTGTTTTTCATAATAATTTTTATTAAAAAAAGAATTGCGATAACTATCAACTAATAGTTCAGTACAAGCTTTACTTGCACTATATGGATCATATCCTCCTATTCGGTCAGTTTCTCTATAAGGATATACCCACTCATGATTATAATATACTTTATCAGTGGTTATAATTACCACGGTACATTTTTTGTTTAATAGCTTAACACTATCTAATAAATTAGCTGTTCCAATTACATTAACTTCAAATGTTTCAGTTGGAATTTCATATGACAATCGAACTAATGGTTGTGCTGCTAAATGAAAAATGAAATCCGGTTGAAAATTTAAAATTTCATTTTCTAGCTTTTCTTTATCTCTAATATCAGCGATTACCGAATTGCAGATTTCTTCGCCGTTAATAAGATTGAATAAATCATTAGATGTATGAGGGGCTAACGCATATCCCTTTATATCAGCACCTAATAAAGAAAGCGTTTTCAATAACCAAGATCCTTTAAAACCAGTATGACCAGTTATAAAAATTTTTTTTTGACTATACGTTTCCTTTAATTTTTGAAAGTTTACCATATTTTCCATTTAGCATTATCGGAATTCCACATATTTTCTAATTCAACTCTATCTCTTAAAGCATCCATACATTTCCAAAAACCAAAATGCTTAAAAGCAGCAAGTTGCTGATTCTTTGCAATATTTCCTAATGGCTCTCTTTCCCATTGCATTCCGTCAACATCACCATTGATATAATTGAAAATTTCTGGCTCTAAAACAAAAAAACCCCCATTAATCCACATCCCATCTCCCACTGGCTTTTCAACAAAATTTTCAACATTACCTTTTTCATCTATATCTAAATTTCCAAAACGACCAGGAACTTGAACAGAAGTCAATGTGGCGATGCGTCCATGTGACTTATGAAAATTTAATAAATCATTTAAATTTATGTCAGCAACGCCATCTCCATATGTCATCATAAACGTTTCATTTGCAACATACTTTTCAATTTTTTTTAACCTGCCGGCAGTATTAGTATTTAATCCAGTATCAATTAAGGTTATCTTAAAAGATTCGCTTAAAGTATTATGAACACTTACTTGATTATTCTTTAAATCAACTGTAACATCTGAATTATGTAAATAATAATTATAAAAATATTCTTTTATATAAGTTGCTTTGTACCCAAGACATAATATAAAATCATTATACCCAAAATGTTCATATATTTTGAGAATATGCCAAAGTATAGGCTTGCCACCGATTTCAACCATTGGTTTTGGCCTAGCTTCAGTCTCTTCCATTAATCTTGTTCCTAGGCCTCCTGCTAAAATTACTACTTTCATATATTAAAGTATTTTAGAAATGATTAGTTAAAATAAATAATTTCAGAGCCTTTATTTTCAAATTTAAATGGAATTTCAATAAAGTCAGACAATGCTTTTCGAACATCTTCTTGCTTTAGTTTTTCTACATAAAATACTAGAAATCCTCCACCTCCGGCTCCTAACAATTTCCCACCAGTTGCTCCGGCTTTAATTGCTAAGTCGTAAATTTTATCAATTGTAGAATTTGAAATAGCGGAGGATAAGGATTTTTTTGTTTGCCATGCATTATCCAATAATTTACCAAACTTTTCTAAATCTTTTTCTTCTTTTAAAATATTGATACCCTCTTTTACCATTTGCTTAATACTTTCTAAATCATTCGTTGCTTGGTTGTTTTTTGTTTTTTGCAATTGTTCTTCAAGTATTTCGTGAGCAAATCTTGTTATACCTGTATAAAACATTAGTAAAGAATCCTGCAACGCTAGCTTTTTATTTTCATTAAAAAGAAGTTCGTTTGCTTGCAACCCGTCTTTAGCGCTAAATATTAAGTGATTAAACCCTCCATATGCAGCAGCCATTTGATCTTGAACTCCAACTCTTTCTTGTAAAATATTTTGCTCAATATTTATAGCATCTTCTGCTAGTTTTTTCTTGCTTACACTAATTCCATAAAGAGAATAAATTGCATTTAGTAGTCCTACTGTAAATGATGAAGAAGAACCAGTACCTGATTTAGCAGGTAAATCTGAAATTACATGAATTTCGATTCCATCATCAATTTGTAAAAAATTTAAACATGCTTTTATAACAGGATGTTTTATTTCTTCTACTTGATTGCAAAAATCGATTTGACTATAAAACATCTTGTATTTAAATTCAGAAAGCTGATCAAGTTTTTTTACTGTGATGTATATATATTTGTCAATTGTAGTAGACAGAGCTTCGCCACCGTATTTGTTAAAAAAATCAGGATAATCAGTGCCTCCTCCAAAAAAACTAACTCTAATTGGTGTTTTAGATATTATCATGGTTATACGTTGCTATATTTATTGTTTGTCAAAATAGAAAATCCTTTAATCAACTCTGCAATACCAGTTTGAATATCAACATCAGGCTTATATCCGGTTTTTTCAATTTTATCATTACTTACAATATAATTTCTTTGATCAGGATCTTTATTAATTTCTGACTCTGCAATAAAGAAATCAGGTATTTGTTTTTTTATTTCTTGGCAAAGTTCCATTTTTGATAAGTTTGCACTTGATAATCCAACATTATACATGGTATTTTTCATTGTCTCAAAATTTTCAATACTATGTACGAAAGCTTTTGCAACATCCCGAATGTGTATAAAATTCCTTTTAAAATGTGCTTCAAATAATACAATATATCTTTGAGAAAAAGCTCTATATGTAAAATCATTAACTAGTAAGTCTAATCGCATTCTAGGTGAGCAGCCAAATACTGTTGCCAATCTAAATGTAATTACGTTGTCTGTAGCCAACAGATCTTGTTCTGCTTCAGATTTGGTTGTGCCATATAAAGAAATTGGATTTAAAGGTGTCTCCTCGGTGCAATAGATGCCATCTTGTCCAATACCATATCCACTATTTGTAGTTGGATATATAATTCGTTGTTGTTTTGACCTAATTTTATTAATATTGATAATTGCGTCTCTATTAATTGCAATCGTCCCCATTTCATCTTTTTTGCATAATGGTGCTCCTACTAATGCTGCTAATGGTATTATGACATCAAAATGTGGAACGATTTTTTTAAGTAAATTTATGTCTCTTACATCCCCATTAATGAAACTAAATTTAGGGTTTATACAAAGCTCTAACAATGTTGATTGTCCAAACATCAAAGTGTCTAGCACCGTAACTTCATAACCTTTTTCCAAAAGTGTAGGCACTAAAATTGATCCTATATATCCAGCACCACCTGTAACTAATACTTTTTTCATGATAATTTATATTTAATTTTTATTAAAAAATGTTTGCGCTCTTATTAAATCATCTGGGATTCCGATATCTATAAAATCTGATAGAAATTCATATCCAACAATTTTTTTTTCAATCGTATTTTTTTGGAAGAAATCTAATTCAATTGAAAATATATTTTCGGTCTTATAATTTTGAAATGCTTTTTTATTTAAAATATATTGACCAGCATTTATCAATACAGAAGGATTAAGATTTTTCTCAGAAAAAGCTATAACTTGTTTATCTTTATTAAGTACCACAGATCCAAATCTATTATTGTTTTCGACTTTTGTTAACGCGATTGTAAATTTTGAACCATGTTGTAAGTGAAAGTTATAAAAGCTTTTAATATCATTATTAAAAAAGGTATCCCCATTTATTACTAAGACTTCTTCTTTGGAAACATTTGACAAAGCAAGCTTAATTGCACCCCCAGTACCTAGTTGTTGGCTTTCAATTGAATAACAAATATTTGTGTCACTAAAATAATTGTCTAAATACTCAACCACTGCTTCACTCTTATATCCAAGTGAAAATATAAACTTGTTTATTCCTTGTTTTTTTAAGAAATTAATTAATAGCCCTATAAATGGTTTATTATTAATAGGTGCTAAACATTTTGGAGTATCAGGTAAGACAGATTTTAATCTTGTACCTAAGCCTCCTGCTAATATTATAACAGTGTCTAACATTAGAACAAATTATTTTCAACTATTTCGCAAATTATATGGCCAACCAAAATGTGACTTTCTTGAATTCTAGGTGTATCATTGGAATCTATTTCAATGATAAATTTAGAATGCTCTTTCATTGCGCCGCCGCCCTTCCCAGTTAAACCAATTGTAATAACACCAATCTCATTAGCTCTTTTAAATGCTTTTACAATGTTTTTTGAATTCCCAGAAGTTGATATCCCAATTAAAATATCTCCCCTTACACCAACTCCATCAATAATCCTTGAGTAAACATCTTCAAATGAATAATCATTTGCCACTGCTGTCAAATAGGATGTATTACAATGTAATGCCTCGGATGGAAGGGCTTTTCTATCTTTATAAAATCTTCCCGAAAATTCCGCAGCTAAATGTTGGGCATCTGCAGCCGAACCTCCATTTCCGCAAAAAAGTACCTTGTTGCCTGATTTAAAGGAATTTGTTACTATCTCTGAAATTTCAATAATATTTGAATATACAGATTCATCTAGTAATTTAGATTTAACTTTTATTGAATCTTCAATTGACTTTGTTATTATACTTATCATATTTATTTTATTTAATAAATTTTATTTTTCATTACATTCATTTCTCTTATTACCTCTTGAACTGTAGTTGTTTCAGAGCCAAATTTTTGAATAACAATAGAGGCTGCAGTATTTGCAAATCTGCAAGAGTCTTTTAGCGAATAGTTATTCAACAAACAAAGTGCTAAAGATGCTAATACAGTATCACCGGCTCCAGAAACATCAAAAACTGGGGATGGTTCTGTTGGTATAATTTCAAATTTATCCCCTAGAAGAGCTATTCCCTCTTCGGCAAGAGTTATAACAACATGCTTACATTTCAATAGTTCTTTCAAAAGTATCGAAGCAGCTTTTATTTCATCTCTTGAATTAATTTTTTTTTCAATCAATATTTCAGCCTCTTTTAGATTAGGTTTTATTAAATCTATGTTATCATATTTTTTATAATTTGCCCCTTTAGGATCTACTAGAGTTAAAACATTATTTTTTTTTGCTATTTTAATGACTTCATGACAAAGATTATCTGTTAATACTCCTTTTAAATAATCGGAAAATATAATAATTTTATACTCATTAATATTCTTTTTAACATAAGATATTATTTTCTGCTCAATTTCAATATTAATTTGGTGTCTATCTTCCTTATCTATTCTTATCAACTGTTGACCATTAGAAACTACTCTACACTTTTCGGTTGTTTTTCTAGTTTTATCATTTATTAATATATTAGTATTTATTTTCAATTCTTTTAACTTATCTAAAACTATAGCTCCGGACAAGTCCTCACCAACTACTGCAATCAATTCACAATTAATGCCAAAAGAAATTAAATTTCTTAAAACATTTCCTGCTCCCCCAAGCATTTTTTCTTCTCTAGTAAAGTCTATAACTGGAACTGGAGCTTCAGGTGATATTCTAGTGCACTTTCCATATTGATATACATCAAGCATGATATCACCTATTACTAGAATTTTATTTGTTTCTAAATTAAGTAGTCGGTTGTAATTCACTTATAAAGCATAAAAAATTATAAAACACGTTATTTTAAAAGCCATGAAGATGACTGTATCTTCCCTCCTAAACCATCTATTAATACAATTCCTAATTCTTCACAAATTGGCCTTTCGGGAATCGTATCATTATTTTGATCTCCTCCATTTGCAAATGCAAGTTGATATTCATTACCAAACTCATTATATATCATTTTAATGGATTCAACCACTGTTCTATCTTTGTCAATTGATAAAAAACATTTATCTACTAATTTTAAGTTTTCGACAATAAATACTCTTTCTTTTTCATCCTGAAATTCTTTAGAGCCTTTTAATGCTCTTTGAAAATCACTATTGACAATCACAAATAACTTATCTCCATTTGCTTTTGCATTTTGGAAGTACTCAATGTGCCCTTTATGAATTGGATTAAAATATCCACTAACAATAACCGCCTTTTGCTTCATTTTTTCATGTTATTTTTCGAAATAATACGCACAAAACTGCGCACATTTAACTTATTAATCAACCTTTTTCACTAACCTATAAATAAAAAATCAAACATGTAAAATAGTTGATTTTCAACTTATTAATAATTTATAACTATCTGCAAATACCTAATATTAGTGTGGACCACACTAATCCATCCCAACCACTTTACCTCCCATATCAAGCTTCTCAAACACACTGTTATTACTCACAAACTCAGGCACCATTTCTTTCATTTTAGCCACTAGGTACATGTCACTCTCTTCG
>JACCDH010059905.1_pt1 | contig 23477 bp, 29 predicted proteins | sample 7442481 | NCBI WGS metagenome assembly JACCDH01 (sample SAMN15323433, study PRJNA562643) | freshwater metagenome | isolation source: river surface water | place: USA:Blue River Watershed | collected 2017-08-15
AACTGCAAAGCCTTTAATCTATTGGCTCCTCGACCTGGGCTCGAACCAGGGACCTACGGATTAACAGAAATCCAGGCTCGTCAAAAACCATTATGAATCAACAATTTGCAGGCGAAAACAGCCAACGTGTAATATTTCGTGTAATTGAACAAAAACTGTAAATTACAGTGTGGCCAGTAATTTCGTAGATTTTGCACTCAGTGCTTTCAATTGGCAGGCGGAAAGTTAGACGCTACATGCGGGGTTCGAACGGGTGATGGCGAAAGTTCGGACCTACCTTCGGGGCTCGAACAAAAGTTGGTAGGGTGAATTCATTTGATGATGACCACCAAAACACTGCAAGGCGAGTGCTCAATTAAAGCCTTTGGGGTCGAGCTACGCCACCAACGTTCTAACCAATTTCCATGACGCTTGTGACCTAGCATGATCAAGTCAGCTTCAATGTTGGTTGCGTATTTCACGATTTGATCAACCGCATCGCCTTTCAGCAATTCACCAATTGCTTCCAATCCAGCTTCGTTTAATTGCGCAATACCTTCATTGAGCGTTTTTCGGCGACGAAGTTCCTCAACCTGATTTTGTTGCTCGGTGTGGTGAGAAGTCTCGTGACCAATTGGAATCGTGTCGTAGGGAACCACAGACAGTAGATGGACCTTGGCATGCTCCCATTGCGAGATGTCTTTGCAATTGAGAAGCACCTGCTGACTTTCAAGAGATCCGTCATAAGCCAGAATGATTTTTTGATACACCTGCTTCTCCTTAATCGATTTAAGTGGTGCTTGTTCAGGTTAAACGGTCGCTATCATTTACTAGATAATTACTAGGTCAGTCGAGTTCAGCCCAGCGCGTGAGAATGTTAAGACTTGATCTCGTAGATATCTTTCAAAAGTGCGAGGCTATCAGCATAGTGGGCTGCTGTTTGCTTTTCTTCTCGATGTACACGCCATTTGCGCACGGGTTGTCCATCTTTCAATTGCCGCAGTAAATAGGGCACCCATCGGCGCGCTTTTTGAGCCGATACCAAAGGGTGGCTGGTATCGGAAAGTGGCGATGCATTATTCGAGTTCACATACTGAGCCAGTAAACTCAGATTGTCTAAGTTATCAGGATTGTGCGCTACGACCTTGAAACCAGATTTTTCTAGCAAGGTGCGTAAAGTATGTCCTGTGAAATACAAAGTATGCGCTTTGAAAAACATGTAATTCGGTGAACACAATCGCATGGCGTTGGGCACCTCAATATAGAGCAAACCTTCTGACTTGAGTTTTTCGCCTATGGTGCGTAAAGCAGCCACAGGGTCAGGCAAATGTTCGAGTACGTGAAACATGGAGATCAGGTCAAAAGAACTAGGCGCTTCGTTGGCCAAACAATGTTGAAGGGTGCCATTGTTGATATCGATACCCAACATATTTCGGGCATATGTTGCATAGCCCTGATGAGGCTCAATGCCTTTAGCCTGATAACCTAGGGTGTGCAATCGATAAACAAATTCTCCACTGCTAGAGCCAATGTCCAGACTTCTCTTTGTATCGGTTTTTTGGTAAGGATCCAGCCCGACGGTGTTTTGGCACAACCATTGCCAACGCAACTGTGCATTACGGGCTGCACGCAAAACATGTCGTAATGCCGGCTGCACCGCAGATTTGTAAGCTTGCCGATACTGCGTTGCATACCATTCGGCCAGATCATGGTCTGTGGGTAGAGGGTCAATGCGACCTAGGCCGCAATCGCTGCAGGAAACGGTGATCAAAGCATCATTTGTTTTGCCATCTTTATTGGCAATGATTTGGGATGACCTGCTGCCGCAATTGGGGCAGGCTGTTTCAGCTTTCCTCAGCGTGCCTGTGCTTGTGTTTTGAGAGCTAAGCATTTTTGATAGTTATTGAATACGTAATACCAAGATAAGCGCTGTCCTTGTGATGCTCAACGACTTGTAGACATTTGTTGAATGCCCGACAGCAACCAGCCACTGTTGCCCTGAACCGGCTTGACTAAATGCCAGATTTCGTCAAAAGATTCGGAAGGCTCACCACTGCACTCGCGAATTGCGCCTGAAAACCTAACGCTAACCAGATATCGATCTGTATCTTCAACAACATCTATAACCTCTGCATTTAAATTCTGCACATCGTTTCTTTGAGCTTCTGCATCGCGGCCAGCAAAATCTTCTTGAATTTGAGAAAACAATTCAGGCGTTGTCAATTGACGGATGTATTCCAAATTGCCTGAATCATTAGCGGTTTGTAAACTTAAAAAGTTAGCTTTTGCATTGTTCTCAAAACTAACTGTGTCAAAGCCTGAAGGTATAGACATGCCTCTGACAGAAGCCAAGCCGATACTCGATCCGATACCCGAGTTGGTGGTATTTTTTTCTTGTGATCGCATGTATGCTTTGTAGGCAAGCGTATTTTTTTCACGAACGCTTTCATTGCGTGTGTTACCAGCGCTGGCATTTGAATACTGCATTTCTGTATTCATTGCATCTTTGTACGGTTTTGAAACCGCGCGTTTGCGCATGAAAAAACCAAGAACAAGCACCACGAATACAAGCATCAGTCCCATCATGACGATGGATGCCAACTCTTCGCCAAAACCCAGGTGTGATGCCAAGGCGGCCAAGCCAAGGCCTGCAGCGATCCCTGCAACGGGACCCATCCAAGACTTTGAGGGCGCTGCCGCCGCAGTGGATGGGCTAGCAGCTCTAGGACTGGTCGTAGCTGGTGCACGGTCTTGATTTGCTTGACGTTGCGTGCCTATAGATTTACCTGAGCCCATGCGTTTTGCAGCTTCAGCATGCAAAGCCAAAGTAGACAGTCCGAAAATAAAAACGACTGCCAATTTTGATAAGAGTTGTTTCATTTGAATCCCCTTAAAGATGAAAGAATGTCACAAGGGTAAGAAATTCACCATCTCAAAAAAAGTACTATTTTTGAGAAAATCACTTCGAAAAAATAGGATGGTTAAGCCTTGTAAATCCACTTTTTCAAAGCTTATGTTGCTAAACTAAATCATGCTTTGTGCACTGTTTTGATACTTCTTGGTTCACAAAAATTGCTGTTTGACCTTAATTTCCTTCTTGAAAGATCTTTATGCAAACAATCGCTCCCTTGTGGTTATGGGCTACCTTTGTTGGCATTGTGCTTATGTCGCTTTTCATTGACTTTGTTGTGCTCCGAAAACAGGGCTCTCAAGAGATTGGCGTCAAGGAAGCTCTTAATTGGTCACTGGTCTGGATTGCACTTAGCTTTTTGTTCAATGGTTTGTTCTGGTGGGCCATCAAAGATGAAACGGGTTCAACCGAAATTGCAAACATCAAGTCACTGGAGTTTTTAACTGGTTACTTGATTGAAAAATCTCTAGCAGTGGACAACATATTTGTTTTCTTATTGATTTTTACCTACTTCGCTGTTCCCACACATTTCCAAAAACGAGTGCTAATGATTGGCATCATCGGTGCCATTGTTCTGAGAACAGTGATGATTTTGGTGGGTGGATGGTTGCTCTCGGAGTTTCATTGGGTCTTGTATGTATTTGGTGCCTTTTTAATTCTGACCGGGGTCAAGATGTGGTGGGCAGCCGGAAAAGAACCTAATCTTGACGATAACCCAGCGCTCAAACTACTTCGTAGGCTAATCCCTGTCAGTAAAAACTACGATGGCGAAAACTTCTGGACATTAGAAAACGGCAGAAAAATAGCGACGCCTCTTTTCATGGTCATTTGCTTGATTGCATTGACCGACGTCATTTTTGCTGTTGACTCGATACCCGCCATTTTCGCCATTACCAACGATCCCTTTATTGTCCTGACTAGCAATGTGTTTGCCATTTTGGGCCTGCGAGCCATGTACTTTTTGTTAGCCGCTGTAGCCAATAAGTTTCATTTGCTCAACTATGGACTGGCATTGATTTTGGTTTTCATTGGAGCCAAAATGTGTTTGATAGATGTTTACAAAATTCCAGTACTTTTCTCATTGGGTGTAGTGGTTGTTATCTTGATTTTGACCATGATTCTGAGCGTGCGTACGGCAAAGCCAAATACGAAATAAGAATTCTAAAATTTAAGATCATTTGCTACAGCGCCTGCTCTAGCAAGAGCTGCACCAACGGATGCTGAACTTTTCTTTCGGTGCCGATGGCAAAGAAGTTTTCAATCACGCCTTTACAAGGTCCTAATCGATGCACACCATAATGGGCTAGCAAGTCTTCATGGATCCATTCGGCGGCAGGAAATGCCCCCATTCCATTGGCACCAAAGGTCTTGAGTAGGGCACTGTCTTCGAACTCTCCTACGATGCGCGGGCTAATGTCTTGTTGATCAAACCACTGATCCAGACTACTCCGAATTGCAGTGTGCGAAGTTGGTAGCAAAATGGGCACTTGCGCCAGACTTTGCGGGAAATTCTGATTTGTGACTTCTAACATCTCCGATGTGCCGTACCAAGCAATCTTGGAAGTTCCAAGTGGATGGTTATAGAGTTTGATATTCGGGTTGACTGGCGCAAGACTGTCTGACAAGACAACATCTAAACGATGCAATGCGAGGTCACCCAGCAAATCGTTTAGTTCTCCTTCGTGACATAGCAACCGCAAGTTCGGTTCTCTCATCACCGGCATCAAAAGACGATGCGCCACTAATTTAGGCAGACTGTCACAAATCCCGACGGCCAAACGAACGGTCGGTGCACTGACCGAATCACGAACTCTTGCTGGCAGTGCTTGACCAAGCTGAAAAATCTGTTCAGCTTGCTGCATTGCTGCCAGTCCCGCCTCGGTAAGCACCAGTCCTCTTCCGGCTGGCTTAAGCAGTGAATATCCCAAAGAGCGCTCTAGTTCTCGAACTTGGCTGCTGACGGTTTGAACAGCCATTTCTAACTTGTCAGCCGCTTTTGTGATGCCGCCTTCTTTGGCTACTACCCAAAAGTAATAAAGGTGCTTGTAATTAAATTGACTTTTCATTGTCAGTTTTTTTGTGAATTTAAATAAGAAATTATCTGCTTTTTAAGAATCTGTTTTGAATCTATCTTATAGAGCACTTGTGTTTTTTGGGAATTACTAAATCACGCAGTTGATTAAATTTCGCAGAGGGATTTGAACAAGTCTTTAACTTTTTATCTTTGGAGAAAAACATGAAATGTCCCAATTGCACCGACACCACTTTGGTCATGGCTGACAGACAAGGCGTCGAAATTGACTACTGCCCAAAATGTCGTGGCGTTTGGCTTGACCGAGGAGAACTTGACAAGCTGTTGGAAAAAGCTGTTGCAGCATCCCCACAGGAGCCAGCGAATTTGTCTCAAAATCGCAGGCGGAATGACATTGATCACTCAGATTACAGACCAGCAAAGCCTTACTATACTGATCGAAGAAAGTCTTGGCTCAATGAGATTTTTGACTAAATTGCTGCGCGTGGATCCTCTGCCCGCTATGAGATAAAAAGAATTTACGGATGATCTACGCATGCCTTAAGACGATTCATTTATTTTCCATCGTCGTATGGATCGGCGGCATGGCCTTTGTGCACTTTTTTCTACGACCCGCTGTCGCTCAGCTCGAAGCGCCAGTCCGCTTGCGACTGATGCACGATGTACTTGGCCGCTTCTTCCAAGCGGTACTTGTGGCTTCTCTGCTGACTTTGGCCAGCGGTGTTTGGATGCTTGGGCGTGTGGCCAAGCAAGTTGTGCAGTCGGGCGGCAACTTCGAGATGCCGCTGGCCTAGACTATTATGGCGATACTCGGTGTTGTCATGGTAGCCATCTTTATGCACATCCGCTTAGTGCTTTTTAAGCGGCTCGGCCAAGCCGTGGCAGCGTCCGAGTGGACCGAAGGTGGTGTTGCCATGGCGCAGATTCGCAGGTGGGTCTCAATCAACCTTGGTACAGGTGTCTTGGTTCTGCTCGTGTCGTTAATGCGTTGGACAAACTGAGCAGGCGTCGAGAGGAGAGGGTGCTTGCAATGAGATTCATTGATTGCAAAATGCGTGAAGGTCGTTTTCTACAAAGTCGACCCCATTTCAAAGCAAGACGGATTGGGCAATGCTGACATAAGCAGGTATTCCAAACAAAATGTTCAGTGGAAACGTAACGCCTAAACTGAGTCCAAAATAAAGCGATGGATTAGCCTCAGGCAATGCAAACTTTAGAACTGCTGGTACCGCGATGTAGGAGGCGCTAGCTGCAAGAACCATCAGCAAAGCACCGTCGCCTGCAGGTAGATTCAATATAAATGCTAGGCCCAATGCCATGCTGGCATGAAGGATGGGTCCAATGATTGCATAGGCGATCAGCGCAGGCGACTTACCTTTCACCTGAGGCAAGTTACGCGCCGCCATTAACCCCATGTCAAGAAGAAAGAATGAAAGCATGCCCTTGAAAAGATCGCCTGAAAAAGGTTCCATCGCTGCTTTGCCTTCGTTACCCGTCATCATGCCAACCATCATGGCGCCCAGAAGAAGCAACTGAGCACCATCTGTAAATGACTCGTGAAGAATCTTGCCGATGGAGACGCTTTGTTTCTGAGGTGGACTACTCAAGCTAGCCACACCGGAACTAAGGCTCACAATCTGGGGCCTTGTTTTTTGCCGCAAAGAATTGGCCAAGACTACGGCCAAAATGATGGCCGGTGATTCCATTAGAGCCATGGCTGCGGCCATGTGACCACCGTAGTCGATATGTTGGTTTTCTAGGTATTGTACAGCCGTCACAAAGGTCACTGCACTGACAGAACCATATGTGGCGGCAACAGCTGCCGCGTCAAAGCCTGTCACAAAACGCCTTAGAAACCAATACCCCATCAAGGGGATGCAGATGGCAAGCACTATGGCCGCTGCCAGGCTTATGCCCACATTAGCTGTGAGGCCTGATTGTGAAAGTGCAAAGCCACCCTTCAGTCCAAGTGCCATTAGCAAGTAGAGCGATAAAAATCTAGAGATGGCGGGTGGAATTTCGAGGTTGGATTTGATGACGCCTGCTAGGACGCCCAAGAGGAAAAAGAGAATTGCAGGGTCAAGTAAGTTTTGCATTTGTTTTTTTTTAATTGACCCATCTTAGAAAAATAACCACAACTTGTAAAATCGATTTTTCTACACTTATGTATAGATAAAAATCTATGAATATTACATTTCGCCAGTTGAGGTTGTTTCTTGCCTTGGCAGAGACGGGCAGCGTTAGCAGTGCTGCCAAATTGATGCATGTGACGCAGCCGACAGCATCGATGCAGCTCAAAGACATTACCGAGTCAGTAGGACTACCACTTTATGAAGTCGTCAGTAAAAAAATATACCTCACCGATATTGGCAGAGAGTTGGCAACAACAGCGCGTGCTATTGCTCAGAGTTGGGATTCGTTTGAGCAAAATGCAGACGCTGTCAAAGGACTTTCGCGGGGCAAATTAAAGGTAGCCGTAGTGAGTACAGCCAAGTACTTCATGCCTCGCTTGGTGGGTAGCTTCTGTCAGAAGTATCCTGAGATTGATGTATCACTTGAAATCTTAAATCGCGATGGCGTTGTACAACGCTTGCGCGATAACATGGATGATATTTACATCATGTCTAAGCCCCCTAGTGACTTAGATTTATCCGATAAAGAATTTATGCCTAATCCGATTGTGGTGATTGCTTCGACATCAAATCCATTAGCAAAACGAATTGCGGTTCCACTTCATGAGTTATCCAAGAATCGATTCATTCTGAGAGAAAAGGGCTCTGGAACACGAATGGCTTGCGATCAATTTTTTAGCAAGAAAAAATTTAGACCTGACATTCGTCTTGAGTTGGGAAGTAATGAGGCGTTGAAGGAGTCAGTGGCTGGCGGACTCGGACTAGGTTTAGTTTCTAGTCATGCACTCCATGGGCATATCAAGGAGCATGGCGTTCATATCGTTGACGTTGAAGGTTTTCCTCTGCCTTCAGCTTGGCATATCGTTCATCCAGCAAGTAAGAAACTTTCTCCGCTAGCGTTGGCTTTTAAGCAACATTTGCTTAATGAGATTAGTCGACGAAAAAGCAAATTACTTAACCGAATAAACACCTGATTAACAGAAAACTGTTTCTTCAAACTATGCTTGTTTTATGCGGTTTACAAGCCATAAAACTTTGATATGCAATAAACTGTTTAATTGAATCTTCCCTGATACGGGAAATTGGCGAATCACATTTGAGTTTGAAGGCCATGATGCCACTAACGTTAACTTGGAGGACTATCACTGATGAGGTCTTTACGAAATTCAAACCGCATGCCCACACACCCTGGTGCGGTTCTGCGAGAAGATGTGTTGCCAGAACTTGGCTGGACGCAAACTGAATTGGCAGCGCGCTTGATAGTCAGTCGTCAAACTGTCTCTGATTTGTTGCACGAAAGAAAGTCTGTTACAGCAGAGATGGCTATTCGCATTGCCCGTGCTGTTGGCGGTACACCAGAGAGCTGGCTTCGCATGCAAGAAGCCTTGGATCTTTGGGCTGCCGAGTTGAAGTTCAAAAGGAACCCCAAAATTGCACCGAGAGCATTGGCTGCTTGATCTCATAGCCAAAAGAAAAACCCCTGATGCACTGAAGCATAAGGGGTTCTTTATAGTGGCTCCTCGACCTGGGCTCGAACCAGGGACCTACGGATTAACAGTCTTCGAGCCAAGTCTTCTAATCAATTAGTTGTTCTTCTTTAATCTACTTAAGTTATTGATTTATTTGAGATTATTTAATTCCCGCGTTCAAGAGGCTATCTTCCAAGTTCTCGGATTTTGTGTAATTTTCCATGCACGATTACACAGGAGCTACACAATTTCGCCGCTGAACTTTCGGACTTCTCGTCCACCCCCCAGACCCCCCATCGTTATGTACACCTCACAGGTTGAACCATATACTGGTCAACATGATTACCTAACGTGATCCAATAAAAGGAGTCAAAGATGGGAAAGCATACTTGGGAAGGTTGGCAGACCTCGGTGTCAAACGCACCTAAGCCGACCTCGATCCTCGACGGGGCGAACTTGAGGCAATCTTCGAAAGAGAACTCTCACGAAGCACAGCAAAAACCGCAACCAGAGCATTTGGAGTCGGAGATTCGTAACCTGGAAAACAGTCTGTTTCAGCAGATGGCGCAAGTCCAACAACCGATGCAACCAGAACTGCCGCAACCGTGGCCGACGCCAGAGGAATCCCCTTCACAGATGCCGAGCTCGCTGGAGCTAGAGGCCGCAGCAATGCGAGTCAAACTACAGCAGAACCGCAAGGCACTGGAGGAGCAGGGAGTGAAATCGGCATCGGACAAGTTGCGCCAGGTTAAGCAGCTTAAAGAGAAGTAAAAGTCCCAGCAAAACTAGCCTTTGGATGTGAAGCTCTCAGGTGGATAGCCAAACAATGGTCTGTTACGACACCAAGGTTCAATTTAGGAGTGATTATGATGCGCACTTTGGAAGAAATGTTAAGGGAACGGGAGCAGCGCCTGGGCAAGGACCATCCTGCCTTGCAAATGCTTCGAAACCAAATTACAGCGGAGAAGTCGGGCAAGACTTTTCAAGATCTGTATCTGACAGGTTCCGTAAAAAAGCAGCCAAGCCAGAGCGAGCAAGACTACGTTCTGGATCTCTTACAGCAGTTCAAACTCCCGTTAACACGGGATAATTATTTGAACCTGGCTTATCCTGAGGGACTTCCGGAGGACTGGGGTGCTGAGGGCGAGGCGAGCCTTCCAAAGGAAATACGTAATGCGTAATAAAATTGACACTAAGTTCATACATCTCAGCGCTATTGGCTTTCTCTCGAGCCTCTCGTTCGTAAATGCTTTTGAGCTGGCTCAAATAATTACTATGTACAAATCTCGCCTTGTTTTAGCTGCAGCCGGCTGTTTGATTGCATTTAACGCATTTTCTGCACCGGACTATCGATGTGTAATTAATAGTCGAGCATCAGCCGGGGAGGAGTCTTTGGCTCTTAAGAAAAGCCAGGACACTGTATATCTTGGAAAAGAGTTCACCGTAGAGCGGCGAACTGGTTTGATGGCTGGAATTCTCAAGAATTCGTACTTCACAAAACCTCAAGTCATCGACATTGGCTCAAAGGATAACTCCTTCAAAGTAATCAATTCGCTGCGTCTTGAAGAGGGGCTGGGTAGCGGCACAAACATCTACGCGCTGACAATTAATGAATATGAGCGCTCTGATAAAAAGGGTTTTGTTTTCTTGGTAAACGACACCGTTTATCTTGGTACATGCAAACACTTTTAGGCAACTAAGCGGAGAAAGAAATGAAATCAGTTTTTTTGTTAATGAGTTTGTTAGCCGCTCAGACAGCCTTTGCTGCCACCTATGAATGTAAGGTTGATAAAAAGTATGCTGCTGACTTATCGGTAATTCAGTCAAAAGAAGAAGTTGAAAAATATAAATTTAAAATCACAATTAAAGAAGGTGTAAAAGTCACGCTAGAACGCTGCAGTTTTGCCCCTAGTCAAAATGCTGTAACTTGCGATTACTACGAGCCCGACCGCGTTGAGTTTACAAACACACAGTATGTGATGATAAAAAAATTCTATGTAACAAGGTCTCAATATGATGTGCAAATATTTGAGAATTTAACTTTTGTTGAAAACAATGGCAGGGGTTCTATTGCTTCAGGAAAATGCACAATCGGGTTGTAACCCTTCATAACGTGATCGTCAAAGAAACTATCAAAGACATTGTTCATCGAAAACTCAATCACTACTAAAAACATAGAGCTTAGTAGTACTATTCTATTTCAAATATATTTTTCAGGTGAAATTACTAATCTTATGCTCTTGTGCTGTGAGCTCTCTCGTAGTTTTTTCTAATTTACTATGTCCAATAAATTCCTCCTCTAAATTTACAATTGACGATATCCAATTTCCTATTTTCACAAAATAAATTTCACTGTATCTAAAGTGCCATTGGTCGTATTCATCCTCGATATCATGTGATATGTAAGCATCTAAAACTAATTCTTTATTTACTTTAATGAGAAGCCTTCCAGATTTCCCACCAGTAAACGAGGAAGTTGAATATATGTATTGGGAAATCTCATCTATGCCATCTTTAAAAGCAAATGCTGTTTCTAATGAAAATTCTTGCTCTATGTTCTTGCTAATTATTGATGCAAAACTTTCTAATGTAATTGGCTCATCTTTTTTTGCGTCTGTTGGTAATATGCGTTCTGCAATCCAGTTTGGGAAATTCCATTTGCCTTTTTGATTGTTTATCCATGAGTGCCAGTGGAACGTTTCACGAGCAATAAAAAGACTACTTTCAATAACCTTACTTTTTTTCACTAGTTCTTCTAATTTTTTAACCCTCTGTAGATCATCGTTAAATTGATTTTTCCACTGGGCTTCTATTGCTTTTCGAGAAGTTTCAAGTTCGCTCGAAATTATTCTTTTCGAACGCTCAATGTTTGCTAGGAATTCTTCTTCAGCAGAGTTGGTTGGCTTGAAATCAGTAGTGGTCATTTCCTTTGTTGTTAAATCTGTAAGTACATTACTGTCGCGAACATCTTTAGGCCAAGCAAATGAACCAGTTACAAAATAGCAGATCAATAGCCCCACTAAAGCAGGCCATCCAAAAGCTAAGAGGTTGAGCTTGAGTTCACCTTGAGCAGTGCCTAGGGTGCCTCCATAAATGATTAAAGCTAACCAACATGAACTCATCACCCAAACAATTTTCAATAATCTAGTTTTCATAAAATTACTTTTTCAAGCTAGCCATTTCAAAAGAGCAATTTAGGTAGAAAATCTTCAACGATTTCATGACCCAAAATTCTTTACGTCTACTTTGAAACTTATTGAGGTTAAGAATCTTTTTTTCTGAATCCTTGAATCACCCAGGCTGTAAGTGCGCCTATTGCGTAAAAAATAGCCGAAAAAAATGTTGCATAAAGCATTCCAAATTTTATGTCATCGTGCAAACTAAATCGTATTCTAGAGTTCATATCAGCCTCATAGGCATCGATTGAAAACGGCTGATTGTTTTTTAAGTTTTTTCGTTCTAAGTAAAGGTTGGAACAATTTGATCTGCTGAGAGGATCAGTTGGTAACAGATTAAACGCCTCGTTTATGAATGGGGCGCACTCGACTTTCTTTATTTCTGCTTCAATTCGCCTCATTTCAGAAAATTTAAATTGACTATAGGAACTAGAGGCTTGGATGGGAACAACCCATCCTAAATATATGAAGCCAGCTATCGAACCTACAAGCCAAAGTCGTTGCCAGCCATTAGATTTCTGTATCCAAGTTTTCATTTTAAGATGTAGCTTCATTTAATTGGGTCATCACAAAAGGCTGGACGCGGCATTGCCTTGTATGGTGTCTTTGCTTTTGGGAATAGTTCTGGAAATTGCAAATATTGATTGCGTTTGGCTGGCCAAGTCACAGTTTGAAGTGCAAGTTTATTGACTTCACTGACATAGGGACCAATTGACGCTATGTCAGCAGTAGTTAGTTCAGTTCCATAAATGTCACGATATCCAAGTGGCTGGCCAAGCTTGTTGTAAACCTGAATAAATTCGCGTTCATCAAAAGAAAATGTAGGTACATAGACCTCTTCGCTGTTGTTCTTGCGATTTACAGAAATAATATCGCTCACGTACAAGCATTGAGGATCGCGATTGAGTTTAGACAGATCGCGAGTTGCTGAGCATCCTATCAAGGTTAAGCTGATTGTTGAACTTAAAATTGCTAAGTGAATATTTTTCAGCATGTTAGTTCAATCAATTTTCTTACACTTACCATCAAAAAGATCGGTCTTTAATTTGACTGGGAGTTGAAGAGCTAAAACATTGCTCAAGGTGGAAAAATTCCCCTTGATATTCATCTCAAAATCAAAAATTTGATATTGGTCACCAACTTTCTTTAAGTTGCTAAAGTAACCAATATGGGTGTTTGGAATTTCAGTGTGTGCTTCGCCACTTGAACCGTTCCATAAGCCCACCCACCACCGATATGTTCCAAGTTTTAAATATACCGTCAGTGGTTTATCGCCATCGGTTGATGAAAGCGTACCAACGCATTCATAGCGCGATTCGACCATTGAAAACTTTACTAAGAAAAAATAGCAGAAAAGAACGGCAGCCAATATGAGCAGGATTTTTTTCATTGCTTACTTTGCTGGGTTGATTTGGCAGTTAAAAGTACTGGCGCTAAAGCCCAAATTATTTGTTGAAGTATTGAAAGCTATAAATTTCATCTCTGACATTCTCCAAATTGCGGGATTGCCGATCCAGCCATCATCTTTTTTAGTGCAGTTATGCCTGCTACCCTCTAGATCTCCTAGTGAATTGGTTAAGTTTACTTTCCATGACCAATCCATTTTTTTATCTTCAAGATTTAGTAGTTTGATACAAGTTGAATCAACACTAATGGAGAAAAGCTTGCCGCCATACATAATTTGAGTAGGGGCATCTGCTGGTGTGCAAACAAAAACTTTTTTTGTTGCCCATGCGCAATTCACTGAAAAAAGCAAAAGTGAAATCAGGATTTTTTTCATTTTTTATGTTTCGTATGCTATGTGGTTGTTTTCTATCATTTATGGCCTAACTTACCAAACAATTGTTCTCGGTGAAATTTCAAATAAAATTTTTGACTATTGGTTAGTTCAATACGAATTCTTTGATCTTTTTTAATCTGCAGCGCTTGCGCGTTACTTTCGCTTAAATGAGGTGAAATTAGTATTAAACCATCATCATCAAAACTAATTAGACCTGCATCAAATAACTTATCAATGCGTGATTCAAATAAGAATCCATTGTTCTTATCTGTTCGCTCTTTATCGTTTGACAACCTCCATGGCTTTGTATGTGAAGCAATTAGCAACTCTTTATGGTCAACGCCAGTCAATCCACATCGTCCGCCCCATAGCGTCATTAAGTCGTCTCTAAATTTATCTTGCCCAACGCGAGCGTTAATACTTCTAGTGACAGTTGTACTGACATGTCCAGCAATGTAGGTTTGTCCAGCTTTTATTACGCTATCTATATCTATCGTTTTATCTAGGCGATTTAAGATTTCTAACGCGGCTTTAGGCGTGACCTCAAACAGATATCCCATCTTGCCGCGCCCGTCCACCTGCAGGGGCCCGCCTTCAGCCTGTAGAAGTGGAAATAAATCAATTAAATCATCCACAGGGAGTGGAGTTGGGATGTCTACATATGCAACATCAATCCTCCTGCCATCGCCTGTCCAGTCTTTAGCATCGTCTGGGTGAGGTTGCGGGGATATGTACGCATTGCTTTTAGCTGTACTGGTAGCAACAATACTGCGCTTGTTGCATGAGAAAATTAAGTCTTCGGCCTGGACTTGTTGCAGAACCTCCCAGTGGGATTTTTTATGGCCTGCCTTATCTACTAGTGGCGCCCAAATATAGCCACCGTCGCGGCTGCGCTCATAACTCTGGTTTTGAAATACCCACCAAACGGCCATTTGGATTCCTTGGTATTAGTTTCGTCTGTTAAATCAATAGTCTACTCAGTCCGAGTGCATTTTGATATAGTAGGCACCTCATCAAGAGAGGGCTGACGCCCCGCCAACTTGCTGTTTGAGCAAGGTGGTCATTCCGTAAGGAAGATGTGGCTGATTCAGCAACCTCAAGCGTCACCCTATATGGCTTTTAACCTTGGAGGTTTTTTATGTCTGCAATTATTTAAAAGCAGGCTAAATTCAGCAATTCGCCAGATCACAAAAAGCGCGTCAGTCGCTCACGAAAGAGGCTGTATTACCTAGGAATTTCATGAGTCAATTGAATCAAATTTTTTTGCTATGAAAATAATTAAATCATCGAAAATACGACGCTAAAGCATGCATCTAGGTTCAGCGCTTCTGCTGCTAAAAGCTAGAGCTGAGACGGTATTGACTTTTCGATCACATTTATGATTGCGTCGATGTCATTTGCATGGAATGTTTCAGTTCTACCATCCATAAGTACCTCACCCAAGTCATTATGCTTAAATGATTTAAGTAACTGACGCTCAATTGAGCGAACGATTGCTCCACTTTCGTGATGCCAGAAACGAATCATATTAATGGTTGCAGTTGATTTTCTTCTTATCTGATCAAGTCTCTTTTTCGGATCATTATTTGTAATGCCGCACTTAATGCCTATTGATCTTCCATCAGTCACAACTTGCAAAAGATAAATATATGCAGGCATGTTTTCTTTAAATCCATACTCGGCACAAGAAGGACAACCCACTCCTCCCAAGACTGAGCTGACATTAGCACTCCAAAATGGATGGCTTCTTCCTGCAATACAAATCCAAGTTGCGTGTTGACTCGAGGACTTGAATGAACTTTCATTAATGCGTATTGAACGACCGACAAGCCTTTTATTAATAATCTCTCCATTCAACTTTGAATTGCCTGCGCACTCAGGGCATCCAGATCCAGCAAGAACTGACGACACTGATGCTTTCCAATTTCTGTGTCGGGTATCAGATTTGCATTTCCAAATTACGAGATCCTGTGAACTGCCAACCATATTAGAGACGAGTTCTAAATTACGTGCCTTGATTTTTCTGTTGATCACACTATCGTTTAAACGCTCATGACCGGTACATGCCGGGCAGTTTGCTCCTCCTAGAACAACCCCAGGTGTGGAACGCCAGATCGGATGCTCTTCATTTGTAAGACAGCGCCATTGAGCATGCTGTCTGGCACCGGCAAGTGTTCCTTTGATTAACACTATGGGACGACTGCCAAGCCTCTTTTTTACAGATTCATCTGTAAGTTGGGTGTTACCAGCACAAGTTGGACAGCTGGTTTTTTGATATAGCACGCTGTTTACGTTTGCTGTCCAGTCTGGGTGTTCTACATTACCTAGACATTTCCATTTAGCTTGCTTTGTTGTTTTGTTGTATGAGCCAGCAATAAGATCAAGCCCTCTATCAGTAATGCGTCTCCTTATCTCTTCTTCGGTCAGAGGTAATTTTCCGGAACAAACCGGGCATCCACTTTGTTGGTTGAGAACCGCGGATGGAGTCGCAGTCCAATGTTTATGGGATGCATCTGCAAGACATTTCCAAGAAGCTTTTAAGTCTGACCCTTTAAGGGTTCCTGGTATCAATTGAATTTTTCTTTCACCAAGTCTTTCGCTGACAAATTCTTCGGAAAGTTTGCCGACCTTTCCACATCGTGGGCAACTTCCAGCAGCATGAATAATTTGCTTTGGTGGAGCAGTAAATATTCCGTGTGAGGAATTTAAAAGACATGTCCATTGTGCTGGTTCGCGGATATTTTTGAATGTTCCCTGAACAATCGCAATAGGTCTTCCTTGCAACCGTTCGGCAATCTTCTCCTCCGTAAGTCTTTTTGTACTTGCCATGTGTTTTTTTATTTGTAACCGTATGTTGCCTTTGAGGTTTTAGACTGTCAAGGGTGCCATCAGGGTCTGGCTACCGAAAACTATTCAACAGAATTTCGCCCTAAGCTATCAGAGTTACCCTATTTTGAGATGAGGCTAAAACCAAGTCCCTGGACTATTGTTTTAATTCCATCAGATCGGCCTGTAATGAACAGAGGCCGATTAGCGTACCTATTTTCCGTGACTACGTCCGAGCGTTTACTGGGCACAGAATAAAGAAGCCTTTCATTTTGTTGAGCTAATTTTGATTGAATCTACAGATGGTGCGAGTTCTTTTTCAAAAATATGCATCAGCACCGCAGCAATCGTGGCCTAGAAAGGCGATGAGCGCGAGATGTGGATGCCACTTTCTTTGCGAAGATCGGGATACATCTAGAAGAAACCGTTTTCAACCTAAATAAGTGCACCTAGTGATGTGCCAAATTAGTGACTGGGCTTATGGCACTCTTTTTCCACAAGCTCAACGATCTGAGAAGGCTTGATCTCCAATGCCGTAGCCAGCTTAAAAATGATAGTGATGGTGGGCTGATTGACGCCTCTTTCAATCAGGCTCACGTAGTTACGCTGAACCCCAGCCTCCAGCGCCAGCGCCTCTTGAGACAGTCCGCGCTCAACCCTTAAGGCTCGAAGTACCTTACCAAAAGCCTCATCAGGCTGGATTTTAAGTTTGCCCAACATACTGGGCAAGGATCGCTTTTCAGATTAGACTTGTCTTCACAATATATTGTGAATTTATAAATGTTCGAGATTCTGAACCTTGCTTACTCAGTCTTGCTTGCAACGATTGGGCTTTGGGCTATCTACCTTCCGGTGGCTTGGTTTTGGGGGGAGAGGTTCTTTTTTGGATTGATGCGCAAAGAGAATAAAAATCGACAGTACTGGCTCAAATTTTTTCCGGTTTTCATAAAGCGCGAATTAAAAGTAGCATTTGTTTTTTTTATTTTCTTAATAGTTATTGCAATCATTGAGTCCATCATGGGAAGAGATCGGTGAAATACTACGGATTAACATTTTTGTGCCTAATGTTTGCAGGTTGCTCTGCACCAGATCCAGGGATCAAGAATCAGCTAGGAATTATTGCTGCAAGTTGTATTCTGAAATCTGCTAGAACTTTTGATGACGGAATAAGTCCAGCCGATACTGTCGCGATAGGTGTTATGAGTGATTGCCAAGCCCAAATCGATGATTACGATAATGCCCGTTTAGGAGGCAAAAGTGGTGTGTATGGACAAACAGTTTGGGCAAATAGACATATCGGTTGGTCTCGACAAATCACTTCAATCGTATTGAAAACGCGAGCTGAAAAACGTCAATAGAAAATCACCGCCAGCACCAAGGCGCCTTCTCCCAAGCGGTCTCTTTGATTGGAAGCGGTTGCGTTGTCGACCACATGACTTGAAGCCTCAGAGCTTGTCTCTTGCCCCTGATTTTGGGTGGCACAAGCCTTCTGATGTATCCAATGTGAATTAGCTCGTGTAGGTACTTATAAGCCCAGCTATGAGACTTTCCGCAGAGCATTGCTAAGCGGCGTTGGCTGGGGTAACAGATGCCGTGTTCGCTAGCGTGGATGCCTATGGCAGCCAATAAAAGAAGCAGTGGCTTGCGAGTATTGATACGTGGGTCGGTGATGGCTCGGCTTGGTATTACAGCGAACTTCGTATGTGGTGGTTGGAGGCTGAGCTTTGGTAGCTCTTGGTCTCTGCGGCGTCTGCTTCTGGATGAATTCTCAGGAAAATTTTCTTGTGATACCCCCTTACGCTTAGGTGGGGGTGGGGGGGTGATACCTGACTTTTTGCCATCACGTTCAATGGATCCATGAGGGTCAATAAGCTTAATAGTAGGTTTATTTGGAATCTTGAACTCAACTGGCATTAGGGCTACCTCACTTAGCTTTTCCATATGCGTACAGGAAGTGGGCAAGCAGATCTTGGCGAAGATGATGTGGGGTAGCCTTGATATCTGCGACCATCTCGATCCTTGCAGCTTGGCTATCACCCCAAAAGTCGCAGGCGCGCATTGCAGCTTCAAAGAGTTGGCGATCTAACTCAGAATTCTCATCGGCTGGTTCAGAAAGTATTGTCTTAGTTATCTCGCTACCTACACCAGATGATTCTTGGAAATGGCTAAGTGGCCTCACCATAGAACCTAGAAAACTCCCTAGTCCTTTTTGATCTAATGGTTCTATAGGTTCTCTAGGTTGGGTGCAAGAGCTTTTTGAGGTTTCAAGCCTTGTAGTCCACTTGCCCATCACGCACCATCCTTTAGTAACCTGGGGTGAACCCAATAGCGGCAGCTTGGCCTGCCGCCCTTTGGCCCGGCGGGACTTTCTTCCTGCACTAGCCAGCCGTATTCAGCAAGAAGGTCAGCGGCCTTACGGACAGCCTCACTACTGCCTAGGCCAGCCCAACCCTTGCCCTGCACTTTCCAGGGAAGGAATGACTCCAATATCTTGCCGTCTTCCTTGAGATGACCACACCTAATCTTTGACAGCAATTGCTTGGCCCCGTAAGTGTCTGGCCTCATCGCTGCTGAATAAAGTCGCTCGGCGTGAGTACGCAGGTAATCACCCCAATCCAACGCTTTAGCAAGCTCTCGCTGATGAATTAGGTAGCCACTTTCCGGCGTGTCAACTAGGGCAAAGATCAGCGCCAGCGCGGGTATCAACTTGCGATATTTAGAAAGGTGCGAAACTAGGGCAGGGTGCAGCTCGTCGCTTCGAATCTCATTTTCAAAAGGTACCAGCCATTCCTCAAATAGAGCCTGAGCCTCTGGGCTAAACCGCCACACCTGTGGCTGACCTTCATCGGCAGGTTGCAAGACATTAAGGCGAGCAAACACGGCCTCTGCACGCTCCATAGCTTTTGTGTCGGGCACCTTGTCTACATATTTGAAATTGGGACTAATGTCAGGCCACACAGTTAGTCCGAACCGCTGTAACAGTCCGTCATCACCTGCACCACCATTTACGGCTTCGCGAATGTAGCCCTGAACCTTACCCGGTTGTATGCCCCCAAGCATCGACAGACATACCCTGGAGATATGGTTTGTGCCTCTGACGATGCGGTCAGTTTTGTAACCTGATGTGCCGTCATAACCCGTTAGGTAAAAACTACGTGATCCCTCTTGCCCAGGCCGATCCATTGCGCATATGAGTCCGTGTAACTCGTCTCTAAACACCAGCAAGCCCCAAGGATTGCTTACAAGAATTTCTTGAAGCTTTTCCACTGATGTATCGTTGACTGTGTAACGTCTAGCGACTGGCTCAGGTAGTGTTTCACGGGACGTAAGAAGCTCTCGGGCTTTTTCTCGGTTTTTTGCAGCCTCTTTTTTTGCAAACGTTCGGTTTGTTTCTGCGGTCATCTCATCAAGCTCGTACTCGATCTTCCATTGGTCATGCTTATCCTGCCAAGCCTCTAGTTCTGCGGCCTCCAGTCGTTGTAACGGCTTGGTTGCTTCAAGCAGGGCAGGTGACTTCATCACCCCTGGATTGCCAACGACTAGGCCCCACAGATTCGGCACGGCCTGCCAATCGTCGTAGGCTTTTGGTGATACGACAGCCCTTGCTCCAATCAGGCTTGATAAGGCCACCACAGCTGCAACAGCTGTAAAGTCTGCTGGGCATTGCATCCGGTAAGCAATATCTATCACCCAACCACGCAGGGCCTGGGGCAGCAGATCTGATTCAAATGCTGCCACTGGTGGTAAATCATTTGGCAGCGACTGGGGCTCGGGCCAATCACCAAGGTTACTTAAAGCCTGCGGAACTGACATTTCTTTTGTCCAACGCGTAGCCAGTACACCTTCAATAGTTGGTATCTGACTATCCACTCGGTCGGTGATGCTCTTGTAATTGTCGGAGGCATTCATTAGAACAACCCCCTAATGTGGTTGATCCTTCCGGCAGCAATTAATAGGCGATGCAAGTCAGCATCAGCAAGAGGTATTCCTTTTGCCGTGCGAATGGCCTCAATAGCTATCAAGGTTGACTCGCGACTCAGTAGTTCCAGAGCATCGCGGGCAGGCAGTTGCATTGGCCGTATATTCCTCTGGCCATTTTCATCACCAACCCACGCGCCGAGCTGTTTGGCTGCCTCTATAAAGCTTTGCCCATAAGCAGCCATTTGATAGGCCACTACATTCCCACCCTTTGCTCCACATAAGCTCATACAAACAAAGGCTCCGTTTGCAACCTTTATACGCATTGAGTCCTTTCCGCCATGAAACCTGCACTCTGTAGTTTTCCATGGGGATCGGTGTGAACCTGTGAGGGTTAAGCCTTGACTTTCATAGTAGCTAATCGGGTCGGGAAGCTGTTCACGTTCGAAGGTCATGTAATTCCTTTGTAGGTGAACTTTCAAGCGCTGTCCTGCATCTGATCATGTGGTTCATGCTTTACTTTCTTAAGATTCTTTGGTGTCACTTTTGAGGAGGCTTTTTTGCCTGGGCGGTGCTGGTCAAGCGTCCTCTGGCGTTTAGCCAATCGTCAATGTCGGACTGAAAGTAGAAGATTCGGCCTCGTTTGATGAACTTCGGCCCTGTGCCGTTGCAGCGCAGCATTGCTAGAGTCTTCTCCGCTAAGCCGGTGTAAGTGGCGGCATTACACGTATCCATACGACCGTCGGGGAAAAAGACCACTTCCTTAGTTTTAGGGGGAATCGCAGCGTTCATGTCATCCTTGTTAAGAAATTGTTTGGATAAAACGTATTTTTACAGATGTAAAAATGTTTGACAAGCAACAACTTTAATAGCAGAATAACTACGAACTTTAAAGAACTTACGAACCAAAGGAGATGAAATGGCAGAGAAAAACCGTAAAGCAAAGGCAGGCGGAACACGAACTGAGGTGTTCGCGATGAGGCTTGACCCCAAGCTGAAATACCTCGCTGAGATTGCCGCTAGAAAGCAGCGGCGCTCACTTGCGAATTTCATTGAGTGGTCAATGGAACAAACACTTGGTGCCGTACAACTCTTCGAATCCGAGGATGGGTTACAGAACCGAAGCGTCCTTGACGAAGCGAATAGGCTTTGGGATTTAGAGCCATCTGATCGGCTAATCAAGCTTGCAGAAAATTATCCAGATCTCCTGAACTATGAGGAGCAAATAATATGGAAAGCCATCTTTGATGTCGTAACCCTCGAAACCTTTGTAGATGCAAAAGGGGAGACGCAGCTCATCAAATATGACCTTGTCGATCTAATAGGAGATATCAAAAGGGCCGACCGTATTGCGGTCAAAGCATGTTGGCCGGAACTCGTTGGGTACGCTGATGGTTCCGTCTCGATTGAAGAGCTGCAAAGTGCTCTTATGAAGTTGTTGCCGTTCTAATCTGGATCCAATATGTCCAAAACCTTCACCAAACTCACCCGCCCGGCCATGCGTAAGCTTACTGCTGGCAATAGGCTCAACGAGCACGGTATTACCTTTGAGCGCCTAACAAACAACGACGGAGTTTTTAGCATAAACGTCATGGTTGATGGTCAGCGTATCCACCGAATCATTGGGCGCGAGTCGGACGGCACTACGCGCACACAGGCTGAAGAATTTATCGACAAAGTGCGCCATGACGCTAAGGCTGGTCGCCTGAACTTGCCCAAAGGTCGCAAGCTGGCACTGAAGTTCCGCGAAGCAGCATTCCAGTATCTTGAAAAGCTAGTAGAGGAAGACGGCAAAGATTTGGCCATGAAGGGTTACCGTTTGAACATGCACCTGTCTCCTTTCTTTGGGGATACCCAGCTAGCCAAGATAACCACCTTTGACGTGGAGCGATATAAAAAACAGCGGGCTAGTCAATTGGTTGTGCGGCCTAATGGGCCAGGTGGCAAACCATTTGTCGGTGGACAAACTAAACCGGCCACGATCAACCGCGAACTGGCGGCGTTATCGCATCTCTTCAGCAAAGCGGTGGAGTGGGGCTGGCTTGATCATCGGCCTGCAACTATCAAACGTCTGAAAGAGTACTCGGGGCGAATTACCTATTTGACTGTGGAACAAATTGATCGGCTACTGAAAATGGCCGAAGGTGATCAGAATCGCCAGATTCATCCATTCATCAAGATCGCGTTGGACACATCCATGCGTAAGTCTGAAATTTTGAATATCCGGCGTGAGCACATCAATTTGCAACAGCTTGTCATCTACATCCCTAAGGCCAAGGCTGGAGCGCGTGAGCAGCCCATTACCGCTGACCTTGGTGAATACCTTGCTGCATACGTCGCCACGTTGCGACCCGGCGAACAATGGTTATTTCCATCACCGGCAGCCAAGGACGGGCGAACGGTCAATCTGGATAAGCCATTTCGCCGCTGTGTGCTTGCGGCTGGGCTAGATGTCACACAGGTTGTACGCCACACTTTGAGACATACTGCCATCACACACCTGGTACAGGCCGGTGTCGATCTACCAACAGTGAAGCGGATAAGCGGCCACAAGAATCTAAGTATGGTTGAACGTTATAGCCACCAGAACGGAACTCACATTCAATCGGCGATGGACAAGCTATCGGAGCGTTATAAGTTGAAAACGTCTTGACAGATTGTTTGACGCAATTACACAGGAATTACACTTTGGGTTCGGAAATAAAAAAGCCCGCTATCAATTAAGTAGCGGGCTTTCAAGCATCCATGCGGGCTGCGGGTGGCTCCTCGACCTGGGCTCGAACCAGGGACCTACGGATTAACAGTCCGGCGCTCTACCGACTGAGCTATCGAGGAATATTCGGTTGCTAGCAAAAAGTACACAAAAATTCAGAGTCTTTAGGACTTAGAGCGACTGTGCTGTTTCGCTAAGCCTTGCATTGTAGCAAAAAATATTGGGAGTTTTCAAGAGTCTTCAGATTTTTCGGACATGGACGAAAAAAAGCCAAGCGCATGGGGTGGTCTAACTTTTTGTCTCAGGGCCGCTGAGCGGCGCGACAAAACCGCTGTTCCATAATTTCAGTGCCCCATTGATTCCCTAGGTTCTCTTCTGCTAACTTGAAGCCATTAGATTCATATAAATGCCGTGCAGCGTGAAGCCCATTGAAGGTCCACAACTGGGTTTCTTCAAACCCCTTGGCATCGACAAATTGAAGGGCTTGGGTCAGCAATTGACCACCAACACCTTTGCCTCTAACCCTGTCGTCCATGATGAA
>JACCDH011577057.1_pt1 | contig 23453 bp, 21 predicted proteins | sample 7442481 | NCBI WGS metagenome assembly JACCDH01 (sample SAMN15323433, study PRJNA562643) | freshwater metagenome | isolation source: river surface water | place: USA:Blue River Watershed | collected 2017-08-15
GCTGCGGATCCGCAAAAAAATGCAGCGCCCCAGTAAGCCAGTCCTGGCATGACTGCGTGATAGAACTTGTCGTTCTCCCCAGGTGATTGCGCGTTCGCCAGTAGATTGCGCTCTAGAGGATCTGGTGTCACGAAGTTATGTGCGGTTTGTACCAGAAAAAGCTTCTCGTCTTCGAGAAAAAATCCCAGCGTCTTCTCTATAAAATCAGTAGCTGGTACGTGATCGCAATCCAGTACAACGAGGAATTTTCCTTCCGTGCGGTGCAGCGCATAGTTGAGATTACCGGCTTTGGCATGCCGGTTTCTCTGGCGAGTGAGGTAATGGGCACCGTACCGAGAGGCAAGGTCCTTGATGCGCTGAGCTCTCAACAAAGCCGCCTGACTACGTGCGGGATCCGACTGATGCAGCTTTTCATGAGTGCCGCCATCATCCAAGACGTAAACATGCAATTTTTGAGGGGGATAACGTAATTGTGTCGCGGCGATCAGCGTTGTCTGGAGTAGTTCAGGATCTTCATCGTAAGTCGTTATGTAGACATCAACGTCAGGCAGCAGGGCGGGGTCGGCAGGGAGTGGCGGAGAGCGGCGTTGAATAGTCTTCAGGTAAGGCAGCTGGCCCAGCGTTCCCACTACAAACACATAGCATTCGGCAATAAACAAGGTCAGGCCGCATATCGCTGAGGGAAGGCCGGATTCCAACGGCAGGGATTCTGAGCCACGCCAGATCAGGTATCGGAGAGAAAGTAAGGTCGTGCCGAGAATCAGCAGTAGTCGGACGACGCTGTCCGATCGCAGATGCTGGCGGTCACGCCAGAACAAAGACAGGGCCAGCATGAAGCCCAGTACGCAGATGGAGCCCGTAACCTGCATTTCGCGCGAAGCAGGTAGGCTGGCCGTCAGAGCCAGTACCCCGATAACGCTGACGGCGGCGAGGCCGAATTGCGCGCTTGATGGCGGGCAGTGCAAACGAGGTGCTGTAGCCGCACTTGTGATTATTGACTGATCGCACATATTTTTATTTTTCAACTATGTTGCTAAATTTGCATAATATTTTTCAGTGATTTTATCCCTTTTTATTATTTAACTGTCAACTTATTTATCAAGGTAATAACATTGCTGATTTTTGTCGCAGAGAAAATAGTGGCTAAGCCTTTGATTTTTAACGTCCCGGCGTCGTGTTGACGCCCCGATTTACCCCAAAATGGGTTGATTGACTGTTTTCTATCCAGCGCGCGATTTCACTCCGAATGTTTTATCGTGGAAACAGTTGATCTGAGAAAATGCGGCTAGGCAGTCGATGATTGGCGGCTTCGCAATGGAGGACGGCAGAGGGGACCTGATTGGACAGGTTCTACGTCACTAACAAGGAGTAGTCATGAAACTATTACTGGTTTTTTTATTTTGTGTGGTGTTGAGCGGTTGTGGCACCGTGGGTGGAATGATTTCGGGGATGGGGCAAGATTTGCAGAAAGCGGGTGACTGGATGCGCAAGAAATAATCTGGTTTTGGCAGATTTCGCTGCAAACTAATAATTAATCCGCAAAAGCTTTTGGGGTTTTGTGAGTAGTGCGATTAAATACGCCAATCGGCATTTCAGGGAATTGCAGCTGGATTTCATTGAGCGTGAAGCCCTTCGGCCAGAGACTGAAAAGTAGCCTAGTCAAAACCAAACTACTTTTAGATGTAAAAAAAGCACATAGATTTCTCTAGGTGCTTGATTTAAAAATGAATTTTGGTGGTGATAGGTGGACTTGAACCACCGACCCCAGCATTATGAGAATAGCAATTTATTCCTAAAGCCTAGTATTCTCAATGCTTTTCAGCTGATTTTACAAAAGTAGTCTAGTTTGTAGTCTAGTCAGTGTTGCCATAAAAACAATAAATAGGGAGACCATAAAGTTTCTCGAATTGGGTCTTTGCCCTACAGACTTCAAAGATAAAAAGCCGAAGCTTTTTCAAAAGCGCGGGCCACCGCAATCAAACCAATTTGGGTGCGCAGCTCACAATTTTCATCGATTAATTTACAAATCACAAATATTGCAATAAAGCTCATTTGCCGTGAAAGGCGACGCTTTAACATACCAAAAGATAACGCTACAATACAACGAGTCGAGGCGAATCACATGATGTTACGGCCATTACAACCGAAACTTGGAGTGACTACAGCAAGCGTGAATACGCCCGCTGGAATGACTGTCGCAAAAGCGTTGGCGAACCTGAAAACCAACCCAAATGCAAAGCTAACAATTATTGACACGGCGGAAAACATAACGAAGAACTTCGATTCCCTAAGTGTCAACAAGCAAAACATCAAGATAGCACCATTTCTCGGCTCCAATAGCAAACTGCAGCTCTCCTATCAGCAGTACTCATCAATAAGCAAAGATGACTCTTTCTTACCGAGCTCGTACAAGGTCGCTATCACGGCTGCAACAGGTCACGAGTCACTATCACTGCTAACAGACAAAAGAGTCATTGAATTAAATATTTCGGACTCTTCGCAGAAATTTATCGACGCAGCGAGGGCATTAGGAAATACAGATCGGACACTATTTTTGCAAAAAGTAAACGAAATCAAGTTCACTGACGATCAAAAAAATGTCAACTTGCAGGTGGCCGATCTGAATTTAAAACCTATCCTCGATGCAAAACTGCGAGGTTCATCAGTAATCGTAACAGGTTCCATTGAGGAAATTAGTGCGATATCCAGACCACAGAGGCTTGGAGCCATTGCAGTAGTTGACACAAACGAAAATATTTCAGGCAGATTCAACACGATTCAAGCATTAAAAAATCAGATCGTAGGCATTTCTAGTGGCGATCGACAAACAATTCTCACTATATCTGCAGAGCAAGCAAAATCAAGCAAAGATTTATTAGGGGCGATCAAGAACGGTCTCGAACTCAAGCTCACCCAAGCATCGGCAAGAGATGCCGCTGCATTTGCGAAAGATTCACGGGTAACGTCTATAGAAGTGGTCGATACCGTGACGAATTTGACGCGGAATATGTCTCGTATAAATTCTGAAGCGTCAAAGGTAGAAACAATAACAATAACAGACCAAAGCCAAAAGATATCGAAAAACTTAGAAACAATATTCAAAATAAAAAATGCTGAGCTAAAGATTATACAAACTGATCTAAATAACCCAATAGAGATATCAGCCAAAGCTTTGGAAATGAACAGATATTTAATCTCAAAATCTTTTGGTGAAAATTCTATCAAGTTAAAAGACACTGCCGAAAATATCTCAAAAACTCTAAACAGTCTTAACTCGGTAAAAAATCAAATAAAAGAAATATCGGTTTCAGACAATAAACCAATAACCACGTCTTTTCCTCAAATAGAGTCACTTGTTGAAAAATTTCTGACGCCGACAAAAATTGATTTAACAGGTGCCGTGCAAAATCTTGGGCCAAGGATTGGAAATCTCAATTTAAACTACGAAAATGCGACCATTATTCGAAAAGCAAGCAGCCCGATAAGCACCAGGAAGCCAAGAACAATAGATCCAATTGAGTTAACAGCAAGTCAAATAAGCTCAATAAACTCACCAATTTCTAATGCATCGTCAGCTAATTCTGCAGTTGTGAAAGATACTGCAGCAAATGTATCGACAAATATCGCCGCAATTTTTAATCTGAGCACCCAAATAAAGAAAATCTCCCTGACCGACAGCCAGGCAATTACAGCGTCTTATGGACAAATAGTGGCACTAATGGGGAAGTTTGAAGAAGCTCAAAATTATATTATTTCTGACACTGCTGGGAATATCTCGACTAATTTAAATGCCATCTCTGCATTAGGAAGCAAGATTGCACAAATTAATTTGACTGATAATTCCCAGGTGGCATCAACCTACGCAGAAATATCGCCATTACTTGCAAAGATAGCCACACAGAACAGTGTCACGATTACAGATACTGCAGCAAATATTTCAGCGAATCTGAGTGCCATAACGGCTGCTGCAAGTACGATCTCGCAAATCAATGTGACGGGTAATACGCCGCTCACTGCCACCTACGCAGAAATATCGCCATTACTCGCAAAGATAGCCACACAGAACAGCGTTACGATTACAGATACGGCAGCGAATATTTCAGCCGATCTTGACGGTTTGGCCGCATCAAATAATCTGATAGCCAATATAAACGTGGTAGACAATAATTCTATAACTGCAGATACTTATTCTAAGCTCGTTTCGTTTGAAGCTTTATCATTGCAGTCAAAATTTACTACAAATCAATTGATCAGCATCTCTGCACCAAAAGAAGAAATTCAAAAAATAGCTTTCAATTATTTTGCTAACTCGAATAATATTGCATCCAAAATATCTAGTCTTCAAGTTACTGATCAGTCTAATTCTGAGCTAATCGTTGATACAAATTTTATTGGATCAAGCTCAATATTCAGTCAATTTTTCTCGCAGCGAGCTAGCGGTAGTGGGGGCTCCTTCCCTCTCGGAAAATGGAATATCTTTGGGGGAAATATTACTTTTGCTACGGACGCAACGGATGGGGATCGTATTGTTGCGAAATTTGACTCTGGACGGAATGACCTCTTCTACTATCTTAATGGCTTAGATCAAGGCCAATACAAGCTTTCAGTTGATATAAAAAATGATACTGCAATACCTTTCAAACTTGAGCATTATGGTTGGGGCACAGGTACACAGTTTATCGCAGGCGCTAATTCAGGGTGGACGACATACACTTACGAATTTTCTATGCAGAGCTCTGAAACTGGTACAGTCGAAATGAATTTTTTGAGTAATTGGTTTTCAACTGATAATCCCCAAAGTTCTGAGATTTCCATATCAAAAATATCACTAACCAAACTTTCCTAAAAATTTATCTTAGTTGTCTTCGTCGCCGCACTTCAGCCCACTTTAGCTTATCCTCAGCCCATTCGTCATACTCACGATTGACACGCTTCTGCTCAGCTTCAAAGTCTCCTTGAGCTACTCGTAGATCGTCAATGGTGGGCTTAACTTGTAGTGAGTTGCGCTTCAATTGATTGAGTAACGCATTTTGGGCTAGCTTGTGGGTGTGGGCTGTGGGAAGCAATCTCGGCACAGGCTTTTGGTCTGGTCTTGGGATTGTTCTATTTGGAACAGTTTGATTCAGATTTGCCTCAGTGAGGTCACTCTCAGAGACTTTACTGACTGAAACAACACTGTCGTCGCCATACATAGAACTGAGCAGTATTCTCGCTTGTGTGGTGCTCTCAGCGTAAATGATAGTCTTTACTGCGGTTGTGGACTTTCCGCGCTTTATTCTGACAGTTGCTACATAGAAGTGAATGCCGTTTACTATTTCTGTGATTTTCATTTAGTATCTTGATGACAAAACTTGAAATCAAAGGATTTCAAAGTTATTTATCAAGAAATATGCCTCGCCGAACAGTTAAAAAACCTCAACTCAGTGAATCCCAGGCGTTCGCACAGCGCCTGACTGCAGCTCTTGATGCTGCAGATGTTGAAGTAAGCCCAACCGCCATACAGCGCAAATTCAACGCACTCAGTGGTGACGCCCCAATATCCGTACATGCAGTGCGCAAGTGGATTGTCGGAGAATCCATACCTGCGCAGGAACGGGTGCGAGTGCTGGCGGCATGGCTTGGTGTGTCGCCGAACTGGCTTAGGTTTGGCGAACAGGTGGCGCAAGATGCCAGCCAAACACCTTCAGCAGAGGAATATGTGCTTTTGCGGAATTTTCGACGACTGGAAACTCAGGAACAGCGGCATATATTGGCGTTAATTGCGACGATGGCAGGCAAGCGGAATGACCCTGTAAATTATTCTGTGTAAGTGCCGACGGAACACTTATTGGTAATCGGGCAGCCGATCGCCGAATTCAATGATAAATCGATTCAAGGCTAATCTCCAGTTTTGAATAGGCATTGTCCATCGCCTGGATGCCTGCTCAATCGCCAGATAAATCACCTTCCGTGCCGAATCATCGTTAGGAAAGACCTTGCGCCGCTTCGTAGCCGCGCGGATGACACTATTCAATGACTCAATGGCATTCGTCGTATAAATCGCTTTTCGGATTTCAGGCGGATACTCGAACAAGGTGCGTAGATTCGGCCAATGGGTTGTCCACGATTTCGCGATCTGAGGATACGGCCCATTCCAGAGCTGAGCAAACCGTTCGAGCTCAGCCAATGCTTGATCCTCGGTCGGTGATTGATAAATCCGCTTCAAATCGCTGGTTACGGCCTTATAGTCTTTCCACGCTACATACCGCAAACTATTTCGCACCATATGAACAACACACAACTGGATACGTGTCTGCGGGTATTCGACTGCGATCGCATCGGGGAACCCTTTGAGGCCATCGACACAGGCAATCAGAATGTCCTGCACGCCTCGGGATTTCAGTTCAGTGAGTACGGAGAGCCAGAATTTGGCGCCCTCGTTATCCGACATCCAGAGCCCCAGCAGATCCTTGCGGCCATCCATGTTCACACCCAAAGCCAAGTAAATCGATTTGTTGACCACCCGTAGATTGTCACGGATCTTGATGACGATACAGTCTAGATAAACGATTGGATAAATCGCATCCAGCGGACGGGATTGCCAAGCGGTGATTTGCTCAAGCACGCGGTCGGTAACCTTGGAAATCAATGCCGCAGAGACGTCGGCGTCGTACATTTCCTTGAACGCCGCAACGATTTCTCGAGTGCTCAGTCCTTTGGCATACAGGGTGAGAATTTGATCGTCCATCTGCGTGAGCCGCGTTTGGTGCTTTCGCAGCAGTTGGGGCTCAAATGAGCCATCGCGGTCGCGTGGTGTGAGGATTTCGACTTCACCGTGCTGACTTTTGAGCCGTTTGGGCGTGCTGCCGTTGCGGGCATTGCCTTTTGCCAGTTTGCTATCGCCGTGCTTCTCATAGCCCAAATGCTCGGTCAATTCGGCGTTCAGCGCCGTCTCAACGGTCAATTTGAGCAGTTCTCGGGATAAAGCGTTGAGATCCGCTTCAGTTTTGATATCTTTGGCTAGCTCGGTCGCTAACGCCTGAAGTTTGCTGCGTTCCATGGTTGTGCCTTGCATGACGGTTCCTCCAAGTAGAGGTTAATAGGCCGTCGGCACTTACACAAATTTATTTACAGCCTCAAGCGGAATAAGTAGATCTGCCTACTGGCATTACTTACTTCGCTTTGCCCCGCGTTTCATGCGTGCGTCTATAGCCCAGATCAGCCTGTAGCTGTCTACTTCTTGAATCGTTCTTTCACCGCATCCGCAGCAGCATTGAGCTGTGCATCCATTTCTCCGTTTTCAACGGCTCCTTTCAATGTGGTCAATGCAGTAATCAATTCATCAGCGGAATTAACTTCAATTGCATTTTTGCCTTTGCTGAATTCAAGTACGCGACTACCGTATTTTAAAGAAATACAGACTTTTCCATTTTCAGCAACAAACCACATCTGACGCACTCGCTTGTTCAGTTCAACTGAACGAGTCTCGCCTGTATGCTTGTCACGAACAGTGCGAAACTTCTTCTCAGTGTAGCTCTCACCATTTTGTAAAGCCTTTGCCAAATTTATTTGCGAAAATAGGCGATTGCTAAGCTTATTCCTGCGGACTTGAATCTCAGGGATTTGATTGGGGCGCTTTGCTGATACGAATTTCAGACTGTTCAATGCACTCATGATTTCTCCTGTTGTGAATGAGTGCATTGAATTTATTGCCTGAATTGATAGATTCCTAGCCTATGTGTATTTAACTTCATTGGTTTTCTTCAAAAAATATTTGGTTTTTACTAAATATCTCTGGAACTGGAAAAAAAAAGATGAGAAGACATAGGGGTTGCGCTTGGTGAATTGGGTCTCTACTGAGAGATGTGCCTTCGCACATCTGTGTTGCTCATATCGCTGCACGAAGAACTCGCTACGCTCGTCTTCTAAGCGATATTTTCGCACACATCTTCATCAATACATCTCTATTCCATGGGTGCAGGTATGGGGGGTTTATATTGGATATGAATTACTATATGTGTAAGACATTTTTACCCCTGAAAAACAGTCAAATTGCCTCATAGCGAGCCTAGCCATGCTCAAGCTGACCATTGATCCCATCGTTCTTAAGACGCTTAAAAAAGCAATGCCCAAGACTAACAAGGCAGAGCTTGCACTTGAGAAATATATGTCAGTACTTGAGGCGCATCTGAATTGGTCGCTGCTGTACTTAAGTACTAACCTACATAGATGGACAGAAAGATTTGTCGTTAGTACGCATCAGGTCATGGCACAGAGTGGACAATTTGTAATTAATGGAAAGAAGCAGTACTTGCAAGATTGGTTGAATCAAAATGCGTTGGCTTTGTTTGTGATTGCAGAGGTTGGATTCGTTGGTAAAGAGTACTCACACATCAAGCTCACTAGCTTGGTTGAGGCAGTTGACGAACTTGATCTCAAGAAGCTTGGAAAGAAAGAAATCAATCAGATTAATCAATGGCTGAATGACAAGTCACTTAGTGATGAAGCTTTCATTGAGAAAATCTTCCCTGATATCTATTCTCATACCAACATCAAGCAGGCATATGACTATGTGGACATAGATATCGTCTCATTGCAGCGATATATCACTTGGTTGATTAAGAAATCTGCTCATTTCAATCCAGTAGAAAAGCAAAGAATGCTTCGCCAAGCTCACCTGATCTTGCGAGTTGCACAGATCACAAACGGCTTATTTCCGCAAAAGAAGAACCCAAGCTTTTTCGGTCGCAACTACTATCATGGTATCAGCGTTCAATCAGTTCATAAATCGCTGAGAGAAGCGATGTTGGGCAATTGCTTTGAATACGATATAAGATCAGCTGCTGCATCATGGAAGTTGGGCTTCGCTGAGGACTTGTTGTATACAGAAGGTAGTGCTGCTCATCTGGAAGATGAGTTTGGCGCATCATTGTTTTACCTTCAAGACAAAAAGGCTTTCACTGATTATGTAATCAATGCGACTTTTACTGATAGCTCAGTATCGTATGAATTTAAGGAAAGCATAATTAAGCAAGCACTGACAGCGTTGAGTTTTGGCGCAAGAATGTCTACGCAAGGTTGGACTGATGCGAGTGGGAAACAGACAAACCCTGCATTGGTCAAGATCATCAAGAACAAGCAAGAACGGGAGAACTTCATTCACTGCGATCTAATCGTTTCATTGATGGAAGAGCAGAAGCGATTAGATGAGTACATTTATCGTCACTTCACAAAAACTGTTTGCCCAGCTTTGCTCAAAGAAAGGCAACTTCAAACCAAGTCTGGACGAGCAAGCAAAAATAAGATTCTTGCATGGCTATTTCAACATGCAGAGACACATATTATGGATATGGTCGCAAGTGAAGTTGAGAAGACGAATAACGAAGTTCTGGCTAGAGTCCATGATGCAATCTTCGTCAGGCACAAGATTTCAATGTACGACAAAGAACGAATTGAAGATTTGATCTGCAAGTATTCAGGCATCAAGTACTGGAGCTTGAAGGAAGAAGAGATCAAGCGATACAAGGGAATATCTGACGAGACATTGGCAGATGAAGAAGCTCACCGTCAGCGCATGGTAGCTGAGGCTGAATTGGCGAAGGGCTATGTAGGGCAGTTCAGTCAGACTAGTTGATGTTGCAATTCTATAAACGGGGAAGTAATTTCGCAGTGGAGTCTGTCTGTTCGGGTGTCCCGCAGCTGCTGAGGCTGCTCAGATCCAATTCTGAGCTTGGATCATGAATCGTCAGTACTTCTCACTGCCTGTGCATCAAAAACGCTCTGAGGGGTTAATTCTGGGAATATTAACAAATTAATAAAAACAAAGCTAATACAGAAAGCCTTTGATTCCCTTCAAAACCCAGATAAATGCGTGGTTCTCAAGCATTGCCAATATTTCACCTGAAGGCTTTTCCTTTTTGACAAAAGGTAGCACGATAAATATGTGTCTACTCTTTGATTTGGAGGAAATTCATGGCTCAAGCCAAAGTCTTGTCAGAAAAAGAACTCAAGAAAGTCTTGCAGTACTGCGATCAAAACAAACACCCCACACGCAACAAAGCAATGCTGCTTATGACGCATCTTGCAGGACTAAGGGTTGGTGAGGTTGCAAGTCTCAGAGTGAAAGATGTATTGACGAACGAGGGCGAGATCAAAGACGAGGTCTATCTGTCAGCTGTTCAGACGAAGGGCAGTCGTGGTCGCACAGTCTTGATCCCCAAAAAACTGCAAGTCATTCTCAAAGACTATCTATATTCACGATACAAATTGAAGGACTTGGCAGTCGTGAACTACACAGATACTTCAATCGCATTATTCGCTACTCAGAAGCATCCAAAGCGCGGCTTCACAGCGAACACATTAGCGCAGCATTTTCACTATCTCTATCAGCGCAGTGGTATCGTTGGTGCTTCAAGCCATTCAGGTCGTCGTGGCTTCATCACGAATCTTGCTGACAAAGGTATTCATGTCAGAGTCTTGATGGCATTGGCTGGACATCAATCAATCGCTACCACGCAACGCTACATTGACTTGAATCCAAAGATGATGCGAAATGCTGTTGAGATGATCTGATATTATCTGATAGGGCGCTTATTCGTATTGCTGGCGAGGTAAAAAAATTCCTTCGGATTTTTTTTCATTACTCTTTCAAATTGCCCTTTGGTTAATCCATGTGCAACTGCAGCTTCAATCTTTGAAGAGAAAATTCCTAGTGGGGTTACTGTTCGCTTTTTTCCAGTGATATAAATTTTATTTAAAACAGATTTCTCAATTAAATTTTTTTCATCTGCAAATCTATAATCAGGATAGGCTGAGTTATGAATATAGCCTCTTAGCGTTGGTGATGAAATACCTAATGCTTTACACGCAGCCCTCATTGATGAGAATTTTCCAAGCGGGGTGATAACGGCATGCGAATTTGCTGCTTTAGTTCTTTCAATATTTGCTTTGTATTCTTCTATTGGCACTGTTAGTCGCCATTGCTTTGCTGGATGCCATGTGATGAACTCATCCACCGATACCTGTTCGCCGTTATTGAGCTTAAGCAAAGTTTTCATTGCTATATCCTAAGCAACCCCTGATCAGCCATTGTTCTCCAGTCGGTTGTGTTCATTTTGAAGATTTTTGCAAGTTTGGTGACGGTTCGTAAACTCATTGTGTTGAGTTTTCCTCTGTTTTCATCAATGTATTGAAGCAGCATTGGCTGATCTTTGATGTCTACACCTAGGTTAGTCATCATTCCTCGCTCAAGAACCATGTAGCAGACTTGTTTGAATAAACTGTCTTCGCCTTTTTCTGCAACGGGAATGCAGTAGCTTCTATCTTTGAGGGCAGAAAGATGCGAAACCAGTTTGCTGTGTCCGCCGCCGAATCCTAAGTTTGAAATAAGTATTACTCCACCTTCAAAATAGAAATGTAAGGGCAGTCCCATTGTGTTAAGTTTACCACCCGAAGTTTCCCAGTGAATTTTTCTTTGATCATTTGTATCCATTGCTGCTTTTAAGATATTGAGTCCTTCAACTTTGCCGAAGATTGAGTCAACATCATCAAGAACAACAATTTGTCCTGCACTTCTGTAATCGTATAAAACTGCATATAGACTCAACAGCGTCAAATGCCCTGTGATTACTTTGTAATTTCCTTTTGCATACTTCTCTAGATATGTCGTTACAGAGTGAGTTTTTCCCACGCCAGGTGGTCCATTGATAATCAAGCTTCGTACTTCCCCTTGGGGCATTTTTTGTATGAAGCTCTCAACACCTTTGTATCGCTTATCAAGAGTCATGAAATCTTCTGCAAATTCTTTTCTGTAATCTCTTGTCATTTCATTCTCCCGATAGTGACGGATTTATCCTGAAGACCTTTATCTTAGTTAATGCATGAATCTGACTCGGAAGTGTGAGATAAGTGCTTGGGTGCGGCTGATGGATCAGTAATTTATACCTGAATCGCCTTGCCTTTGACTGAGGAAATCAAAAACATTTTCATTCCATTGTCTTTGTGGCATCATCTAAATTCACTTTCTATTAATTTTCCGTCCAACTTTCTTTTCTGGCTTGTAGTTGTACTTCTCATTGATCTGGGAGTTGTCTTGCAGTAGTGACAAGCTATCTTCGCCGCGAAGCTGATCAATCGCTTTTACTGCGTCCAAATGGCTGTAGTGCTGCTCAATCATTTTGAAGCTGAATCTCGGTGGACTGTTGAATCTCAGCCACTTCATCTAATTTAAACTTTTTGTGATTCTTCTTTTTTCTTGATTGCAAAATGCTTATGTTATGCACCGCACTGAACTTAGATGCATAGTGCTTGTCAATCATTTCGGGACTTGTTCGTGCATTACGAGCAAGTACTAGCAAGTCAACTTTTTCGCCATACATATATCGATAAGTAATGCAGGTATGGCGTAAGCTATACATTGATCGTTCTTCACCATTTGCGCTGATCCTTTAATTTAGATACGATAATAGGACATCAAACTAATATTGAAAATTTTTAATTGAAGTCGTTCTATCTTTCAACTGTGGCGGAAGCTGAGACGCATGTTCACTCGGCAGCCAGAAGTAATGTTCATTCAAATAAGTAGATTACAGCCGATCATTCGTTAAGCAGAAAATGTTTAATTTATTTTTTTAATTATTTCGGAAATCTGCCATTCTTCACGGCTTCAAGTATTTTCTCTGCTTCGGTTAGGTATCGCGCAACATTTGCCGTTACTTGCCTATCACGAAGTACATCATAATCCTCTGGATTTCTAGGATCAAAATCTCCAAATAGACCATCTGGCAAAACATCAACTCTAAAAATGTTGTTTCTGTATCGCTCTTGTCGCTTTTGATATGATTTTCTTACTTCGATGAGGAGATCTTTTTTCTGTACTTTCCCACCGTTCGCAAGTTTCTCCAGCTTCTTCTGCGCATCGTAGGTGTGAAGATATGCCCTGTAAACAAAGGGACGAATCTGAAAGCCATCACTAAGCCGAACTTTTGAGTGCCTCATCGGCTGGTGGTCAATTTCTAAAAGCAATCGCCTAACCTCATGCCCGAGCTGTGTGCTGGTCATTGATTTAGGCAAGCGCATGAGGTAACTAGAATCATCGGCAGCTCCCTTCTCCAAAAGCTCAGCATTAACTGATGGCTTTGCCGTAATTCTCTCGCCAACCTCGCGCCACCACTTTGTGAATGAGTGGCTCTCAACATCACCCCATTCCGAGTAAAGCTTCAGATCAACAGCTGATCTGTCTTTGGCTAAAGCTCTCTTTAAGAATTCAAACCAAAGCCTATAAGCCTCTTTACTCTCACTTTTAGGCGTTTTTTGATATTTCATCTCTGCCTCCAATCGTGTTCCAAATAGAACAAATATTTTGAAGCTGATTATTAATACAAGAATATTCAGAAGTTAATTATCGGCTCTTGAATATTCAGAAGTCAATGCAAACACTTACTCCGTATTTAAGAAATCGACTTTTATTGATAATAAGACATGAATCAATTGTGATTCAATTTTTAAACAAAGGAGTTTATATGAAACAACAATGTCAATGCAGTGTGTGCAATGCTGCAATCTCGTCGAAAGAATTAAATGAAAATGACTTACATATCTTTGTAGGCAAAAATTCAGAAAATTTTAATTCTGATCGAGAAAATTTTGAGTGCGATCTCAATTTCGAAAGTGTAATTTATTGGGATGTTGGCATGTCTAATTTTGATCGTTATTACATTTACTTAAGCGAGCATGGAGAGTGCATTGCTTGGTATGACAATATCAATAACTGTGGCTTTAAGTCTATTTCGATTGAAGAAGCTTATGCATAACAGAATTTTGACTTTAAACGAAAACTCAATTGCTTGAAGCATCACGACTTCATGTTGACTAACTATTCGACATGAAGTCTTTTTCTGTTCCAAATAGAACAAATATTCAGAAGTCAATATAAACACTTCTTCCGTATTTTGAATACCACCGTATATGGATAATAAGGCATGAATCAATTGTGATTCAAACTTAACTTGAAAGAAAAAATATGAAAATTCTTGAAAAAAATGAAGCAACAAATAGCAACTTGATTGCTGCATCCTCACATGAAATAGTGAAAACTCATCATCTCAGTGATATCGAAAGATACTTCACTCAATATCAGCATTTTGCAGTGAAGACAGCAAAGTCAACAATCGAGATGTGCAGAGTCGTATCTGAAGCAAAGCAGCAATTGAAAAAAGACGATTTTGCTCAGTTTTGTACGAGTATTGCTCACAAGCCTGAAGATTCAACAATTCGCAAGTATCTTGCGATTGGCGAACGATATCAGCAACTTATTGCCTGCGCTGAATTGTTGCCGAATTCATGGACGAGCATATATCTGATAACGCAGATACCTGCTGAAACATTTAACGCACTTGTTGCAACAAGTAGTGACATGTCTAGTTTTACTGGCAAAGATATTCAGAAGCTGATCGATTGCAGCAAGATTACTTTTGTTGCAAGCACTGAAGCTGCTCTTGAAGCTGCTGATGTTAATTCTGTCGTTGCTGCTGAGACTAGTGCTGAGACTAGTGCTGAGACTAGTGCTGAGACTAGTGCTGAGACTGCTGCTGAGACTACTGCTGAGACTACTGCTGAGACTACTGCTGAGACTACTGCTGAGACTACTGCTGAGACTAGTACTGAGACTAGTGCCGAGACTAGTGCCGAGACTACTGCTGGCACTAACGATCATGCGCTGTTCGCAAAATTAGCAACAGATGATTTGATAAATCGTGCGAATGACAGCATTTTTGACACATTCGCTGATGAAGAAACGACTTCATACGAAGTGACTATTCATTTTAATGATCGCCCGTCAGATGAAGCGATTTCTGAGATTATTGATTTGTTATATGTAGTTAAAAACAAATACAAACTCGAATTTGAATTGAACACTAACGTAAATGAAAATGTATAAAAAACCAGAGAGATCAGTTCTGCTGGTCTCTCTTTTTCAAGGGAAAAATATGATTGTAAACACTGAACGAAAGTACTCACCAAAAAATCTTAATGAGTTCATATTTCCAGATCAATACACTTCTGAACTGATCAATGCATATGTTTCAGGTGAAATTGATAGACCTTTACTTCTTCACGGAAGTAATGGTACTGGGAAAAGCACTCTTCAAAAGTTCTTACCTGATGCAATTGAAGGTTACACTGCAGTTGTAAACAGAATACTGTGCTCAGAGCTTGAAAGTCCTAAGCTGATACACAAAGCATATCAACTTATTCATAAAAGCTTTAATAAGAGCTTTATAGTAAATGCTCAAAAATACAACTACTTCATTATCGAAGAATTTAATTTAAAAAATAGTAAGCTCAATGATGCTTTGAAATTGGAACTCGATAATTCTTTAGGTATTGATATCACGATTCTTTCAACGAACAGGTTCGATGAGGTTGATAAAGGTATCAAGAGTCGATGCGAGGAACTTGAACTAAAGCCATGTACACCTGAAATATTTTTTGATTATGCGAAATCAATTTTTCAGGCTGAGAAAAAAGAGATTGATGATGATAAGTTGATGGATTGTCTCGAGGTCGTCTATAAGCTTCACGCAGATAATCGGAAATACTATGCTGCGATGGATAGTTTATTTCGCAAGATGTCTTGAAGTAGTATGTATATCCCTTTTATTTTTAAAAACAAAAGCTCTATCAAAGAGCTTTTGTCGTTTTACACGACACAATCTGTCAAATCTCCTTCTCTCGCCATCTTTTATCACCTGCGATACGATTTGCGGCTTTGCGAAGCTAAAAAGTTGTAGAGTGTTCTAAGGATTACGCTATATGCTTTCAGTGAAGTCTCTCTGAGCTTCCGCAACTTCATCTAGTTTAAACTTTTTGTGATTCTTCTTTTTTCTTGATTGCAGGATGCTGATATTATGCACAGCACTGAACTTAGATGCGTAGTGCTTATCAATCATCTCAGGACTTGTTCGTGCATTACGAGCAAGTACTAGCAAGTCTACTTTCTCGCCATACATGTAGCGATAAGTAATGCAGGTGTGGCGCAGGCTGTACATTGATCTTTCTTCGCCATTTGCGCTGATCCGTAGATTTAGTTGTGATAAAAGAACATCAAATTGATTTTGAATATTCTTGAGCGCGGTCTTTCTATCTTTGAACTCTGGCATAAACACATAGTCTTCACTTGCTGTGTAGCTCACAGGACCTGCCATTAATTTTTTATACAAATTCAATTTGGCTGTTAAAGACTTATGCTCACGCTGAGTCAATTTCTCAGTTTTTAATCGTTCTTCAATTTCAGCCTCTGAAAATTCTTTATTTTCTGCCTTAAAAATAGCAAGCTTTTCTTTGTGACTGGCTCGTTCTTGAGCTTCAATCTCAGCATAATTAGCTTTGTGCCGTCGATAGACTTCTACGGCTTTAGGCATGGTAATGATGGGGTCTTTCTTGTTTTTGCTTGGTGGTAGTCGCAGATAAAGGTAAGTGTGATCTCGCTCTACGATTTCTACATGCTTGTGTTGCATATTCTTGATATCAGTAGGGCGTACAAAGCTATTGATCATGAAGACGATTAATTGATAAAGATCGTCAGTAATATCCACTCGCTTGATAAAACGACCAAGCTTTGATGTACCTGCTTCTGTAATCACGAGCGTCTGATCGCCGTAGCCGTTATCTTTAGCCTGTTCCTCTGTGAGCTTACGATATTGAAATCCTTTGCCACGCATTGCTCTTGCCCGTGCCCATAATTTTCTATATTCAGCAACTGTGAAATAGCCACGGGCATTTGTCTTGACTTTGACTTTGGGAAGATGGGGCGCTCTTGCAATCAGATTGAGCTTTTCAGCATGAGTCATGATCTGACCTGCAATGCCCAAGTACATCTTCACTGTAGCGACGCTGAGCTTGCTGTCTGTGGAAGAGACATAGGTCAGGAATTGATTGAGCGTCTGATAGTCAATCTCGCTCAGTTCGTAGTCGCCTAAAAAGGGCAGAATGAACTTATTGAGTCTGTACTCGTATTGCTTGTATGTCTCATTTGACAAGCTTTTCGTGGAGACACGAGCTTTCTGCTGACTCAGCCAATCTTTAGCGCAGTACGCAAACGACGATTTCTTCCCTAGCTTCTTGCCTGTCGCAATTCTGAATCGTACATCGTCGTAGAACGCCTTTGCAGCTTCTAGAGCTTCACGCTTGTTCTCTGTCTTCGTAGAGCTTCTGAGAATGCGTTTCTCAGCGTAATAGCGCACCCAATAGAAACGACTCGCTTCGTTCTTGTAGATGTAGAGTTTCTTGGGGTAGTCAGGGACATAGCTGATCGTTTCAGGAATCGCAGACGCACGATGTCGCTGAATTTTTGATTCTGAGGTCTTAGTTTGCTTTTTGACAGACATTTGCTGATCGTACAGCAAAGTAGTCTAGTTTTGTGCCTGTCTCAAAACCCTTGAAAATACTGAGAATGACAAGAAAATCTCGTCTCAGAAACCAAAGAAAACGACTAAAAAGGGTCGGTGAAAACCACTGAAAAGTAGTCTAGTGAAAAGTAGACTACTTTTAGATTTAAAAAAAGCACCTAGATCTCTCTAAGTGCTTGATTTTATTTGTAAATTTTGGTGGTGATAGGTGGACTTGAACCACCGACCCCAGCATTATGAGTGCTGTGCTCTAACCAACTGAGCTATATCACCACGAAGCCCGAAATTATGGCGGCTGCCCACTTAAGTGTCAACCTAGCCCCAAGCGCAGCTTCGCCAGCAGCAGCTTGGACGGCTCCTTTGCCAAGCAATCCACCACGATGCGGTCCGTCATCCCGCGCAGCCAGGTCAGCTGCCGCTTGGCGAGTTGCCGGGTGGCGGCGATGCCTTTTTCACGGAGTTCTTGCTCAGTTATCACGCCATCCAGGTATTCCCATGCCTGCCGGTAGCCCACACAGCGCATGGACGGAAGTCCGGGGTGCAGATCGGGGCGGGACTTGAGGGCGCGTACTTCATCAAGCAAACCGGGATCGCTTTTCAACATCTGGTCAAATCGGTAAGCAATACGGTCATGCAAGACGCTGCGATCTGAGGGCTCAAGTGCAAATGAAACCAATTCAAACGGCAACGTTGCCGGTGGCGTCCGAGCGAGCAATTCCGACATGGGCTTGCCCGTTAAGGCGATGATCTCCAGCGCGCGCTGTATGCGTTGAGAATCATTGGGCTTGAGGCGAGAGGCAGTAACGGGATCGAGTTCTGCCAAGCGAGCGTGCATGGCGGGCATGCCGTGCCGCGTCGCTTCCATATCGAGTTGCGCGCGCAATGCGAGGTCAGCTTGAGGGAGTTCATCCAGCCCGTCGCGTAGTCCTTTGAAATACAACATGGTGCCGCCGACCAGCAAAGGTAGTTTGCCCCGGGCGTGAATGTCTTGAATCAAACGCAAGGCATCCTCTCGGAATTGCATCACCGAGTAGGATTCAGACGGATCGCGTATGTCAATCAGATGATGTGGTGCTGCCGCTTGCTCCTCTGCGCTGGGCTTGGCAGTGCCTATATCCATGCCACGATAAATCAGCGCTGAATCGACCGAAATGATTTCACAGGGGAGTTCTCTTGCGATCGCAAGTGCCGCGGCGGTTTTGCCTGAGGCGGTCGGCCCCATGATGGCCACAACTCTTGGCTTTGGTGCAGTCATGCCGGTGCCGTGTGTGGGGTAATCCATCGCACGGCCACGAAATTCAGCGCGCCCAATGTGCAGGCGATGATGGCGAGTGGGTAGAGCGTGCCATTGTGTGTGGCACCCACAATCGTGCCAATCACAAATGCACAGGCCATGAGCAGCGCACCCATCAGCCCGGCAGCAGTGCCTGCTTGTCGGGGAAAAGGTGCAATTGCGCCTGACTGCGTCACCGGAAAATTAATGCCGTGCGCGACCATGGTCAGGAACATCGCGCAAACGACCGTGCTCCAGTGCCATAGGCCACCGATGATTGCCAGCAGATAGAAAACACCTGCTCCCAGAGAGCAGGTGGTACCGATGCGCAGAGCGTCTTGACCGCTGAGTGTTTTCAGCAATCGTCTGCAGATGAGTGTGCCCGTCATGTAGCCAGAGACACCCATCGCAAAGCAGTACCCGAACCATTGCGTGGGTACGTCGAGCACTCGGATCAGTACGAATGAAGATCCGGATATAAACATGAAAATACTGCTGTAGGAGATTGCACCCGGAAAGGCGTAGGTCCAAAATTCGCGCGAACCTAGCACAAGGCGGTAGTTCTCCATCAGACCAGACAAGCGTGTTGCTTCCGGATTTTTATGTTCGTTCGTCTCTGGCAGCCGGAGTACGCAGGCCATAAACAACAGCGTGGAAAAAATACCGAGTGCGATAAATGCGGCGCGCCAGCCAAAGCTGACCTGCAAATACGATCCGAGTATGGGACCAAAAATAGGTGCCAGCGAAATCCAGGTACTGGCGCGTGCAATGACGCGCGCGCTGTGTTCCGGCGCATAGGCATCGCGCACAATTGCCCGCGCGACCATCACCGCAGCGCAGCAGCCCAAGGCTTGCAGAAAGCGCGCAGCGATCAGCAAATCAATGGATCGTGATAGGCCGCACAAGATACTGGCCAGCAGATAAATTCCCAGCCCACCAAGTAGCACCGGCCGACGACCAAAGCGATCTGACAGCGGCCCCACGATCAGCTGCGCGCTACCAAAGCCCACGACAAACAAAGACAGCGTCAGCTGTACTGTCGCCACCGGTACGCCGAAATCGGTCACCAAGGTTGGTAACGAAGCTAGATACAAATCCGTCGACAACGGCTGCATCATCAGCATGGCTGTGATCAGCACCAGTATGGGCGCGTGCGCGAATTGGGAAAGCGGCGGCTGGCTCATGAAGTAAATAGTCGCGCTTACTGACCGCGCAGGAACAGCTTGTCCAGATCAGACAGTGCCAGCTGGACCCAAGTCGGTCTGCCATGATTGCACTGGTCTGCACGATCAGTCGCTTCCATTTGGCGCAGCAGCGCATTCATCTCGGGGATGCTCAGCTGCCGATTAGCTCGCACGGCAGCGTGACAGGCGAGGGTGCCCAGCAGTTCGTTGCGGCGCTCGGTCAGTACATGCGAGCCGCCGTACTCTCGAACATCGCGCAGGATGTCGCGCGCTAGTGCTTGCGCATCGCTGTTGGCAAGTAGTGCGGGTATTGCGCGTACTGCCAGCGTCGTGGGTGACAGCACTGCCATATCGAAACCGAGTGCGGCGAGTACTTCGCTGTTCTCTTCGACGGTGCCAATATCAACGGGATCAGCAATCAGCGTCACCGGTATCAGCAGCGGTTGAAGTTGTACTGAATCTGATTGCAGCGCGTGCTTGAATTGTTCATACAAAATACGCTCATGGGCCGCGTGCATATCCACCAGCACCAGACCAGCACGGTTTTGTGCAAGCACAAAGACGCCATGCAGTTGCGCAAGCGCGAAGCCGAGCGGGAATTCATCAGCCTCTGCGTCATTGGCAACACCGCCACCTGAATTACCCGACAAGTTCGACAGATTCGATGCATAGGCTGCCAGCGGCGATGGCGCTTGCGATGACAAAGTACCGCGAAACATTTCGCCATAGCTGAACGTGTTTTGTGCGACACCCAGTGATGCTTGTCTTGGTTGATTTTGTATCCAGGGCAGCGCACCTGATGCAGCCGGCATGGGCGCCGGCGCGGTTCCTTGTGCAGTTGCTGAAGTACGGGCCAGTGTGCGACTGACTGCATGAAAGACAAATTGATGTACCGCGCGACTGTCGCGAAAACGCACCTCGATTTTTGAGGGATGCACATTCACATCGACCAGCGCCGGATCGAGGTCAAGGCGAAGTACATAGGATGGAAAGCGATCGCCATGTAACACGTCCTGATACGCGGCTCGCACTGCATGCGTGAGCAGCTTGTCTCGCACAAAACGACCATTCACATAAAAATACTGGGCGTCTGCTCGCGAGCGAGCGGCTGTTGGCAGTCCGACAAAGCCGTGCAAGCTCAGCGGCCCGGCGGCTTCTTCCAGCGGCAGGCGTGCCTGTGCGAATTCATCGCCCAAAATGTGCGCACTGCGTTGCTCGAGCGAGGTTTCCTGCCAGTGATCTACCGTCTTGCCGTTGTGGCTCAGGGTAAAGCGCACATCCGGTCGGGCCAGTGCGATGCGGCGAACTACCTCGGCGCAATGGCCGAACTCGGTTTGTTCTGTCTTGAGGAATTTACGACGGGCGGGTGTGTTGAAATACAGATCCTGCACATCAATCACCGTGCCTTGTGCGCCGGATGCCGGCGCTACCTTGTCGGGTGCATGGCCGCTGATTTGCCAGGCATGGGATTGCGTCCCGCTTCGCGAGGTGAGTGTCAGTTGCGAAACGGAAGCAATCGACGCCAGTGCCTCGCCCCGAAAGCCGAGCGTGTTGACGTTTTCCAGATCGACCAGGCTGGCGATCTTAGAGGTCGCATGGCGTGCCAGCGATAAAGGCAATTGTTCAGGCGGTATGCCACAGCCGTTGTCGGTGATGGCGATTCTTTTGACGCCTCCTGCCTCCAGTCTGACTGTGATTTGTGTCGCGCCCGCATCCAGTGCGTTTTCAAGGAGTTCTTTGACGACAGCAGACGGGCGCTCAATGACTTCGCCGGCCGCAATCTGCGAAATCAGCTGGTCAGGCAGCGGTCGAATGACGCGTTCGGCAGGGAGGGAGGCGCTGGTCGTTTGGGGCATTGGCTGATTATACCGAGGGCGCAAGAACACTTTTCTTACGCGTTCTGTCATGCCATTCGCAGTACCTGCGTGTATCATCGGCGCTTTTCGTGGCTTCGCTCAGGCTGATAATGGAATTCTCACAACTTCTAAGCCTCGTGCTTCATGTCGATAAATCGCTGGACACGATGCTGTTGGCCTACGGACCCTGGGTGTATGCCGTGTTGTTTGCGATTGTTTTTGCAGAAACGGGTCTGGTGGTTTTCCCTTTTTTGCCAGGTGACACGCTGTTGTTTGTGGGTGGTGCATTCTGCGCGAACGGCGCGATGCATGCCGGACTGCTTATCGTGCTGCTGATACTCGCCGCAGTCATCGGCAATACCGTGAATTACTACGCGGGTCGCGCAATCGGTCAACAAGTCTATACCCGCAACTATCGCTGGCTGGACAGACAGTCGTTGGAAAAGACACACGCTTTTTTTGATAAGCATGGAGGCAAGACGATTGTCATAGCGCGATGGTTGCCCGTGGTGCGCACCTTTGCGCCTTTTGTGGCAGGTGTCTCCGGCATGAGTCTGGCTCGCTTTCAGCTCTATAACATCACTGGCGCAGTGCTTTGGGTGGTGGTCCTGGTAATGGGTGGCTACTTCTTTGGCAATATCCCCGTGATTAGAGATCACCTCAATACCATCGTACTGATCGGTGTGGCTGCGGCCGTGGTGCCGGTCGCTCTGGGTGCGGTGTGGCGGTTTGTTGCCAAGTTTGGCAAAAGTGGGGCGACGGACAATCTCAGTCAGTAAGCCAAGGACATTGATGATGGTCGTTGTTCATGCGACCGTAAAATTTCTACCGTCATCCCAGCGAAAGCGCTGGGATGAAGATTGAAGGGCCGGATGGCGATTGCAGCTTTGGATGGCGATGTGAAGCCGGGATGACGCCCACCCCGGGGTGGAGAGTGGACTTTACTTTCCGGCTGCCTTGGGTTCGGTCACGAAACCAATCTTGGTCATGCCGTTACCCTGAGCCGACGCCATCACCTGCGCGATGATTTCATAACGGGTGGATTTATCGGCTCTCAAATGCAATTCGGGCTGCGGTTTTTTTTGTGAGGCAGTGCTGAAGCGGATGGCCAGTTCATCCTGGGTCACAAGTGCGTTGTTCCAGAAAAGCTGGCCCTCGGCGTTGATTGCCAGCGTGATGGTTTCCGGTTTTTCTGGCGCTGCTTGCGAAGGCGCGTTAGGCAAGTCGAGTTTGATCGCATGCGTGAAAAGTGGTGCCGTGATGATGAAGATCACGAGCAGCACCAGCATGACGTCCACCATGGGCGTGACGTTAATGTCCGCCATTGGTGCCTGATGATTGCTCTCGTTGAATCCGCCGAATGCCATGATGATTTGCGCCTTTTATTGAGTAGATTCGGCTTTCTTGCCCCGCGTACTGATCCTTGAGCCGGTGGTCAGATGCGCATGCAGATCGTGTGCGAAGGCATCCAGCTCGGACAAGGTGATGCGATTGACCCGGGTGAAGGCGTTGTAGCCCAGCACTGCCGGAATCGCTACGACCAGACCGATCGCGGTCATGATGAGCGCCTCACCCACCGGGCCGGCGACTTTGTCGATTTGGATCGTGCCCGATGTCGATACGGCGGCCAGCGCATGGTAAATGCCCCAGACGGTACCGAACAGGCCCACGAAAGGTGCGGTAGAGCCGACCGATGCCAGTAATGTCAGCCCACTCTCCAGGCGCGAGGACACGCGATTGATTTGCTGGCGCA
>JACCDH010065354.1_pt1 | contig 23446 bp, 17 predicted proteins | sample 7442481 | NCBI WGS metagenome assembly JACCDH01 (sample SAMN15323433, study PRJNA562643) | freshwater metagenome | isolation source: river surface water | place: USA:Blue River Watershed | collected 2017-08-15
CAACAAAAAAACATTGTTGCCAAAAACTCACTAATCCAAAGATTGCTGAGTCGCGGTTGATGCTTTATCTTGCCATTAATCGCCAAAGCACAACAGGGCAAAACCAATATGAGCTCGAAAAAAATCTCTCTCTCCGATTGGCAGCAACAAAATTCCAATTTGGTCTACAGTACAGAAAGTGGCAGCATTCAGCCGGAAAAAGCGGAAAAACCGGCTGGTACTGCATTTAGTGACGGCTTCTTACGTCTCAAACGAGAAACCAAAGGTCGAAATGGCAAAGCAGTCATCACCATTGCGGGCATTGCCGAGCCGCATGACAAATTGAATGAAATTGCCGCGTTGCTGAAGAAAAAATGCGGCTGTGGCGGCTCAGTCAAGGATGGCATTATCGAAATACAAGGCGACCAACGGGAAACGATCAGTCAGGAGCTGACCAAACTGGGTTATCGATTTAAATGGGCAGGCGGTTAAAGCGCCCAGTGGCTGTTTCCCACCGAGTCAGCTGTTTACTTCACGAAGGTTTGATTTATCAAAGGCTTATCAAAAGAACTGAAATAAAAAAGGGCAACCTCAGTTGCCCTTGTTCGTCGATTCAAAACCACCGCTGGAGGTGGTTTTTATCTAAAAACATCATTCACTCGTGTAGCGCTGCTGATATTTATCCTTTAATTGCTTGTTGCGGTTATTTAAGTCAACTGCCCGCCCATCAATCCACATGAAGCGGACTTTGTGGCCTAAGTAATCAAAAATATCGCCATCAGAAACTACCACAGAGGCCGCTTTTCCGACTTCGAGTGAACCGATATCACTGTCCAAACCGGCAATTTTAGCCGCATTGATGGTGACAGATGCCAGTGCTTGCTCTTTAGTCAGACCATAATTCACCGCTTGACCCGCCGCAAAAACAACGTTTCGAGTATTCCAGAAACCATCTTGTGATAAAGCGAACTGCACCCCAGCTTTTTGCAATAATGCAGGCGTTTTATAGGCGATATCCACTGGCTCCTCATCGCGCTCTGGTAAACCATAAGGCGCAGTGAACACCACTGGAATTTTTGCGGCAGCGAGTTCATCAGCAAGGCGCCAACTATCTCGACCGCCAACAATCACCAGCTTTAATTGATGCTCTTTGGCAAACAACATAGCCTGTTTGATTTGTCTAGCATCATCAGCATGCACAAAAATAGGCCGTTCGCCTTTGAGCACCGGCAGCATAGCTTCCCAACGCGAATCGATGCCGCGGTGTTGTCCTGCGGCTTTTGCCGTGGCATAGGCTTTCGCTTGGGTAAAATATTCGCGCAACTGCGTCATGTTCTTGGCATTCCTTTTTGCCATTTCTTCGGGCTCCTGCGGCGCCCAAGGCGAACTCAACACACTGGCATTCGGCCAGTTGATATGCAGTGCGACCTGCCCTTTGACTGTGGCATCTTGCCAGTTCCAGGCGTCTAACTGCATCAGCGCACTTTGTCCCATCAAACGGTCACCGCGCGGGTAAACTAACGAATAACTAAAGCCGTTACTGCGCACCGTAGGAATGACTTCAGAATCTGCGTTGTAGGCAATACCAGCACGGACATCAGGGTTGGTATCCGTCACTTCATGCGTATCATCGGTTGCCCGCACCGCTTCAATTTCAATCAACCCCAGTTGATTGACCAGGGCAATTAAGCCTGGATAGACATGTTTACCATTGAGCTCAATCACTTGAGCATTGGCTGGCACAGCCAAATCTTTGCCAATTTGAGCAATTTTGCCATCAACCATTAATAAATCAGTTTGCGGCAGTACCCCTTGCGTGACCGTATGGATAGTCCCATCGGTCAGTAAAATGGGTTGTTTTTGCGTTTTGCCTGGCACCATATCATGGGCTGCAACACCTGTTGCAGCAAGCAGCACCGCCAAACTCATCATCGTTCTTTTTAATAACATTTCTTTATCCTCGACTTAGTGCTGATGATGCAGGTTCAGGCGGTTTTTGAAAATATCGCCATCGGTTTCACATTGCCACAATGGATCTGGCTTTTTATAGCCACCACCACTGCCCGCTTTCTCTTCATCTGAAGCACCTAGCACTTTTTGGATTAACGCTTGTCGTTCTTGAGCGATCGCCTGCTGAGCGGCAACATCACGTTTCGCATCGTAATAAGGAATGCCTTCAATCCAAGTCTGCGTCGATTTGCTGTAGACCGACAATGGGTGCCCTGTCCATAACACGAAATCGGCTTGTTTGCCTTCAACAATTGACCCCACTTTGTCGTCAATTTTTAATTGAATGGCTGGATTTAAAGTCACCATTTTCAAGGCTTCTTCTTCAGCCATGCCGCAGTAAGCCACTGATTTTGCGGCTTCTTGGTTTAACAGGCGTTGTAAACCCGCATCATCAGAGTTAATGGACACCAAGACTCCGCGGTCCGCCATAATACAAGCGTTGGTTGGAATGGCATCTTGCACTTCCATTTTAAAAGCCCACCAGTCGGCAAAAGTGGAAGCACTGGCTCCATGCGCTTTCATTTCATCAGCAACTTTGTAACCTTCCAAAATGTGAGTAAAGGTCGTGACTTTAAAACCAACTTCTTCAGCCAAATGGATCAACATCAGGATTTCTGATGCAACATACGAGTGGGTATGGATAAAGCGTTGTTTATCCAAAATTTCAACCAGCGTTTGTAAACGGTAATCGACCCGCGGTGGTGCGACGCGTTTTTGTTCACTGCTGGATAAATCTTCATAAGCAGCCCAAGCCGCCTTGTACTCTTTCGCCGCTTGGAATGAATCACGGATCACAGTTTCCACACCAACCCGTGATTGCGGATAACGCGTGGTAAAATCCTCACCCCAGTTGGACTGTTTGACGTTTTCACCTAACGCAAATTTAATCGACTTCGGAGCATCTTTGAACTTCAAGCCTTCTGGAGACACGCCCCAACGCAACTGAATAATTTGCGCCTGTCCGCCAATTGGGTTGGCACTGCCATGCAACAGTTGGGATGTGGTAGTACCGCCAGCTAAACCACGATAAATATTGATATCATCAGGGCTAATCACATCACCAATATTCACCTCTGAGGTAATGGCATCAGAACCTTCGTTCACGCCCATTTCAATCGCAATATGCGAATGCTCGTCGATTAAGCCTGGCGTTAAATGTAACCCTGTCGCATCAATCACTTCGTGACCCGATGGCGTACTTAAGTTTTTGCCGATTTTCTTAAATTGACCATCCGTAACAATCACATCGGTATTTTCTAATTTACCGGCTTTGTCAGAGGTCCACACTGTGGCATTTTTGATATGCACATTCTTCTGCTGGACAGGGGTGTCATAACCAAAAGGTAAATTCGGATAAGTTAACTTCGAAACTATTTTGGGTGTCTTCTCTGGTTCAGCTTTGTTGTCAGCTGACAGCGCTTTGCGAGCCGCGGTGAGCTTTTCTTGCTGACCATTCGGTAAGCGTAAATCGCCGACCAACTGCTGCCCAACCAAAACGCCACTAAACTGGACAACCCCTTTCGTTTTGCTGACCTCATTGAGCGCAACACTGAATTGGATTTGTTGTTTATCGGTCGCCAAATGCTCCACCTTGACATCTTTGTCACCGGCAGCAATTTTCGCGCTGAAACTATCATCATCCTTGCTGATTTTAAGTTGCAAAGTCTCACCAGCCACACTGAAGGAATACTCACCCGATAAATCAGGTTCGTTGATTGGCTTGAACGCATGTTCTTGGCCACGAGTCCAAGTGGCTACGATGTCGCCGTCTTTAAACAGATCACCATTCGCGATGACTAAATCCGCTTGATAACCGGTGGCAATGCGACCAAGTTGCCCCGGCATTCCCAGAATTTCGGCAGGGGTCGTCGTTAAAGCAGCCAATGCATCACGTTCACTAAAGCCGTATTTGATCGCCAAACGCACATTCGGCCAAAATTGTTCTGGTTTTTCTAACTTAAACGTGGTCAGGGCTACAGGAATTCCTGCTTTACGTAACGCAGCCAAATTCGAAGGCGCTCGATCCCAATGTCTTAAATCCGCCAAACTCACATCGAGTTGATCGTCCATTTTACTGACGGCAGGCGCTTTGGGGTAAGCAACTGGCACTATCAATGGACGGCCAGTGTTTTTAACATCAGCAACCCGTGCATATTCAAAACCAGAAGCAACATAGGTGGCTTTAGCCAATTTAAACTCTTTGACTAAACTATCGGCACGCAACAAAGAACGCTCAGAATCGACTTCAAACACAAGACCTGTGTCATTAAGCTTGCCAAGTGCAGCTAAGGCAGAATTGAACTCGATCGGCTGACCGAAGAACCGCCAGTCACTCTTACCATAGGCCGCTTTATACCAATTGGCGTCTGCAAGCGTTTGGCGCACCAATGCAATAGAGCCCATTAATGACGAAGGATAACTTTGCTCAGAACTGCCTTTATCAAATGACATGAAGTGGCTGGCATCTGCTTTCAGGATGAGTTCACCCGGCAATCCTTTCCCCAGCGAAGCAACCACGGCTTGTCCACGGAAAATTCCATCCATGCGGGCTGACTGCACCACGGTAAAGCCTTGCGCAGTTAAATTTTTGGCATCACCTTCGTTGGGTTTGAAAGTGTGAACCCATTGTTGTTCTGCATGAATGGCCGCGTTGCTCGCGTTACCGCCTTTGCGATCATTTTCATAAACTGGCGCCTCGCGATAACTGCGTGAACCATCCTTTGCCGGCGCGTCAACCCCGTAGTTGCTGTAAAGCTCAATAAAACCCGGATAAATATGGTGGCCTTGGGTGTCAATGGTGCGATAGCCATTTGGAACAGCCAAACCAGTCCCCACCCCAGTGATTTTGCCATCACGCACTAACACGGTGGCATTGGTTAAGGTTTTGCCCGGCTCGGTATGAACTGTCGCCCCAGTAAATGCAATGAGCTGAGGGGTTTTATCACGGATGCCATGGACCGGACTGGTTTGGTCTGCCAAAACCGGCGCTCCAGCACATAGAATTGCCGTGCTTAACAACGACAAAGGGAATAGTTTCATGACTAGGTTCCTGAATTTATTATTATTCACTGATGATGCTGTAGTTCAAGCGCATAAGTTCTTGCTCTGCCAGTGGCATACTAAAGAAATAACCTTGCACGAGATAACACGCATTGTTTCGTAAGAAGTCCACTTGGTCTGCAGTTTCAACCCCTTCAGCGACAACCCGTAGATCCATTTTTTGCGCCATCGCAATGATGGCTGCGGTAATGTCCATATCGTTTTTGTCATCGGGAATATCTTTTACAAATGAGCGGTCGATCTTCAATTCATCAACTGGGAATCGTTTGAGATAACTCAGCGATGAATAGCCTGTACCAAAGTCGTCAATAGATAAAGTCAATCCGAGCCGCTTTAACTCATTCAGCTGGTTAATAGCCGCATCTGTATCGCCCATCAACATACTTTCAGTAATTTCAAAGATGAGGTGTGCAGGTGAAGCGCCCGTCCGTTTAATAATTCGTTCAATTAAACCGGGCAAATCTTGATCGATAAACTGCCGAGCAGAAAGGTTAATCGAAACAGTCACCATGAATCCACGCGCATGTTGCCGTGCCAAAAAGCGACACGCTTCCCAAATGATCCATTCGCCGATTTGCACAATTAAACCGGTCGACTCAGCCACTGGGATAAACTTCAAGGGTGGTACCATGGAGTTATCTGGCCGCAACCAGCGTAACAATGTTTCATACCCGACGACTTGTTCGGTGCGGATATCAATTTTAGGTTGGTAATACAGCATAAACTGCTGTTCACGAATGGCTTCACGTAACTGATTTTCAATCAATAACCGATCTTTAGCCGCATCATTTAAGTCTTGGCTGAAGAAATGATAGGTGTTTTTGCCTCGAGCTTTCGCTTCGTACATCGCTAAATCGGCATGTTTGAGCAGGAGCTCTTCTTCGTCAGCATCCTCTGGGGCAATGGTAATGCCGATACTGGCACTAATCGCGACATCATGACCGGCGATCCTAACGGGCTGCGCAAAAGTTTGCTGCAGGATCTCAGCAATTTGAGCGGCCTGTTTGCGATCCGAAATACCACTTAAAATCACGGCAAACTCATCACCACCCAAACGGGCAATGGTATCTTCTTCTCTAAGACGGCTGATTAAACGACGAGCGACTTCTTTTAACAGCTCATCCCCCGCATCATGACCTAAAGTATCATTGATCCGTTTAAATTCATCCAAATCAAAATACAACAAGGCGAAGTGGTAATATCCCCTTGAAGACATCGCAATCGCTTTGCGCAATTGGTCACGGAAATAACTGCGGTTCGCAAGGCCAGTGAGAACATCGTAATAAGCCAACTGTTCCATTTTGCGCTGACTTTCTTTGATAAAGGAAATATCTTGTAGCGCACAGACATAATTACTGACATCGCCTTTGTCGTCCCGAATCGGCGCAATCGCGACGCTCGCCCAAAACTGCTTATGGTTTTGCTGCAACAACATATCACCACGCCAATGATGTCGCTCTTGCAAACTGATCATGATGTCATCAGCCACAAATCGCATCTCTTGCGCAAACAGCATGCTGAGTGACTTGCCGAGCACCGCGTTGGGCTCGCTGCTGATCATTTCCAATAAGAAGGGATTGACGTATTCGATGCGAAGCTGCGAATCAGTCAATACAATACCAGAGCTGGAGAAAGCGACGGCTTTCGAGAGTTTCCGTGTGGCACGTTCGGCTTCTTCTTTTTCCTGAATCCGGGTATTTAAACCAGCAATCAATTCATGGATCTCTTCCGACATCCGAGTAAATGCGCGGTTTAATAAACCAATTTCATCCGAACGTTCATCAAGTTCAATAGAGGCTTGCTCACCATTGGAGAGACGTTGCACGGCAATCGCCAAACTGGTTAAACGCTTCAGCACAAACTTGTAGATAAAGAATTGCAGCGCAAGCGCCACAATAAGCGCAACGAGTAAAAACAACAACACGACGCGATTACGATAATCCTGCAAACTCTTAATGACATCAGCCTTACTGTGATACAGCAATACATACCATTCAAGTCGATCGACTTTGGCTGCGGAGGCGACAAAACTTTCTAGCTGCAAGTGTTGTTTTTGCAGCTCCTGAGGGTTGGCCACGATATATTTAACGTATTCACCGATTTCAGGTTCTGTAGCCTCAATCCCTGCAGCTTCATTGAGCCGATGCGTATTGCCTGCATCATTTTGCAGAGCATTACTGGCATCCAACAAAATATTGCCACTATTGTCAAACAACACAGCTTGGCGTCCTGGCTCCCACTGCGAAAGTTGTCTTAGATTAGTAAATACATCATCCAATACTAAATCTGTGCCTGTCAGACCGATAAATTCATCATCAACATAGACAGGGATGACCAGACTGGTCATCCATTTTTGCCAAATTTTATCGAAATAGATGGGAGTCCAACGGGGTAACCGGGCTTGATTCTGCTCAGGTGTGGCAATGCTGTAGAACACATCTTTGCGAAAATCGTGATCTGCCGGCACTTCTAACGCCCAATCTGCCGGCGAAATTCTGATAAAACCGTCTTTGGAGATAAAATAGAAATTGAAAAAGTCTTCCAGCAGGATTGGGGCAAGTTGCTGCCAAAGCACTGCGGTTTGGTCAAAATACCCATGGGGCTTGGCCATAAACTTTTGATGATTTTGAAACGCAGCAGATAGGTCATCTTTACTACGAATACTACCATCGGCAAACTTTTTAAATTCACCTGTGTTGTTTTGTTTCTGCTGTTTTAAAAATCGAGTGACGACTTGATTGGCACTAATCGCCTTTTTTTCTTTTTGCCAGAATTCGCTATCTAATTGGCGCGCATAGCGACTGGTGGTTTGAATGAGTTCAGAACGTTCTTGATTAATCAGCACATCTTGCTGAAGCGCAAGCATAGCAAAAGCGATGATGGTGCTTGCCAACACGGTCAGCAAAAACACCAACGCAGAAAATTTGATACTTAGGGAGTGAAGCCCGGTTGATTTATTCAATGATTCCTTCACTAGACTCGCCTGGTGATTAATAATCCAACGACAACATTGTTCATACACTTGGCAACTGACTGACATTGTGGCAGCCTGTTAGCATCGCGCTGAAAACCCTTAACATTATTGCATGCAATCTAAAAAAATGAGAATTAAACCATGAAAAAACTCTTAATCAGCAGTATTTTAGTTTCGATTGTTACTGTTCCAGCATTAGCGGCCTCTGCATTCAGTGATGGCAAAGACGCAGTAGAATATCGACAACAAGCATTTCAACTGATCCGTCATAATACTGGCGATATTGGTGACATGATGCAAGGAAAAGTCGCCTTTGATCAGGCAAGATTACAACGTAGAGCTGATGCATTGGTAAGTTTAACGACTTTACCTTGGGAAGCTTTTGAAGTGGCTGGGGCGAACAAAGCCTCTGGCGATGCCAAGGCAGAAATTTGGACTGATGCCGCGGACTTCAAAGCGAAGGCTGAAAAATTCCAAGCCGCAGCACTAGCCCTGCAAACCGCAGCTAAAACCCAAGACCAAGCAAAAATCAAAGCGGCATTCATGGATTTTCGTGGCAACTGTAAAGCTTGCCATGACAAGTACAAAGCCGACTAACCACTCAGTTTGCAGCAGTCACTTCGGATCAGAGCTGGCCTACCAGCTCTGATTATGACTCGAAGCATCCTGCACCACGGGAATCGGGTGTATCTTCAAGATGTTTCTTTGGTGAATTCCCAATTTAGCTGCATGACAACTTCACAGAACAACAACTTCACAGAACGACAAATTAACTGGATGGCAAATCAAGCCAACCTAGCGTGATGGCATCTGCCTTGACCATCGATAGCAACACATCTCCCTGCCAAAGCAAACACAGCACGAATAACACTACACCCAATAGCACCATCATCAAGCCCGATTTCATTTGGAGCGTCAGGTCAGTTGGAAGCTGCTTTTTCCCAGTCAACATTGCAGTAATAATTTTATCACCTCGCAGTTGGTGCCAAATCGCCGCCAACGCGTGCACAACCGCAAGTCCGACAATGATATCAAACCACCAATGATGGAAACTATCGGCAAAGTCCGCCAAGTCACTGGACACCACGCTATACAATGGGCCTTCTGCTGATAAATCGTCTGTTGCCATCAAACCACTGAATCCTTGCAATAACACAGCGACCAACAGTGCAACAATCATCAGTGCAGACAATGGGTTATGCCCAACTGTCGCTTGAGGTTGTTGTAAAAAACGCAGTAAAGTGGTTGGTGTTGGCATGAAATGTTTGAACTTGGCCGTTTCGCTGCCTAAAAAACCCCAGATGATGCGCGCGCCAAGCAAGGACAGCAACGCATAGGCTTGCAGCATATGTAAACCAAATAATTCTTGTTCAGCAGTCCACCAAAGCCCAACAATCAGCAACAATTGGCTCCAATGAAAAAACCTGACACCGCCGTCCCAAATTTTCCGTAAATACATCTACTTTACTCCCAATCATGGTGCTAACCTGTTCATTCTATGCGAAAAAAAGGATAAGAATAAAATGAAATGGTTGAAAGGCACACTTTATACATTAATCGTGCTGTTGTTATTAGCAACTGCAGGAATTTATTCACTTTTACATTTTAGCTTACCGACTTATGACGGTAGTTTAAGCACACCAGTACAACAAAAAGTACAATTAACTCGGGATGCCCAAGGTTATTTGAGTATCCGAGCGCAATCCCGTGAAGATGCCGCTTTCGCCCTAGGTTTTGCCCACGCACAAGACCGTTTTTTCCAAATGGATTTGTATCGACGCAACGCGGCCGGTGAATTATCAGAATTATTTGGCTTACGTGCGCTTGATGTGGATAAAGAGCGCCGCTTGCATCGTTTTCGCGATCGGGCTGAAACAGCTTTTGCCGCTTTACCCAAAGCTCATCAACAACTTTTGACGCGATACCGAGAAGGGGTAAATGCTGGCCTCTCCCAATTGGCACTGCCGCCTTTTGAATACTTAGTGCTGATGCAAAAACCGCGTTTGTGGCAGGAAGCTGATTCCCTGCTCGTGACTTACTCCATGTATTTGGATCTCCAGCCTTCAGACGGCAAAGATGATTTAGCGCAGGCAGCATTAAAAAAAATAGTGCCGGCCGATTGGTACGAATTTTTAAATCAACATTCTAGTGACTGGCAAGCCCCGATCGATGGCTCGATACTGCAAGCAGTGCCAATGCCGACCACGCCGTATCCGCGGGAATTAACCAACCAAAAAGTCGCGTGTCAACAATGTTTGATGCGAGATGGCCGTGACATTGGTTCGAATAACTTTGCGGTCGCAGGGGCAATTACGCAACATGGCTCTGCAATTTTGGCTGATGATATGCACTTAGGGATCCGAGTCCCGGGGACTTGGTATAAAGCGCAGTTAATTTGGGGTGAAGCTGAAGCTCAACATAGCGTGGCGGGAGTGTCCTTACCTGGCGCGCCAGCGATTGTCGCAGGCAGTAACGGACATATTGCATGGGGCTATACCAACAGCACCGCAGATTGGTCGGATGTCGTTGCTTTAAAAGTGGATGACAAAGGCCTTACATACCAAACGGAAACTGGCCCTACCGAATTTAGCTACAACAATGAGGTTATTAAAGTGAAAGGCGAAGCCGATGTCATTTTATTGATCAAAGAAACTCAGTTTGGCCCAGTGTTGCCAGCACCATTTGAAAAATTTGCATTGCGTTGGGTGGCGCATGATGTCGAAGGCATGAATTTAAATTTGGTCGGTTTTGAAACAGCAAAAACGGTGCAAGATGCGGTAAAGATTGCGCCAACCCTTGGCATTCCTACGCAAAACTTATTAGTGGCAGATAGCCAAGGTCAAATTGCTTGGACTTTGGCTGGCGCTTTACCCAACCGCCAGCTTGGTGATCTCAACACTCCTCAGGATTGGAGTACTGGCGATAATCGCTGGCAGGGATATTTAAGTGGTGATCAATATCCAAAAGTTGTTGCCCCCAAAGACCATCGGTTGTGGACTGCAAATTCAAGAGTTGTTGGCGGTGAAGCGTTAAAATTAATTGGTGATGGCGGTTATGACTTAGGCGCTCGCGCTTTACAAATCAAGGATGGTTTAACCGCGAAAGCGCAGCACGACGAGCAATCCTTGCACGACATTCAGCTGGATCATCGGGCACTGTTTCTCCAGCGTTGGCAACAACTGTTGCTTCAGGTCCTGACCGATGAATTTGTGCAAAAACACCAACTGGCGACTTATAAAAAATTAGTCGCAACAGACAGTCAAGCGGCAACCCCCGAAGCTGTCGGTTATGTGCTCGTACGCTCGTTTCGTGATCAAGCGTTAAAACAACTATTTGCCCCACTCAGTGCACTGTTAGAGCAACAAGAGCTTTCGATGAGTGATTTAAAATTTGTCCCTGAGAATCCAGGCTGGGCCATGCTGCAAGCTCGGCGTCCAGATACTCTGCCTGAAGGATTTGTCAGTTTTGATCAATTCCTACAACAAGCGGTGCTGGAAAGTATCAAAAAGTTAGAAACTGATACCCAAGGCCCTGCGACCGAAGCGCGTTGGGGTAAGCTCAACACGGCGGCGATTGCCCATCCCTTAGCCAGTGCCTTGCCAGGTTCTGCCAAATGGTTAAACATGCCTGCCGATGAGCTGAAAGGCGATCGACACATGCCACGCGTACAACATAAAGTGCACGGGCAAAGTGAACGCATGGTTGTAGCACCTGGCCATGAAGCCCAAGGTATTCTGGTGATCCCAGCGGGGCAATCAGGGCATCCGTTATCGCCGTTTTATCGGGCTGATCATCAATTTTGGCTGAATGAGACGGCACTTAGCTTTTTACCTGGTGCAGAAAAATATCGCCTAGAATTACAACCACAAGGTTGACTTTAGCCATCCAGACTGATATTTGTAGAGACATGAAAACGAATATGACTTGTGCCCGCTTCTTTTTTAGTTTTACCACCCAACTTGGGAGGTAACTGGCTGCGCGCGCAAAACACCAGTCAAAACCTCCCCAAGCGGGAGGTTTTTTTTTAGTTGGAGTATAAACATGACAACGGCATTGCCAATCGAGCTTGATCAAATCCGTCAGGAAATTAGCAGCACGGATCAACAACTATTGGGCTTACTTTCAAAAAGAAGAGCACTCGCTCTGGCTGTGGCAACCGCCAAATTAGCCCAGAACAAACCAATTCGCGATCAAAAGCGCGAGGAAGAGTTATTACTGTCCCTGATCGAAAAAGGTCAAGCCCTCGGCTTAGATGCTCATTATGTGACTCGTCTTTATCATGTGATCATCGAAGATTCGGTGCTGCAACAACAAGCCAAAGTGCAGGGGCAACTAAACGGAGAAAATGGCCCAATTTGCCGAGTTGCGTTTTTAGGTCGACAAGGTTCTTATAGTTACTGGGCAACGCAAAAGTATTTCACCCGCCGAGCCGAAAAACTCATTGAAATTGGCTGCGATAGCTTTAATGAAATCGTGCAAGCCGTTGAAACTGGCCACGCCGATTATGCGGTCTTACCTATTGAAAATACCTCAAGCGGTAGCATCAATGAAGTGTTTGATTTGCTGCAACATACTAGGCTATCAATTGTCGGTGAGTTAACACATCCAATTAAACATTGTTTGCTCGGTTTACCGGGGACGCAATTGAGTAACATCAAACAAATTTGTGCCCATCCGCAAGTGATTGCCCAGTGCAGCCAGTATTTGCAAACCTTACAAAATGTCAAAATTGAGTATTGTGATGCCTCTAGCGATGCCTTTAATCGTGTGCGCGCCGCCCAAGATCTAGATATCGTAGCGATTGGCGGCGAGGAAGGCGGCCAACTTTATGGCTTGCAAGTGCTGGCGCGTGATCTCGCCAATCAAAAGGACAATGTCAGTCGGTTTATTGTGGTCGCACGCAAACCGATTAATGTCGCGAAAGCTATCCCGGCAAAAACCACTTTTATTATGTACACCGGGCAACAACCGGGTGCATTAGTCGATGCGCTGCTGGTCCTGAAACAACATGGTATTAGTATGGGTAAACTTGAATCACGGCCAATTCCGGGTAACCCTTGGGAAGAGATGTTCTACGTCGATGTCCTGGCAAACCTTGATGATTATGCGATGAAACGGGCCCTCGATGAATTAAATCGCATCACTCGATTTGTCAAAGTCCTCGGCTGTTATCCCAGTGAAGATGTCAGCCCAACACTGGTGCAAACCTCTTGATACAACAAAGCCCGGTGATGATGAGCGGCCATCACCGGGCTTGTCAGAATTTATGGGTGTCCATTCCACTACAATATTACAAATCAACGACTTGACCAGGCTCAGCAATACTGCAGCGAATGCCATGCTCAACAAGTTTTGCCTGCATGGCATTCAAGCCATTGGCCTCGCCGTGCACTAAGTAAAAATGCGGCTGCCCGCCGATATGCTTTGCCCACGCCACAAGTTGTGACTGTCCCGCATGTGCGGAAAAACCACCGATGGTATGGATCCCCGCTTTCACCACCAACGGCTGACCTAATACTTTGATCCGCTTTTCGCCATCGATTAAACGTCGACCTAAAGTCCCTTTGGCTTGGAAACCGACAAAGATCAAGCGATTGGCATTCTTCCACAAATTGTGTTTCAAATGGTGCAATATGCGCCCGCCATTACACATACCAGACCCCGCAATGATAATCGCACCTTGCGTGATGCGATTAAGTGCCATCGATTCTTCGACATCTTTGCATAGATGCAAAATAGGCAAGAAACTCTGCAAATCATGTGCGCCATAGCGCGCAAACACTTGCGTATCTTTTTGGTCAAACTCATGGATCATTTGGTTATAAATGTTGGTAATTTCTATCGCCATCGGGCTGTCTAACACCACCATCTTTTGTTTCAAGCGGCCTTGGTGATATAAAACGCCGAGGTAATAGAGGATTTCTTGTGAACGCCCCAAAGCAAAGGCTGGAATAAAGACATTGCCGCCCGCCTGATAAGCTTGTTCCAGAGCGTCCGCAAATTCTTCCAAAGTATTTGCTAAAGGTTGATGGTCACGATCGCCATAAGTACTCTCCATCAACACCACATCTGCCTGAGGTACCAAACTCGGATCGTGCATCAGTACAGTTGCAGGGTTGCCTAAATCTCCCGAAAACACCACATGACGCATTGCTTGGCCATTCTTCAGCCATAACTGCACGATGGCAGAACCTAGAATATGACCAGCATCATTGAGTTCTACCGAAAGTCCGGGCATTAAATCATAAGCGCGATTGTATTTGAGAGGTTTCAAGTAATCGCAAACGCGCATGCAATCACGCAAACTCATCACTGGCCATAACTCGGCTTTACCGAGCCTTTGACGTTGGCGATTCTGCCATTCTAAATCTTTTAAATAGAGCTGCACGGCATCCTTGAGCAGCACGGGTAACAGCTTTGCGGTGCCTTCACTACAAAAAATATCGCCAGTAAAACCTTGCGCCACCAATAAGGTTAACAGGCCGCTATGATCGATATGGGCATGAGACAAAATCACTGCATCAATATCACGAGGATGGAATTTAAACTTAAATTTTTGTAAGTCTGTGATTTGGTCGCCACCTTGCACCATCCCACAGTCGAGTAAGATCTTTTTCCCATTCCAGCTTAATAAATGGCACGAACCAGTCACTTGGCCCGCAGCCCCTAAAAAACTCAAGGTTGCTTGTAATGGCATTGCAGTTTCCTTCTGATATTTTTATTAAGCCTAACAGTCAGCAAAGCATAGCACTTTAGGCTAGATCAAGTTCTTGCGCTGTATTCCCTACAAACCACGGCGACTGGGCTGTGCACCGGAAAGCTGCTAGGCTATGGTCACAAACAGCATAACCGTCTAAGCCAACAGATTGAGAAGAATGATGCAGGAAGATAACAAGAATACCCTTTATGAACGTCATTTAGCTTCAGCCCGAGAAGCCCGAGCGCAAGCAGAACAGTTGCAGGGGCATCCGTCCTATCGCTTAGCCTTTAGTGATGATGATTTTTTGATGCAGGACGAACTGCGCCATGTTCGCTTGCAATTAGAATATTTAAAACCGCAACTGATCCTCGAGCAGCATAAAGTGAAAGCCACAGTAGTGGTCTTTGGCAGCGCCCGTTTTGCGTCGCCTGAGCAAGCGGCGATGCAACTCCATCAAGCGCAACAACAACTGGTCGTTGCAGGCGAGGACCCATTATTACGGCAAGAAGCTGAATCAGCAATTCGGATTGCGAAACGGCAGGTCAAGAATAGTCGTTATTATCAACAGGCACAGCGCTTTGCCGAGCTAGTGACTGAACACAGCTTACAACACCCGAAATCCTCTTTACTCATCATTTCCGGCGGAGGGCCTGGAGTGATGGAAGCCGCAAATCGCGGGGCTCAGCAGGCTGGCGGCAAAAGTATTGGTTTGAATATTGTGCTCCCCCATGAGCAAATGCCGAACCCCTATATCAGTCCAGAATTCTGTTTTCAATTTCACTACTTTGCCATCCGTAAAATGCATTTTTTACAAAGGGCTCGAGCATTAGTCGCCTTTCCGGGTGGTTTTGGTACGCTTGATGAATTATTCGAAACCCTCACCTTGTTACAAACAGGCAAAGCGAATCGTGTGCCTGTCGTCCTTTTTGACGAACAATTTTGGCGTCAACTCATCAATTTTGATTTATTAGTCGAAGAAGGATTAATCCATCCGAAAGATTTAGAGTTAATTCAATTCGTCGATACTGCAGAGCAAGCCTGGCAACACATCTGCCAATGCTACGCGTTGTTATCTTCATCATAATGTCATTGAGTTTTCAATGATTCGTCATCAGCCACAACTACATTTGCAGCGGTTTTTCTGCAGGAGTCCGTTGTGGCAGTTTCCCTCGCTCTCAAACATCATTATCAACAACAATTACGTTTACGGCTAACGCTGGCGCATATCCCTTTTGAACGACGAGGTGATGCCCTCGCCACAGCAAAAGCAACGTTGGAATTTAGCCCCACCGAGTTGATCTTACATAAACCCGGCAAAGCGAGTCGTTATCTGCCTTATGAAAAATTACGCTTGGCACAACTGCTGTTGCATGTGTAACCATTAGCGCTGTTTTTATTGAACCACGCGAGAATAGCTATTTGTCTTGAGCTTTGCTTTGCGGCTGAGTGTCACTATGACAACGAAAAAACGACACTATTCATCGCACATCGCAACAAATCCTGTGCGCTCATAAACGCTGACCATAAAAAAGGCAGCCTTGCGGCTGCCAAAAGTCGATTCACCCGACCACGTAAAACTATCAGCAATTTTTTGGCTCGCTAAATCAGTTCCCCTCAGAACTGATTCATCGTGTTGTCCTTGCCTGCAGCTTTTAAGGCCGCCTCGCCCGCAAAGTATTCTTTGTGGTCGTCTCCAATGTCAGAGCCTGACATATTTTGGTGTTTGACACAGGCGATCCCTTGACGGATCTCCTTGCGCTGCACCCCTTCAACATAGCCAAGCATGCCCGCTGCGCCGAAGTATTCTTTGGCCAAGTTATCAGTCGACAAGGCCGCAGTGTGATAGGTTGGTAACGTGATCAGGTGGTGGAAAATCCCGGCACGTTTAGCCGCATCCGCTTGGAAAGTCCGGATACGATTATCCGCTTCTAAGCCCAATTCAGAAGTATCGTAATCTGCACTCATCAACTTAGCGCGGTCGTATGCCGATACATCTTTACCCTCAGCGTGCCATGCATCAAATACTTGCTGACGGAAGTTCAGGGTCCAGTTGAATGATGGGCTATTGTTGTAAACTAACTTAGCGTTTGGAACCACTTCACGGATCCTATCGACCATCTCAGCAATTTGGCCAACGTGTGGTTTTTCAGTTTCAATCCACAGTAAATCAGCACCATGTTGCAGGGAAGTAATACAATCCAGTACCACGCGGTCAACACCAGAGCCTTGCTTAAATTGGAACAAACCACTTTGCAGACGCTTCGGTTTTAACAATTTGCCGTTGGCTTTCACTACCACATCGCCGTTCTGAATGTCATCGGCAGATTGAATATAATCACCATCTAAGAAGCTGTTGTATAAATCACCCAAATCACCTGGTTCATTGGTCACAGCAATTTGTTTGGTTAATCCTGCACCTAATGAGTCGGTGCGGGCAACAATAATGCCATTCTCGATACCCAACTCTAAGAATGCGTAACGGACTGCGTTAATTTTTGCTAAGAAATCAGCATGTGGCACAGTCACTTTACCGTCTTGGTGACCACATTGCTTTTCATCAGAAACTTGGTTTTCGATTTGGATCGCACAAGCACCCGCTTCAATCATCTTCTTCGCTAATAAATAGGTCGCTTCGGCATTACCAAAGCCGGCATCGATATCAGCAATGATTGGCACTACATGGGTCTCAAAATTATCAATCTTGGCTTGTACCGCCGCAGCTTTAGCTTGGTCATCTGCAGCACGTGCTGCATCTAATTCGCGGAACAAACCACCTAACTCACGGGCATCAGCTTGGCGTAAGAAGGTATATAACTCTTCAATCAGCGCAGGAACTGCGGTTTTCTCGTGCATTGATTGGTCAGGTTGTGGGCCAAACTCTGAGCGTAAAGCAGCAATCATCCAGCCTGACAGATATAAATAACGACGCTTGGTGCTGCCAAAATGCTTTTTGATTGAAATCAGTTTTTGTTGGCCGATAAAACCGTGCCAGCAGCCCAATGATTGAGTGTATTGGCTTGAGTCTTCATCATAAGCGGCCATGTCGGCACGCATGATGTCTGCAGTATATTGAGCAATCTGTAAGCCGGTTTTAAATCTGTTTTGTAACTGCATGCGGGCAGCATACTCAGCACTGATCGCATTCCAAGCTGGCCCCTGCGCCTTCACGGTTTGTTCTAAACTTTTAATGGTCTGTTGGTAAGCTGACATTGGCTGCATCCTCGTAGTTAGCATCTTTCGAACTTGAATAAGTAAGTTCAGTGTTACTTGCATCACAATCTGACTGTGTTGCTGTTGCTATTCACTATAGGGATCAAAAATGCAATTCATATAGTTGATTTTTATGATGGCCATCATTCATTATATGAATATATAAATCGGGGCAAAATTGAGGCAGCTATATGAATGTCAGCAAGATGGATTTAAATTTACTGGTATACCTTGATGTTTTGCTGCGAGAGAAAAATGTGACACGCGCAGCGAACCGACTCAATATTACTCAGCCTGCCATGAGTAATGGCCTCAAACGCTTACGTGATCTACTGAATGACCCAATTTTAGTTCGTACTTCCGATGGCATGGTGCCAACCGAACGAGCAAAAGAATTAGCCCCTGTGGTGCGAGGTATTTTGCTAACCCTCGAAGAAACACTGCAACCGAATAAAGATTTTGAACCTGAACATAGCCATCGTGTCTTTCGGATCATGGCCAGTGACTATGCCGCATCGACGCTGATCCCTGCCCTGCTCAAACGCTTGCGGGCAGAGGCTCCGACGACGTCGCTCGATATCATGACGCCCAGTGATGTGACTTTCCATGATGTGGAAAATGGCAAAGTAGATATGGCTATCAACCGTTTTGACCAACTGCCGCAATCCTTCCATCAAAAAACCATCTGGCGTGACAGTTTTGCGTGTCTTGTCCATAAACAAAACCCTATCCACAATCATTTTAATTTGGATACTTATCTGAAAGCCCAACATATCTGGGTTTCAAAAACTGGCTTCGGGGTGGGTGTAGGCATGGACCCTGCTGATGTCCAAAAGCTCGGTTGGGTAGACGAAGCGCTCGCCAAGTTTGGTAAACAACGCAATATCAGTGTTTTTACGCGGAATTACCATGTCGCTATGCATTTAGCTGTGGAGACCGACTTAATTGCAACGCTGCCACTTCGTGCTGCACAGCTGTATAAAAATGACCCAACGATGGAAATTTTGGATCCGCCATTTCCAATCCCCTCAATTGAATTGAAAATGATTTGGAGCCCTTTGTTACATCAAGATGCAAGTCATATCTGGTTGCGGCGGATGATTGTCGAAATCGCGGATGAACTGACCCACTAGGCAGTTTTATCAGGAATTAAACCAGGAAATAAAAAAAGAGGGGCGGTTGGGAGCCCCTCTTTCCATAGGTTTACACTAAAAGCTCATAGGCAGGCAGGGTTAGGAATTCCACCAACTCATCAGCTGTAGTGATACTTAGCAATAAAGCACTGGCTTTGTCAAAGCTTTGTTGTTGCCAAACCTCAATTCCGACCTCATTTTTCACAACTTCAGCTTCTTCTGCCAGCATGGCTGCAAACAATTCCCGCGTGATGAGCTTGCCGTTACTCAACGTTTTGCCATGTTTAATCCATTGCCAAATCGAGGTTCGAGAGATCTCTGCAGTCGCAGCATCTTCCATTAAGCCATAAATCGGTACGCAACCTTTGCCACTGATCCAAGCAGCAATATATTGGAGTGCCACCCGAATATTGGTGCGCATGCCTGATTCTGTGCGCTCACCTTGACTCGGTGTTAATAAATCATCGGCAGTGATTTCGGCATCTTGCTCACGCAGCACATCTAATTGATTCGGTTTATCGCCTAATTTAGCGTTAAAAACTGTATTGGCAGTTGCTGCAAGCCCTGGATGTGCAACCCAAGTACCATCGTGGCCGTTGTTTGCTTCAAGTTGTTTGTCCGCAGTCACTTTAGTTAATATCAATTCATTGGCAGCTGGATCTTTTGCTGGAATAAAGGCCGCCATACCTCCCATCGCTAAAGCACCGCGCTTATGACAGGTTTTAATCAATAACCGGGAATAAGCACTTAAGAACGGCTGATTCATGGTGACCACTTGTCTATCAGGCAATACGCGATCTGCATGATTCTTTAATGTCTTGATATAACTGAAAATATAGTCCCAACGCCCACAGTTCAAAGCCACAATGTGTTCTTTCAGGCTATATAATATTTCATCCATTTCGAACACTGCTGGCAAGGTTTCTATCAGCACTGTCGCACGGATAGTACCGGTCGGTACGGCAAATTTTTGTTCAGTAAAATGGAAAACTCTAGACCACCAAGCGGCTTCTTGATGACTTTGCAATTTTGGTAAGTAGTAATAAACACCGGTATTTTTGGCTTGGCGTGTCTGTAAGTTATGGAAAAAATACAAGGCAAAGTCCACTAAACTTCCTGGGATTTGCTCACCATCGACCCACAAATGGCGCTCCCATAGGTGTAAGCCACGAACCCGAGCAATTAACAGTGCAGGATTGTCGCGTAAGGCATATTGCTTTCCTGATGCCGGATCGGTAAAGCTGATAGTCCCAAGATTGGCATCTCTTAAATTAATTTGACCTTCAATCACCCCTGCCCAGCTTGGTGCATGGCTATCTTCAAAATCAGCCATAAAAACTTTTACGTCGGCATTGAGTGCATTGATAATCATCTTCCGATCGACTGGGCCAGTAATTTCCACTCGACGATCTTGTAAATCAACAGGAATTGCCGCTACTTTCCAATCTCCTGCACGGATCGCTGCAGTTTCCTGCAGGAAATTCGGTAATTCCCCCTGATCATAACGCGCTTGAACTTCTTTGCGCTTTTGCAAAAGCGCAGTCAATTGAGGGCGAAATTCACGCACTAATTCGACTAAAAATTGGCAGGCTGCAGGTGTCAGTATTTGGTCAAAACCTGGCTGCAGGTCACCACGAATTTCTAACTCGGCGCAAACTGTGCTCATGGGAAGCTCCTTAAAGATGCGGTATGGATTCGATGTGCTCTCTTTTAGCACTGTGTGATAACACTATATGCCGTTTTTCCTATCAAAACTATCAATGGTATTGATGACTGACATCACCGCAAAAAATAGTTATATCCAGTCAACAAGCTTAAAACTGGCATAAGTTCTGCAGAGCATGGTTAGGGAGATTCCCATTTACAGTATGTGTCAAAACTTTGTCAGAGGTCATTATGGAATTTATTATCATGCTCTTAGTGGTATTTGCTGTTGCTGCGGCTTTATTGATGAGCCGGTTTAGCCACCACGGTAATCCATTTCCATTTCATAAAAGGGCTCAGTTATTTACGGTAGTCGAAAGGACATTTTTACAACTGCTTGAACGAGCCGTGGGCGACAAATACAAAATTATCAATCGAGTCAAATTAGCAGATGTGCTTGAACTCAAAGGAACCGCTGACAGCAAAAGTCGTCGCGCTGCCTTACAAAAACTCAACGCTAAGTATTTAGATTATGTGCTATGTAATAGCGAAGATATGTCAATCGTTGCCGTAGTCGATTTAGTCAATAACAGCAACCTACAAGGTCATAAAGCAGTGCCTGATTGGTTTGTGCAAGGTGCTTTGGAGACCGCAGGGATCCCTTATGTGCGGATGAAAGTAAAAGCCGGATATACGGTTGCTGATATCCAACAAGGTTTAGCTGCCAAACTGGGGAATATCCCTATGGCACCAGCGCCTTTGATTAAAGGGACAGTTAAACGCGGACCGACTCGTCCACTAAAACCACTGCAGACACCAACAACGGCATTACAATTGAGCAATCCTAAAGTGCAATCTCCTGCCCTCGTGCAAATATCTTAAACTTTTTTCAGCTATATAGCCAAAGCCCACACTTGTGGGCTTTTTAATAGCGAAAGAGTTTATCAAGTCATTGAAGTTATCCGACAACCAGCCGCTATAGTAAATGATGAATTGGTATAGGAGGATCTATGACTCAAGGCATCGGTGCTTCGGCGCAAAATCAAGGTTATGAATTGTTGGGGGCAGCTCTTGCGAAGAGTCAACAGCAACAAGAGGGGAAGATGGTAATGCAATTGCTGCAGTCAGCCGCTTCTACTTCAACACAGCCACAACTGCAAGCAAACGGCAATCTCGGACAAAATATCAATATCTTGGTTTAACCATAATGCCATTCAATCCAATGAATGGCTTTATTTTAAACAAGCCTACTTAAATTCTTGAGTTTTGCGCAGTGACTATTTTTAGCGTTGAGTTTTCTCAATCAGAAAGTATTAAGTATTGAGAACCGATAACCTTGTATTTAGAGAAGTGCCCATCTCTGTTTTAACCAACTCCATAGCAGACAATAGATAAAACTCTTGTTACTTAAGGCTACGGCTTATCTATTTAGCGACAACAATAGTGCTGCGGTGTGAGTTATCGCATGTTCATTTTGAATCTTGCTTTAACAATAATTTTTCCCACCACCGCTGTGTTCTATGTCTAAAAATGGTATCGAATTCCAGATAAAACATTTCTTTGAATAAATACCGCAAATCGTCGTACTTTTGTTTATTAGCCAGATCATCAGGATCTAATTTATTCAGGAAGTGATAGGGATTTTCACGTTTAGGTCGATTTAAAGTTGCAAACCAACGAGGGATCAAATCCCCACGGTGCCTATATTTTAAAACTGTAGAAACACTGATCAACTGATGAGAAAAACCATGAACAAGAGTTAAATCGCCAAACGGAACCTCACGCCTTTCAGGTGTCCAATTTGGGCGATTGACGATACCAGATTGATACTCCATCAAAACTAACATGATCCGAGGATCTATCCGCGCATAAATTGACCAATATTCAATTTCATCTTCATAAGGTAATAAATGTGGGGCATATTCGGTTAAGTAAGCCTCTAAATCAAAGTTATACATATTTTCGATGTTATAGACTCTAGACCCATTCGGTAATACAGTAACCATTGGCGGTTCTGCGGTTACTTCTTGTAACCAGATGAAAAAGTAGACACTCAAAATCATCATTAATGTATGCATAAAAATCTCCATTGTTTATTTTTTGTAAAATTAGCCCTCCCTCATCAAAAGTCATAATAAAAATGAAAATATCATAAATTTATCAAATAAATTCAATTGCTTGTTTCTGAATTTGAAATAATTTACCTAAAAAATAGCTGTGGCTAGCTATAACTCACTCGAGATGAATTCACATTTTTTAAATAAAAAACTCTGAAAAATAGATCTGAATCTTTCCTGATATTTTTCGCCATTACAAAAATAGAATTTAGTGCTTCGTTAACCGCTTCGACGATCTCAAAACTGTAGGATTGCCGTTAACACCACCAAGCTAAATTTGACGAACTGCATCGATGCTTGTTCCAGACGTTCATGTTGCAGGAAAATTCCCCTACGAGGAATATGCCTTGACGCCCATAAAACACAAATTTACAAAAGCGGATTTGGCCTGCGATGGCTTGTCCGAAGGACATTTAACAGGAAGTTCAATACAAAAGGCCCACTCGATTGAGTGGGCCTTTGGCTTAATTGGGAGCCTTGATATCCCTGGCAGAGCTCGGGGCGTTCAATCGGAAGAACGCAACATTGGTTGCGTTCTTAATTCCCGATTTCACTGTACTACTCTACGCGAAGTAAACCGCCGGATGCTAAATACAAAAAACCCCGCTCACTGAGCGGG
>JACCDH011002513.1_pt1 | contig 23442 bp, 19 predicted proteins | sample 7442481 | NCBI WGS metagenome assembly JACCDH01 (sample SAMN15323433, study PRJNA562643) | freshwater metagenome | isolation source: river surface water | place: USA:Blue River Watershed | collected 2017-08-15
CCCAGTATCCGAATTCCGACCGCTATTGCAGCAAGACAACAAGGACAAAAGGCGGCAGCAACAGTCGCCACTTTCTGGGCTTAACCGACGTTCCAGACCGGGGGGCGTTTTTCCGCGAACGCGCGCGGGCCTTCCTTGGCATCTTCGCTTTTTGCCCATGCGGCAAAAGCTAGGTAGTGCGCCTGGTTCGCCATCGCCACTTCGACCCCGCCCGCATCGAGCCCGCGCATCACTGTTTCCTTGCTCGCGCGGATTGCTATTGGGGAGGCGCGGAGAATTTCTGCGCACCAGCGTGCAATCGCCGAATCCAATTCGGTCGCTGGAACGACTTCGTTCACAAAGCCCAGCCGATATCCTTCCGCAGCGTCCACGCGCTTTGATGTCAGGATCAACCCCATCGACTGCTTCAGTCCGATCTGCCGCGCTAGCCGGTGCAGGCCACCGCCCAATGCCACCGCGCCCACCAACGGTTCAGGCAAACCGAAGCTCGCAGATTCGCTGGCGATGATGATGTCGCACGCTAAGGCAAGTTCGAACCCACCACCAAGCGCTACACCGTTGACAGCTGCGATAATGGGCTTTGGACAGTCGAAGCGTTCGGTCAGCCCTGCATAGCCGTCTTTAGGATAATGACGGTGCCCATCCTTGATGGCTGCCTTAAGGTCGGAACCTGCACAAAAGGCTCGCTCCCCAGCTCCTCTTACCACGCAAATATGCTGCTGCGAATCGGCGGCAAATGTATCGAACGCAGCCTGCAACTCATCGTGCATCGCGCTATTGATTGCGTTCATCACCTCGGGACGGTTGAGCGTGACCATGGTCATGTGACCGTCGATCTTTACATCGATGAATTTCATTGCTGGTCCAGTGGCAACGGCTTGGCGGTCCGCCCTGCCATTATCGCCGCTACACCGCCTACGAGCAAGCAAAACGCAAGGGTCGTCAGCGCGGGGCGAAGCGACAACTCGCCATAGCTTGGTTCGAATGCTTTACTGAGATAACCGGCAACCGTGCCGCCAATGCCTGTCCCTGCAAGGCCGATGAACATATTGATCGTCGCCGACATCATTGCGCGCATTGCCAGCGGCACTTGTGCGAACGACAACGCAATGATTGGCCCCAGATGCAACGTCATCATGAATTTGACCCCGACAAAGCAGCCCAACGCTACATAAGGACTCGATGCCCAGACAAAGCCCAGTGCAAGCGGAAATGCAATCAGCAGCCCGAGCCCTGCAAACCAGCCGTTAAACCCTGGATTGTCCTTGCCATATTTGTCGGCAACCAATCCGGCGACAATATTGCCGATGACCAGACCCACTGCCATCGCGCTGCCCAGCCAGAAACCCGTTTCCGCTTTCGACATACCGTGGACGCGTTGAAAGAACGAAGCCCCCCAGATGATAAAGGCAAAGCCGGTAATTGGCACCATGGTGAGCAACAGGCCGATCCAGCGGAGCGATGTGCTGGCCGCCATGGTGCGCAATACAATTCCGAATCGGATCTGGGTTGGTGGAATGACAAGGTCACCCTTCCCGCGTCTGGGTTCTGCCGAAAACAACCATACCGATAGCCCGATGATAATGCCGGGAAGCCCGACAATAAGGAAAACCATCCGCCAGTCGAAATACTGCGACAGCCAGCCCGCAAGCCACAGCCCACCCGAAATTCCAATAGCACTCGCTGCCAGCATCGATGAAATTACCAAGGTCCGGCGTTCGGGCGGAAATATCTCCACCAGCAGCGAATTTGCGGCCGGGCCTGCTCCGGCTTCGCCAGCGGCCAGTCCGACACGAGCCAGCACCATTTGCCAGAAGGTGTTTGCCATGCCGCACATGGCAGTTGCCGCGCTCCAGACGATGACCGAAAGTGCGATCACCATTCGGCGGTCGCCGCGGTCGGCATAACGTGCGATCGGGAACGCCGCGATTGCATAGAAGGCAGCGAAAGAAATCCCGGTTAAAAGACCGAGCTGACCATCGTCGAGACCAAGCTCCAGCTTGATGTCGTCTTGAAATAGTGTGAATATCTGCCGGTCGACATAGCTCAATATAGCAACGGCAAACAGCAGGCCGAACGTGATATTGCGCCGCATGGGTGAAACATTGTTGGTCAATTGGCCCTCAGTTCAAAAAAAAGGGGAAGGACGGTAAACCGGCCTTCCCCAAAATAGTGACTCTCCGGAGAGAAGAGTTCCCCACTTAGCGTCAATACTTGACCGTAGCGGTCACGCCAAAAGTGCGCGGTTCATTACGGATGCCGGTAATATAACCGAGCGGTGCAACGAGCAGGTTTTGCACATATTTGCGTTCGTTTGTGAGATTGCGGCCAAAAACGGCAAGTCCGATGTTGCCGAATTCAACTGACGCCCGCGCGCCAACCTGTCCCAAAGCCTTGGCAGTCGTTGCTTCGACTATGGCTGCATTTTGAGGATTGGCTGCAAAGAAATACTCGGCCGTCGGCGTATCCCCGCGCCATGCATAGTCCAGATGTAGGCTCAGCTTTCCGTTGCTACCAAATTCGGTCGCATAATCCGCCGCGAGTGAAAACTGCTTTTTGGCAATGCCAGTGAATCGTTCAAACGACCGGTCGCCAGAAAGATCCGCAAAGTCGATATATTTGGGATCAACCAAGCCTCCGGTCGCCGAAACCGTAAGCCCTGGGAAAACAACGGCAGCAAGTTCGACCTCAAGCCCCTTGACGCGTACCTTGCCCGCATTGCTCAGGATCGTTGCCGTGCCCGCAACCGTGGATGGCGGCACCGGCGGAACCGAAATCAGTGTTGTACGCTGAATATCATTGATATCGCTGGTGTAGGCAGCGAAGTTCAGACGGACCCGGCGGTCAAAAAACTCACCTTTGAAGCCAATTTCGTGTGAAAAGGCAATTTCGGGTTGAAACGGAAGAAACGACGCCGCACTTGGTGCCCGGAGATTTTGTCCACCGGACCGAAAGCCCTTGGCTGTTTTGGCATAAACCAGAACCCCATCGGATAGCTTATAGTCGACACCTGCATTGTAAGACCAGCCGCTAAAGCTATCCCTCCGCCCGATTGCGCACCCGGGAGCACGAAGAATTTCCCTGCCCAGTGCCCCAAGGTTTCCGCCACTAATCGAGCAGATAGTTACACCTGTCGAGCGTACATAATTGTTGTTGTATGCCGTAATCCCTTTGTCATCGACCGAATAACGCAGACCACCCGTGAAGGTCAGTGCGTCAGTGATATGATAGGAACCCTGTGCGTAAACCCCCATGCTGTCATTATCGATGTCTGCGGCAAAGTGCGATGTCGTGCCATTGAGCGCAGGGACCGAGATTGATAGCGACTGGTCAAAGCCCGCTTCATGGAAAACGAAAAGTCCGGCGGCAAAATCGAGCGCATCACCGAAAGCTGTGCCCGTGGTCTGCAATTCCGCAGACTCCTGTTTTACCTTTTGCTGCCCTTCGGTGAAGTGGACTGCATATTGCGAACCCTCCAGATCAAGGCCTGTATTGGTGCGAATTTTGCGGATACCGGTAATCAGCTTCGCCTCGCCCCACGGCACTTCAAGCGCAGCAGTCAAACCATAGGTATAGGTGCGCGCGGTGGCATAAGGACGTTCATTGTTGAGCACGATGCCCGGATCGGCAGTGGTTGCCGCAATATTAGCATTGAGGCGCCCGTATCCTACCCCGAGAATGGCTGGGAAATTAGCGGGTATCACAGCCAAACCGGCGTTGGTGGCACCTACAAACAATGCAGCCGTATTGGCGGTATTGTAGGTAGAATTTGAAGCAGTGTACGCGTTGGTCGCGAGACGCAGACTACGCGCCGGAGCCGTTTCATCGGCATCGTAATATTCGGCTGAAAGCATAACACTGAATGTATCAGTAAGTTGCGCAAGTAATTTGCCGCGGAAATTCCAGCGATCGCGTTCATCAAACTTGCGTCCGCTTTGCGAACCGAAAAATGGGCCCCTTGCGACGGGGACGGTGGCACCAACGGCGGTGACTGCTGTCGCGGGTGCATTGTTAGTTGTGTAGCCATCGCGGTGGAAACGAGTGCCGGCAAGCCGAATGGCGATCTTGTCCGGAATGATCGGGATATTGGATACGGCAGTTGCCTCAAACTCATTGAAGCGGCCATAGGTCAGCGAAATTCGTCCGCTATATTCGTCAAGATCGGGATCATTGCTGTTGATTAGCAACGCACCGCCGGTTGTGTTGCGTCCGAAAAGCGTACCTTGCGGTCCTTTCAACACCTGTACCGATTGGAGGTCCAACAGACTGCCATTGAGTCCATAGGAACGCGCCCAGTAAACCCCATCAACATATGTGCCCACTGAAGGATCAAGCGTCACAAGAATATCAGTCTGAACCTGCCCGCGTAGCGCGATGGTCAAAGCGGTAGGAGTCGACTGCGCCTGAACCATGCGCAGGCCTGGTGTGAAACTGGCGAGGTTCTCAACCCTCTGAATATTTTGCTTTTCGAGGTCATCACCAGAAAAAGCTGTAACTGCGACCGGAACATCCTGAAGGTTTTCAGAGACCTTCCGGGCGGTAACTATGATTTCCTTAAGGCCGCTCCCATCGTCCTCGGCAGCAGGTGCTTCCTGCGCTAGTGCAGGAGCCGAAAAACCAAAAGCAAGCGCTGACGCACCCAACAAAGATGGCAGCAAACGAGCACGGACGGATTTCTGGTGCAACTTCATGTTATATTCCTCTCCCAAGGGAGCCCAATTCGGGCCTTCTCTTCGAGTTGTATAACTAAGTCGCATAAGAGATGCAAATGCAAATATCAGATTGTTTCGGTGCTGTGACAATTTTGCATCCAGCGCCGTAGCGTCATTGGCGAACCGGGCTTCCCATGTTGGCCGCCCGTACTTCGATCATGTCGATATTGATGTCGGATGACATCGACAAAATTCGAACGAGAGCCTCCGCCATCGATTCGGGGCTGGCGGGTTGACCCGAAAACGCAGCATGACCGGTGCGTATTATCGTTTCGAAAAAACGTTGTTTAACTACCGGGTCCCAATCCTTGCCGCCTGTTCCTCCGTCAACGGCTCCAGCACGCAAGGTCGTGACCCGGATACCATCTTCGCGTAATTCCTCGCGCATCGCGGCCATCAGTGTTTCGAGGCCGCCTTTGGTTGCGGCATAAACGCTCAGGAAGGGATAGGGCATTCGAACGGACTCGCTAGAAATCGAGACAATGTGCCCCTTCGACTTTCGCAAATGCGGGATCGCAGCGCGGGTGCACCAGATGGGGCCGGCAAGATTAATCGCAATATGGTCGCTGACTTGTGCGTTGCTTGCTTCTTCAAGTTTGAACGGATGGAAAATTGCCGCATTATTTACGAGAAAATCGATCGCACCGAAATGATCGAATGTTTTCGCTGTGGCTGCATTGACTTGCCCTGTATCGCGAACGTCACAAGGCACTGCCAGCACAGCATCGCCATATCGGCTGACCAGAGCTTCAAGATCTGCCGACGGCCGGGCGAATGCGGCGACTCGGGCACCCTGATCTACAAGAGCTGAAACAAAATGGCTGCCCATTCCGCGCGATGCTCCGGTCACTATGCCGACTTTCCCCTTCATCATATCCGCGTCCCCTTCTTGGTTGACTTGCGCATTATCTGATGGTCATGATGAATAATTGTCGAACCGTCAATTATTGGAAATGGAAATGCTAAAGCACCCTAACGCACTCTACATTGATGGCCACTGGCTGCCCGCATCGCAGAGCGAGGCCGTCATCAATCCGGCAACCGAAGAGTTGCTAGGTGACGCTCCGGTCGGAGATGGCGTTTTGGTAGAAGCGGCATTGGCGGCCGCCCGTCTCGCGTTTGACAAGGGTGTTTGGCCGCGTCTGTCACAGTCCGAGCGGCAGTCCAAAATGACCGATTTTCTTGATGCCATCGACCGCCGCTCTGCGGAGATTATTCGGCTAATTGTTGCCGAGGCGGGTGCGACTCAGATGCTCGCTAAGTTTCTACAATATGATATTCCGATGCAGCACGCACGCGCCGCAATTGAGCTTTCGTCACGCCCGGCGATCACCCCGCTACCGGTCGAAACCACGCCCAACGCACAAGGGACAATCACACTGGGTGCCGGCGTCATCGTTCGTGACCCGGTCGGCGTCGTTTCTGCGATTACCCCTTACAATTTCCCGTTTTTCCTCAATATCGGAAAAATTGTGCCTGCGATGGTGATAGGTTGCACCGTCATCCTCAAACCATCGCCCTATACGCCGTTTCAGGCACTGATCCTTGGCGAGATTGCCGAGGAGGTCGGGCTGCCCAACGGGGTCCTCAATATCGTAACTGGGGGCATGGAAGTTGGCGCCGCGCTGACCACAGATCCGCGTGTTGACCTTGTAAGCTTCACGGGATCAGATAGCGTAGGTTCTGCCATTCAAGCGCAATCCGCGCCGACACTTAAACGTGTATTGCTCGAGCTTGGCGGAAAGTCGGCACTGATAGTCAGGCCCGACGCCGACTTGCAAGCCGCTGCCATGGCCGGTCTGATGGGCTTTACCATCCACGCGGGCCAAGGCTGCGCGCTGTTAACGCGTCACCTTGTGCACAATTCGGTACGCCCGCAATATACCGAAATGCTCAAAGCGATGGTCGGCCATATCAAGGTAGGCGACCCAGCCGATCCGGCGACCGGCATGGGGCCGCTCATCCGCGAAGTTGCGCGCGCGCGTACCGAGAGTTACGTCGAAATCGCGAAGTCTGAAGGGGCCCGACTGGTCACAGGCGGCGAACGGCCGGCAGGCCTCGAAAAGGGATTTTTCTACACGCCCACCTTGTTTGACGATGTCGAGAACCATCACCGGATTGCGCAGGAGGAGGTGTTCGGGCCGATCGGCGTCGTCATTGGCTACGACACCGACGAGGAAGCCATCGCACTCGCCAATGACAGCCCTTTCGGTCTTTCGGGCGGCATATTTTCGGCCAATGTCGGACGCGCATATGAAATGGCGCTCGAACTGCGTACCGGGGGGGTGATGATCAACGGTGGCGGCGGCAAAATGTCTAGTCATGCACCGTTCGGCGGCATAAAGCGTTCGGGCTATGGCCGCGAATATGGGGTTGAGGGGATCAATGAATTTACCAATATCAAAACCATCAGTTTCAAGGGTGGCTAACACTTGAACATACCGGCTAATAATATTGGCCAGGCGATGGGTGCCAAGGGATTGCGTACCCGGCGCTTGCTAATTGACGCCACGGTTGAATTGCTGGCGGAGATGAGCCTGCGCGACGTTCGCGTGGCGCATATTGCCAAGGCGGCGAAGACGTCACCTGCGACTTTCTATGTCTATTTCGATACCGTGCAGGATGCGGTGCTTGCAGCTATTGCGGAAATCGACCAGAGTCCGCCTGAACTGCTTGCATTGCTCCAAACGCCTTGGTCAAAAGCCGAAGCGCGTGACCGCGCGCGGCGGTTCGTTCGACTCTATATCGATTATTGGCAGGAGCACCGAACTGTTTTTCGTGTCCGCAATCTGGCGAGCGAAGAAGGTGACGAGCGATTCCGGCGATTGCGCGAGGAAGCCATCCGCCCCTTGCTCGGCGCGATTGCCAACCGGATCGATTCCCGCGTCCGGCGCAACCCAGACGTTCCTGCTTATGCGCAGGCCGGGATATTGGCGGCGATGCTTGAGCGCCTGTCCGCGATCTATCACGGATATATCGGCTCCGAACTGGTTACTTCCGAGCAACTGATCGAAGCCGCAGCGCTGATTGTAGCCGAGCGGCTGACTGACCCCGACTAGAGGTGGCTACCGCACACCAAACATCTCCACGTTAAGGTGTTGAACTAAGTTGATGGTGCTTATCGCTTTTTCATTTCAAAACCGACTTTTTCGCGGTCCCATGTCGTTGCAGTGCAGCCTTCATCGCGCAACTGGAACTTGAGGATTTTGCCCGTCGGATTACGCGGTAAATCTGTGCGGAACTCGATATAGCGCGGCACCGCGAAATAGGGCACTTGATCGAGTGACCAGGTACACAAATCATGTTCGGTTAACGTCGCGCCCTCCTGCAAAACGCACGTTACCTTCACATCGTCCTCGCCAACGTCTGAGAAAACCGCATGAACGGCAACGTCCATAATGTCCGGATGGTTCTGGAAGGTGCGCTCCATTTCAAAGCTCGAAATATTCTCGCCGCGCCGCCGCAAATAATCCTTTTTGCGGTCAAGAAAATAGAATTCCCCATTTTCGCCGAACTTGCCGATGTCGCCCGAGTGAAACCATTGGTTACGCATGACCTTCAATGTATCGGCGGGGCGGTTCCAATAGCCTTCGAACATGACATAGGGCTGATTGGGGCGAATGAGAATCTCACCCGGGGTGCCATCCGGAACCGGGTTTTCATCGTCATCAACAATGATCACCTCAAACTCCGGGGTACGTGGCCCAGAACTGTTAGGGTCCTGCCGCTCGTTGAGCGGTCCGGTCACGACCATTGCGGCCTCTGTCAGACCGTAGCCGCCTGCTCCCATAATTTCCGTGCCAAAACGTGTGCGCCATTTATCCTGCAGTTCTTTTGGAAATGGCGCTGCGCCAACTTTTTTCAATTGGCCAAAACACGCGATGCTGTCTTCATTGTCAGGCGCTTCTGCAATGAGCGGGTGCATGGACCCGAGCAGGCTGGCAATATTGGCTCCCGAACGGCGTATGTCGGCCCAAAAATTCGATAGTGAAAAGCGAGGGTAGACGACGCAGCGCCCGCCAAGCATTGCTGTCGCGAGCACGCCTGTCGCGGTTGCGTTGAAATGGAATAACGGCAAGGCCGTCCAATAGATATCACTTGGATCCCGCACGGAACTCTTGATGGACTGGCGCGCAATATTGCAGGCATAGCCGTGGCTGATCATGCAGCCTTTTGACGGTCCGGTTGTCCCAGATGTATATATGAGCATCGACAAATCGCCTGGCTTCATGTCGGGCAAGGATGCATCGTCGCCGCTACGTCCGGCATCAGCAAATGGCATCACGGCAATGCTTGCCGACGTCACCGTCGGCGCGGCCCCACGGTGGAGGAGCGTTTTGAGATTGGGTACACCGTCGGCGATCGCCATCACTCTTTCGGCATAATCGCTTTCCGCCAGCACGACCGCTGCACCAGCGTCTGCGATCTGGTGGCGCAGAAATTCGCCTTTATAGGCGGTATTCACCGGAACCGATACCGCGCCGGCAAGATTGATCCCGAACCACGCAACCACCGCATCAAAATTATTGTCGAGGATCGAAACCACGGTTTCGCCGGGCTGCACCCCCAATGCGATTAGGCCGTGCGCTAGCCGCAGCGATTCGCTCAGTGTTTCTGCATAGCTATGCATCTGACCCTGAAAATCGAGGAAGATTGTATCGGGAAACTGCGCTGCTGCGCGCCTTAAAACGCTGGTGACGCTATCCCCCTGCCCCTTGCTCCAACCGCTCATATTTTCACCTTCAACAGAATTGACATTCCGTCAATTATTAGCCAGTTTGATTGAGAACGCAAGATGCGAACAAGAGGATGCTTCTACCATGTCACCGAAGAGGCCCATGGAGCTGGTCCAGGTCGATGATCCAGTCCCGGCGCATGTGCCGCGTGACCGCGTGATCGATCTGCGTTTTGCCAATGGCGGCCAACCCAATGACTATCCCGATCCATATATCCTGGCCGACCGGCTTCGCGACCCTGACGTACCGCGCATATTATACAGCCCATACCCCTTTGCGGGGAAGACGGGTGGCGGCTGGACCGTTGCGCATTATGACGACATTCGCCGGGTCTATGAGGATAATGAGTATTTTTCCACGCAAGGCGTGGCAGAGTTCCAACAGCTTGCGGGAGAAACATTCCGGTCGATACCGCTTGCAATAGACCCGCCCGATCATGGCAAATACCGCAAGTTTTTGAATCCCTATTTCACCCCCGTCGCGATGAACGCGATGGAGCCGCACATCCGATCTGTCGTCACAGCAATGATCGATGCCTTTGCCGACAAGGGCGAAGTCGATATCGCCTATGATTTCGGCCGCGTTTATCCGGTTCGGATATTCCTGAACCTGATGGGTTTTCCCTTCAGCATGTTCGAACAGTTTCTCGAATGGGAATGGGAGATACTGCATTCAAACGACTTTGCCCGCATGGGTGCTGCTGTCTCGGGCGTCATCGCCTATTTGCGTGGATTCATCGATGAAAAGCGCGCCACTCCAGACGACAAGCTTGCAAGCTATATCGTACACGGGGTCATCGAACGCGTACCGATCAGCAATGACGATATATTGGGTATGATCTGGTTTCTATGGCTGGGCGGCCTCGACACCGTAGCATCCACGATCAGCCAGATGTTCCGCAGGCTTGCGATGGATCAGGCGTTGCAAGCGCGCATCCGCAGCCACCCGGAAATCATCAACAGCGCGGTCGAGGAATTTCTGCGAGTTCAACCATTGGTAAACTCGCACCGGCTCGTAAAAAAGGATTTCACCTGGCACGATGTCGACATAAAGAAAGGCGACTGGGTCCATTGCCTCAACTCGTCAGGCAATTTTGACCCCACCCAGTTCAAATGCCCGCGCGAATTCGATCCAGAGCGAACCGCCAACCGTCATTTCACCTTTGTCGGCGGCGTCCACGCGTGCCTCGGCGCGCATCTGGCGCGGCGCGAATTACGGGTACTGCTCGACGAATGGTTCAAGCGCATCCCCGAATTCCGGGTCAAGGACGGCGCTGACACGACTGTAACACCAGGTCTTCTTTCAATCCGCAACTTGCCGTTAGTGTGGTGATATCCTCCCCCCTCCCGGCGCTAGACCGCGATAACACCGCTTATTGGACGGGCGGCAAGGATGGGGAACTGCTGATCTGCCGATGCGGCGATTGTGGCTATTATATCCACACACCGAACGACTTCTGCCCCAAGTGCGAAAGCCGCAATGTCGTGCCGCGGGCAGTTTCGGGGCGTGGCACGGTGCGAAGTTTCAGCATCAATCACAAGCAATGGATGCCCGGTCTGCCGACACCTTATGTACTCGCGTTAGTGGTGATTGAAGAGCAAGACGATGTCTACTTACCAACCAACATTGTCAATTGCGTCCCCGAAGACGTGACGTTCGGGATGCCGGTAAAAGTTCTATTTGAACAGCGCGACGACATATGGGTACCCTTGTTCGAGCCTGCGACATGACCGCCTATCCGGAAAAGCAAACTGCTATAACCGGTATCGGACAGTCGAAAATTTCGCGCGGCAGCGACAAATCTGCCCTCTCGCTCAGCATCGACGCGGCACTGGGGGCGATCGGCAATGCCGGACTCACCCGCGCCGATATTGACGGCATGGCGACATGGCCGGGCGACCGCGCCGATGGATCAGGATTTTCCGATGTCGGCATTCCGCAATTACAGGATGCGCTGAGGCTGAAGCTTAATTGGTATTCCAACGCGTCGGAAACGTCAGGTCAGTTTGGCGCGTTGTTCAATGCGATTGGCGCGATCAGCGCGGGGTTGGCCCGTCACATACTCGTGTTCCGCACGATGTTTGAAGCTACGGCGCGCAAGACCGGCTTTGCGAACGCACTGAACAAGCCCGGAGACCGGGTGCGTGGCGGCTTTGCCTGGTATGCGCCGTATCACACCTACGCCGCCGCGTTGCAGCAATCGCTTTACTTCAACCGCTATGTTTACGAATCGGGCATCAAGCCCGAACAGGTCGCGCAAATCGCGATCAACGGGCGGCGGAACGCAGCATTGAATCCGGCGGCGGTCTATCGCACGCCAATCACGCTCGACGATTATTTCGCTGCCCCGATCATCGCAACGCCGCTCAGACTCTACGACTGCGACGTTCCGATTGACGGATCGACCGCAGTTATCCTCAGTCACCGGGATGCGGCAAAAGACGGCCCCAATCCCCTGACCTGGATTGAGGCCGTTGGCAGTTCGATGCAATATCGCAACAGCTGGACCCAGCTCGACGCGCTCGCGACGCAAGCGCAGCCCAAGGTCGCCGAGCTGATGTGGAACCGCACCGACTTACGGCCAAAAGACGTTGACATCGCCGAGCTCTATGACGGCTTTGCCTATCACACGCTCAACTGGCTTGAGAATTTCGGCTTTTGCGAGCGCTTTGGCGCGGGCGACTTTGTTGGGGACGGCAGCCGGATTGCGCTTGATGGCGAATTGCCGATCAACACCAATGGCGGCGCGCTTTCGGCTGGCCGAATGCACGCTTACGGGCAGGTGCACGAGGCTTGCACGCAGCTTTGGATGGAAGGCGGGGCGCGGCAGGTGAAGGGGCAGCCAAAGGTTGCGGCCCTTTCGACAGCTGGCGGACCACTTGCTGGATGTTTTTTGTTGGCACGCGCGTAGAATTGACGTATCGTCAATTATAAACTTTGAGCAGGAGAGTCGCGATGGAAATGAATGATATGGTTATCGTCAGCATTGACGATCACGCAGTGGAGCCCGCCGAGGCGTTCTTGCGCCATTATTCGGAAGGCCTGCGCGCCGAAGCGCCGCATATCATCGACAATAACGGCAAAGACGTCTGGATGTGGAATGGCAAGCGTTACCCAACAATTGGCCTTAACGCCGTCGTCGGCCGACCACGTTCGGAATATGGCATGGAGCCGACCCGGTTCGAACAGCTTCGTCCGGGCACTTACAATGCAAAGGCACGCGTCGACGACATGAACGTCAACGGTATCTTGGGCTCACTCAATTTCCCGACATTCCCCGGTTTTGCCGGAGGCGTGTTCATCGCAGCTGCGCTGGCCGGTGCCCGTGACGAAGCCTTGCGCGCCGTGCGAGCCTATAATGACTGGCATGTATATGACTGGTGCGGGACCGCGCCCGAACGGCTGATTCCGTTAGTCATGTTACCGATTTGGGATATGGCGGCAACCTTGGCCGAGATGAAGCGGATGTCAGACCTTGGTGTCCACGCCATAACCTTTCCCGACAATCCGTCATTGTGCGGCCTGCCCTCCTTGCACAATGAATATTGGGAACCTTTCTGGAAAGCGTGCGTCGAATATAAAATGGTTATCAACTGCCATATCGGCACCGGCGCGCGCGCCGAACATGCGTCGATGGAAACGCCCGTTGATGCGTGGATTGTCACGATGCCGATGTCGATTTCCAACTCGGCAGCAGACTGGTTGTTCGGGTCATTCTGGAAGCGCTATCCCGATTTGCGGATGGCACTGTCCGAAGGCGGGATCGGCTGGATCCCCTATTTCCTCGAACGCGCGGATTTCACTTACGAACATCATCACGAATGGACGTTTAGCGATTTCGGCAAGGAGCGGCCAAGCGACGTGTTCAAAAGGCATTTCATCTGCTGCTTCATCGACGACCAGTTCGGGGTCAAAAACCTAGAATATATGAACACCGACATGGTGGCTTACGAAGTCGATTACCCGCATTCAGACACCGTCTGGCCTAATTGCCCCGAATATCTATGGGCATCGGTCAACGCGCTGGACCCCGCCGTCATCAACAAAATCACGCATGAAAACATCATGCGCGAATATAGCTATGATCCGTTCCCCGCGATGGGCGGCAAGCAGAATTGCACCGTCGAGGCTTTGCGTATCCTGGGCAAAGACGTCGACGTCAGCCCGCGCGAAGGCCTGGGCGGACTGAAGACCGAAAGCATGGATCTGGTGGGCGAAGCACGGCGCCCGGTGACATCGGGCGAGATTATGAAGATGTTTGCTTCGGCTTAATGGCGGCTTGGCGCGCGGAAGGTGAGATTGAGCCTGTTTTAGGCTTGCTAAGGGGTCTCACCGCGCCACCCCGCTTCACCGGCGAAACTGTGGTACCCAGCAGTCCCTGTCCTCGACAAAGCTAACCCGCACCGGCTGCCCTATTGCTACAGTATCAGGATCAACATCAACCAGTTCTGCCGTCAACCGCACACCTGGTTCGCCGTCGAGGTCGGCGATTGCCAGCACTAAAGGCACTTTCAAGTGCGGCATCCAAGGCTGGTGATTGACCGTATAGCTGTATATCACGCCTGTGCCCTTAGCGGCACGCGGGGTAATCTTGCGCGAAAGGCATTTCGGGCAGATCAGTTGCGGCGGGTGGATCGCGTGGTCGCAATCGTCGCAGTGCGTGATCATCAATTCGCCGCGCGCGCCGCCAGTCCAGAAAGGCGTGTTTTCAGGCGTGAGTTCGGGGAGCGGACGCATCAGGGTTGCCGTATCATGCCGCCATCGACACAAAGCGTTTGCCCGGTGATAAAGGCCGCTGCATCGGAGAGCAGGAAAAGCACCGCATCGGCCTGATCGTCGGTCGTGCCTGTGCGTCCCAATGGCATGGTTGCGATAATGCCTTGTATGATCTCGGGATCGACCTGCCGCATTGCATCGGTCATCGTCGGCCCTGGTGCGACGCCATTGACGCGGATATTTTTGGGACCAAGCTCAGCGGCGAGCGACATGGTTAGGCCGTTGGTCGCCAGTTTAGAAATGCTGTAATGTGCCGCAGCGCCGCCGGAGGTATAAGCAGCGGTCGAGGATTGGTTTATGATCGCACCGCCGCCGCGTTCTTCCATCAACGGCACAATCGCCCGCGTCATCCAGAATGCGCCGTGGATATTCACATCCATGAACTTGCGGTAATAATCGCGGTCGATCGCCATGAGGGAGCTATAGGTCATCCCGGCAAAAATTGCGGCGTTGTTGACCAGAAAATCGACGCCGCCGAAATGCTCTTTTGCCTGGGCAGCGCAGGCGATACAGCTGTCTTCGTCAGACACATCGACGCGCACAAATGCTGCATTGCCTCCGCCAGCATTGATTTCGTCGGCGACACGCTGGCCCTGCGCTTCGTTGATTTCGGCGACGATGACCGACGCGCCTTCAGCCGCGAGCCGCATGGCATAGGTTTCACCAATGCCCTGCCCCGCGCCCGTTACCACTGCAACTTTGCCCGTGAATCGCATTTTCCGCTCCTCTAAATGTTGCGCAGCATATCGGTTATAATTGACGACGTGTCAATTTTGTTCATGGTGCAAAATATGACAAATTCCGAATCGATCCTTTCCGGCTTGCGCATTGTCGACCTGTCACGCGGACGTTCGGGGCAACTGGCCTCGATGCTGCTTGCCGAGGCAGGTGCGAGCGTGGTTCTAGTGGAGCCAGAAGGTGGCCATCCGGACCGTGGCGGTGCGGCATTTGCGGTGCACAACCGGTCGAAATATTCTTTGACGTTGAATAATCCAGACGACATCGACGCGTTGCTGGCTAAGGCCGATATTCTGATCCACGACCGCAGCGACGCGTTTCTGAGCGACGCAGCGCTAAGGGCACGGCATCCGCACTTGATATCAAGCCATATCGGCAGCTGGCCTAATGGCCATCCCAATGCTTCGACGCCTGTCGATGATGCGCTGGTGTTGGCTGAGTCTGGGATTTGCGACGAGCAACGCGCAGTCAACCGCGATGGCCCGATCTATTTGCGCTTTCCCTTGGGCGAAGGGGGCGCGGCCTACTTGGCGGCCATCGCGGTGCTGGCACGGTTGGTAGCTGGAAAGAGCGGCGCAGCCAATACTAGCATCGTGCAGGGGGCGCTCACCTCGGTCATCATGCTCTGGTCGCGCGCCGAACACCCCACCAAATCGCTGGAGGGCGGCTATAACAAGGCCATAAACGCTTATCAGTTTGAGTGCGCCGATGGTTTGTGGATGCATGTTATGAGCAACCCCGACCACTGCCCGACGATGCGGGCGGGCCTTGATGCACTCGATGCTGAAGTGCGCAATGCCGCGATTGCTGAGCGCAGCGGCGCGCCGGTTGTACCGAGTTTCGGGGCCAATTCGCTGGTCTTCAAACAGTATACACGCAGCTACTGGCTTGATGAATTGTGGGCCAATGATGTCAGCGTGCAGCCGGTGCTGCCGATGGGCGATTTGTATAACGACGAACAGGCGCGGGTGAACGGCTATGTCGTCGAGGTCGATGACCCGGTTTTGGGCAAAACGTTGCAGCCCGGGTCGCCGATGCAAATCGATCCACCTGCCTGCGTTCAGCGCCCCGCGCCAACGCTAGACGATGGCCGTAATGTGGTCGCGGCCTGGGATAGCCGCCCGCCACTGCCTGCAATACCAGAGGTCGCCTATCCCCTCCAAGGCCTCAAGGTCCTCGACCTTGGCAATTTCCTTGCAGGACCATTTGCCGCCATGATCCTTTCATCTTTGGGGGCGGAGGTCATCAAGCTGGAAGCTGCGACGGGCGACATGATGCGCCATGCCGAATGGGCGTTCGCCGCTTGCCAGCGAGGTAAACGCTCGATTGCGCTCAATCTGAAAGATCCCGCTGGAAGACCGGTGCTGGAAAAATTGGTCAAGTGGGCCGATGTCGTGCACCACAATTTGCGGATGCCCGCTGCAATCAAATTAGGGCTGGACTATCCGACCTTGAAAGCAATCAATCCTGACATCGTATATTGCCATGTTAGCTCTTACGGACCGATCGGTCCGCGCAAAGATTGGCCCGGTTTCGATCAGCTCTTTCAGGCGAGTTGCGGCTGGGAGTATGAAGGGGCCGGTGCCGACAATCCGCCGACCTGGTACCGGTTTGGTATGATGGACCATCAATGTGCGATGGCCTCGACCATTGCGACGTTACTGGCGCTGCACAAACGTAAAGAAACGGGCGAAGGCGGGTTTGTTGCGGCATCGCTGCTCGGAGGCGGGATGATGACCTTGCGCGAGACGGTCGTTTTGCCTGATGGCGGCCTTGCGCCGTATCCAAAGCTCGACAGCGGTCAGATGGATGTGTCGCAAACAAGGCGGTTGGTCCAGTGTAGCGACGGCTGGATCATGATAGTGACCGACGCGCCGATCGAAGGATTGGAAGCGCTGTCGGTTGACGAAGCGCTCGCCAAAGTCAGGGCGCGTGGTGGCCAAGCGGTCCGCGCACGCGAAAATCAGCGCGAGACGTTTTTGTCAGACCCAGCAAACCGCGCAGCAAAGCTTGCGGTCAGCTACAACCACAAAATTTACGGCCAGTTCGAACAGATCGGCACCTTTTTCGATTTCGGAGATCTGGATACCAGGTTTGATCGCGCACCGCCGGTACTCGGCGAACATAGCCGCGAGATACTGGCCGAGTTTGGTTTCAATACACAGGAGACAGAAACGATGGTCGCAAGCGGACTGGTGGTTGCGCCGTGACCGGGATAGCAGGCAAAGCCGCTATCACCGGAGTCGGCATGTCTCAGATCGGCCGGATGACGCAGCGACCGGCGATGGATCATCTGCTTGATGCCGCGCTGGAGGCAATGGCGCAGGCCGGGCTTTCACGCGATGATATCGACGGGATTACGACCTATCCCGGCAAGGCCAATAATTCCCCTGGAATGTCGCCTCTTGGCGTTGGCGAGGTCCGCAACGCGCTCGGACTAAAAACACGCTGGCATTCCGGCGGCGGCGAAGGAGCTGCGCAGATGACGCCGTTGATGGTCGCCGCGATGGCGGTAGCGACCGGCCAAGCGCGGCATGTTTTGGCATTTCGTGCGCTCACCGAATCCTCGTCGCAAACCCCCGAACGCCGCGCCAGTGTTGCCACCGGCGGTAGCGACCGTGTTGGCGGCTGGCTGGGTTGGCTGCTTCCGATGAACGCGCTGTCAGCGTCCAATTGGACCGCGATGTTCGCCACGCGGCACATGCATGAATTCGGCCTGACTCGGGAGCATTTGGGAACGCAGGCGATCATCCAGCGCGACAATGCGACGCTTAATCCTCGCGCCGTGTTTCAAAAACCGCTGACGATGGATGATTATATGGGCGCACGGATGATTTCGTCGCCCTTGGGCCTGTTTGACTGCGACATTCCGATTGACGGCGCATGCGTTATTATCGTTTCAGCGATGGATGCCGCGCGTGATCTTAAGCAGGTGCCGCTGTCGATAGAAGCTTTTGGTGCAGGCATGCGTTCGCCCGAAAGCTGGGACCAGCGGGCCGATCTGACAACGATGGGAGCGCATGATGCTGCGGCTGATATGTGGTCGCGCACTGACCTGAAACCCAAGGATGTTGATGTCCTCTCGCTTTATGACGGGTTTTCGATTTACGTTCCAATGTGGCTTGAGGCATTCGGCTTTTGCGAACATGGCGGAGCTGGAGAGTTCATTGCTCAAGGAAACACGCGGCGCAATGGCAAATTCCCAGTCAACACCGGCGGCGGTCAATTATCCGCCGGACGATTACACGGTTTCGGCCTGCTCCATGAAGCATGCATCCAACTTTGGCGCAACGCAGGCGAACGGCAGGTGGCAGATGCCTGTACCGCTGTGTGCGGTATGGGCGGCGGTCCGCTCGCAGGCGCAATGCTAATACAGAGGACAGATATATGAACCGCCGCACACTCGGACTGATGATATTCGCGCTGCTTGTCTGCGACGTCACCGCTTCATTTGAAACCGCGATGATATATGCCGCACTCAAGCCGATGAACGAAGAATTTGGCGATCCGATTAAGGTCGGTTGGCTGGTCACAAGCTATCTGCTTGTCGCCGCAGCAGCAACCGCCGTTGTCGGCAGGATCGGCGATCTATTCGGGCGCAAACGGGTGTTGATCGCCATGCTGGCGGTTGGCGCGATAGGCTCACTCATTAGCGCCTTTGGCGAAAGTTACGCAGTTATTCTTGCCGGGCGCGCGATCCAAGGATTGACAGGTGCAGTATTATCGCTGGCGTTCGGCATCGTCCGCGAAGAAGTGCGCAGCGAACGGGTGCCGCTGGCAACTGGCATCATGCTCATGGGTGCAACGATTGGCACCGCAACCGGGCTAGTTGCCGGCGGTCTCATTGTCGATAACTATGGGTGGCACGCCATCTTCTATGCCAGCGCGGCACTCGCGCTTGCTTCTATAATTCTTGCTCTGGTGTTCGTTCCCGACCGCAGCGGCAGCACCGCCGCACGCAATGTGGACTATTTTGACGGGCTAATTTTCATTCCGGCGGTTACAGGCTTGCTTCTATATATGAGCAACATCAAGCTTTCTGGCTGGACGGGATCTTACCAACTGCCGCTTGCTGCCTTTAGCATTACGTGTCTGGTCGTCTGGATACGAAAGAGCATGCGCAGCGCCAATCCGTTAATCAACGTTCGGCTGTTTGCCGACCGAACGATTTGGGTCTCGAATGCGATCACTGCGCTCTACGCAGTCAGCGCGCTTCAGATCACATTGGTGTTCTCGATCATTTTACAGTCACCTGTATGGACCGGCATTGGCCTTGGTGTGACCGCAACGGTATCGGGCCTCGTCAAACTGCCGTCTAATCTCAGCTCAATGTTGGCGGCACCTCTTGCAGGCTGGATAACCGGCAGGCGCGGTGGCCGCGTGGTGATGTTTTGGGGAGGGTTGATGACGGCTACCGGTTGGTTCATGGCGCTTTTCCTCAACCAGTCGACTACCATTGTAGCCCTAGTGCTTATCGTTATTTCCTTCGGCACGACGATGACCTTTGCGACCGCGCCGACGATGATCCTGACCGCTGCACCAAAAGACCGTTCGAGCGAGGCGACGGGCATGTTGTCTGTGGTCCGCTCAGTATTCATGGCCATTGGCGCGCAGTTTGTGAGCGTGTTGCTGGCGAGCGACACGATCGCGCGGGGCGGGGCGGATTTCCCGAGCCGGTCGGCGGCGATGCTGACGATTGGCATTATCGGCGGATTAAGCCTCGGCGCGGCTGCTTTATCCTTTGCGCTGCCAAAGGCTCAGCGTAGCAAAGCCGAAAGCTGAGGCACTTCGGCCATCGAGCGGATCACGTCGTTTAAATGAGTGCAACCCAACGTCCCCGGCAGCGTTTCGAGCACCTTCGCCCGCAATTCGCCAAGTGGTGTGCCGAGCATGCGCTGCGCGTGAGCGACAGCACCCGGGCATTCACGAAATGGCAGGATGCGCGCGTCCACTTTCAAATCGGCGAGCAGCCCGTCACTCGCACGCGCGGTGACGTGATATTCGTGTATCGCAATTCTATCACCGCCATCGGGCGCCGTGCCACTGTCTTGAAAACCTACATCAATCGCCAGTCCGTCGCCATCTTGCCACACATCAATCCGGCGCGCACGGCGCATTCCGACACCGTCTTGAATGCCTAACCTATGCCAGCCGTCGGGATCATCCGGGTTCAATAGAGACGGAACTATCGCAAAGCTCTGATCTTTAGAAGGACCGGCATTCAGCAGTGCCGATGAACCGGGTGCAAAACCGCTGCACACCCCTTCCATATTGCCACCGCGTCCGGCGGTTTTGGTCAAGCCTGCCTTTTGCGCCAGCGTTCCCCAGTCATCCACCCAGCGCGACCAGATCCAGCCAGCTACTAGGCTAGCTCCGGCAAAATCGTCGAGGATAAGATACAGCGGCGACCCGTTGATGCGTTCGTTCGCCATAATTTGCGTCAGGGCCGCCCGGCTTTCGCCCCCTGCACGCACCCCTACCAGTTGCTGCACCTCGGGCCGGTCAGGTCTGACCTCGATGGCCAATATTTCACGTCGCGCCGAGGCGACGATGCGATAATGATCTTCTGCAAGCACAACGGGCGCACCGCCCTCTACTGAAGTCCAGACGTCACGGGCATGGCCCTGCATGACCATCGGCTGGCCATAACCTTCCGGCCAGCTGGTATCGATCGTTGATGTCCGCCGGATTGAACCCGGACGCCGAAGCGGTGCCGGACCGATGGGATTGCGTGCAAGCGGAAAGATCGGAGGGGCGTTCAACGCGGCGGCATCCGGATGGCACCGTCAAGCCGGATACTCTGGCCGTTAAAATAGCTGTTGCGGACAAGCTCCATCACCAGGCTGCCAAACTCTTCGGGTTTGCCGAGACGCTTGGGGAATGGCACCGATGCCGCGAGCCCTTCGAATATCGCTGGAGCACGCTCCTTGACCGCAAGCATCGGCGGCGTTGCAAAAATGCCGGGCATGATTGAATTCACACGAATGCCCAAATCCATCAGGTCTCGCGCGAGGGGCAAGACCAATCCGTTGACACCGGCCTTGCACGAACCATAACCGACCTGTCCGATTTGGGCATCCTGTGCAGCAGCAGACGCGGTCAGCGTGATGACACCGCGCTCATCATCTTCAAGCGGATCGAGCGCCGCCATACCAAGCGCAGACAGCGATGCCAGCCGGTAGCTCGCGACCAATATGCCCTTTGCGGAAAATTCGTAATCGTCGGTCGAGTAGCGCTTGAACTCGCCAGTTTCGCGGTTGCGGCTGATTGTTTTGCCGCCCTTGGAAATTTGCGCGCAGTGCACCAGGATGCGTTCCTGGCCATGCGCCGCGCGTGCTTTTTCAAAGCCCGCAACAACGCTATCTTCGCTGGTCACATCGACCTTTGCGAATACGCCGCCAATATCTTTGGCAATTTCCTCGCCCTTGTCTTCGTTCAGATCGAAGATCGTGACTTTGATACCGTTTGCCGCGAGCGCTTCTGCGCTAGCACGGCCAAGACCCGATGCCCCGCCGGTCACGACGGCAGCTGTTGCATTGTCAAATTTCATTTCCAAATTCCTTACTGTTTTTGATGTTGTTGTTTAAGTCTGTCTTGCAGCGCATCGTTTCGTGCGCCGCCCGCGGCTATCGTCGATCCGCCGTCGATTTTGATGCTGGTTCCCGTGATATAGGATGCGCGCGCCGAGGCGAGAAAGAAACAGGCATGTGCAATGTCGGCAGCTGTCCCTGCCCTGCCAATCGGCACCGTCGCACCATAAGCCGCCAGGCCATCGTCACCGAGCACCTCTTTAGCTCGAGCGCTGGCGATCAAACCGGGGTTAATGGCATTCACCGTGATATTGTCGCGCACGACATCACCGGCCGCACCGCGGACAAAGGCGTCAAGTGCAGCTTTTGCCATCCCATAAGCAGTCATGTTCGGCACGGTCATGAACGTGCCGTTGACCGACCCGATAGCGATAAAACGCCCGCCGTCACGCGCCGCTGCGAGATAGGGCCGGGCGGCATCAAGGAGCCACCACGCGGCCTTGGCCATGCTGGCAAATCCCGCCTCCATCGCCTCGTCGCTTACCGAACCCACGCCGCCATGCGGGATGTCGGCGGCGCAGTGGATGATGACGTCGACACCACCAAAGCGTGTTACGGTCGCATCGATCAAAGCGGCGCACGCGGAATGATCCTTGACGTCGATCTGGAAAATTTCGGCCTTGCCGCCTTTTGCCTGAATTGCTGCAAGCGCGTCCTCGGCATAGCTCATCGTGCGCGCCGCGATCATAACGCTGGCACCAGCGCTTGCAAATTCTTCGGCGATACCACGTCCCAGCCCGCGCCCGGCACCAGTAATAATGGCCGTTTTTCCTGCGAACGATTCCGTCATGCCGCAGCTGCAAACAATGCCAGCAAGCCGGGGGTCGACGGCTTCATCGATGGCGTGCGCGGGAAATCGCTCACATATCGGTAATGCACTGGCACCTGATAGGCGATCAGCTTTTGCTTCAGGAAATCCTTCAAATCATCAGGTTGGATAGCACCTTCGCGCAAAATTATTGCCGCCGCAGGAACCGAGCCGAGCCGTTCATCGGGTATGCCCACTACCGCCGCTTCGCGGATGTCCGGATGGTCATGCAATGCCTTGACGACATCGTCGGGATGGATCTTGAAGCCGCCCCGGATGATCGCATTGTCGGAGCGGCCTTTGATGAATAGGAAATTGTCATCGTCGAGCACAGCGCGGTCGGTGGTGCGAAGCCACGCACCATTATTGCTCAACTGGTCGCCTTTCAGCTCGAGTAAGCCTTCGATGTCTGGCAGCAATGAAACGCCCGTTTCGGGATCGACGATCCGCGCTTCGATATCATTGTGCAGCCGCCCGACCGATCCACGCTTTTCGGTCCAATATTTGCGGAAATCATCGATATTCCAGCCTGCGATCGCGCCTGCAAATTCGGTGGCACCGTAATTGGCGAGGATCGGGATGCCATAGCGAGCGTAAAATTCATCGACGACATCGGGCGACAGGGGTGCTGTGCCACTAATTAATGCTGAGAGGCTCGACAATTCCTCTTTCGGCACATTCGCCTCAAGAATCATCTTTAGCGCAGACGGCACGGCAGGTGCGACCTTGGGTAGGTTGCGCTTTATGGCAGCCACCCACGCCTCGACGGTAAAGCGTTCAAGCAGCGCAATCTTGCGTCCTGCCGCCAGCGCGCCAATGCAGCCGTAAATCCCGCCGATATGCGTCAACGGATTGACCACCATCGTCACACCCGATCTGAGTTGTGGCGCATCGGCAAATTCGCGTCCGCGCTCGTAGCGCGTAAATCCGGCGAAACTGGCATCAAACGCCGCGCGCGTCAGCGGCACTCGCTTGGGTGTCCCAGTGGTACCACTCGTCAGCATTTCGATTGCAACACCGGGGGAGCGCTGGATAACGGATGAAGGCGTCTCAAATCCCGGCAGGGTCCGCACACCTTCCAG
>JACCDH010882866.1_pt1 | contig 23440 bp, 21 predicted proteins | sample 7442481 | NCBI WGS metagenome assembly JACCDH01 (sample SAMN15323433, study PRJNA562643) | freshwater metagenome | isolation source: river surface water | place: USA:Blue River Watershed | collected 2017-08-15
CGCCAACCCAGTAGAACATAAGATTTACTAATATTTATCTGCAGGTTAAAAAATATACGCTGAACAACTCCTTGCCCACACAAAAACCTCATTACAAATTTAAGCAACCCTACAGGAAAAGAAAATAAGCGAAATGGGCTACACGATGCCTCAGCTATTTTACGAAACAAATCAGAAGTTGAAATATCTTCCCCATCTGACACAACAAATATTTGATTTGCAGCATCCGGCGACCGACCTCGGTCTGCGCACAGTAACAAAAAATCCACTAAATTATCTAACGCAATATAAGACCTTTGATTTTTAATGGCACCGAAAGGCAACGGAAAACCAGACCTACTCAAATTAGATAATTTTAAGAAGTTACCTTTACATCCACGCCCATAAACTAAAGGCGATCGAATAATTACAAGCTCCATAGGGCTTTGGCTAAGAAGCTCAGTTAAAGCTATCTCTGCCTCCATTTTCGACTGCGCATAATAAGTTTTAGGGAGAAAGGGGGAGCTCTCAGTTAGGGCTAAACCTTCGTCTGTATGCTCGCCATGCACTTTAATGGTACTCAAAAAAATAAATCTCTTAACACCAGAAACGGCAGCATGCTGAGCCAACCTCAAAGTCCCCAAAACATTAATCTGACGAAAATTATCCAATGAACCACTAGAATTATGTCCAGCACAATGAATCACCGTATCAACCTGATCAAATACGCCATACCAATTAGTTTTGTTATTAATTTCTCCAACAACAAATGATTTAAGTGTAGAACTGAGGTCATTTGATTTACGAAAAATTGGCCGAGGAATGAAGCTTTCACGGCAACAACTGTTGATTAACTGCTGACCGATAAATCCACTAGCGCCAGTTATTGCTAATATTTTAATGATAACTCCCGTAAGTTATATAATTTGATCGTTCAAATAATCTCTATGCCCATTAGATTTAAAGGCGATGTTTATGGATTGGTAGTGAAGCAATTTCGCCTTATATGTAAACCGGCCTCTAAAATAAACATCATATCGCTTATCAATAATATCAAAATAATGCATCCAAAAGTTATCAAAGCCAAAGCCATAAATAACATTAGGCAATCTTGCATATTTTAACAAGGTTAAAATATCTACCCCCCTAAGGTCAGTCAAATAAAATCCAACTACAGGTGGGTCGACTCTAGTCCCAAGAAGGCAAACTGTGACTCCTTTGGAAACAATAGATTCAGCAATACGGATTAAAACTTTAAATTTAATATTAAAAATGTCCCTAAACTTTCCGCTGGAAATATAAGGGGAAAAAAATACTACAGGGATATGAGTTGGCAAATTAGGTAATAACAATAGCTCTGACTTCTTAGATCTAAAAATATTAATAAACAGGTTATATTCCCTAACAAGTATTGGATATTCATCAATTTTTCCAATAGACTGTAAAAAATTTCTTACAAGATAAAGTGGATAGGGGAGATCTGGAACTAAATGCGCCAACCCAACACCAAAGACTATATTATCCTTAGCATTGTTTTTTAAATATTTTATAAGTAAATAAGGGGAAGTTATAACAACAATACCCGGCAGAACCTCCTCAATAAATTGAAGTCTGTTTCTAGGCTCAGAAAAAAAATACATCAATATTGCTCTGTGAACCTTGTTGCAAACTACATACACCTTACCTATTCTTTGGAAATACAGAATAAGTGGAATATAAAACAATATATCGCCCAGATGAATATATTTTGAGTTTGAAAAATCAAAGCAAACACCTTTATCAAATAATACTTCAACTCTTGAAGTATTATTGGCCACATAATAAATAGCATCACAAACTTTTAAACGCCTTATTTTTAAGCGGATATATAGTGAAATCAAAGGGTTATTTACCATCACTTAATAACTGATATATATTTTTTAGAAAATTCATTCGCATGCTTATACATTGAAACAATGAATGCAATTAAAATCCAACCATAAATATCACCAGTCTGAATGCCTGCATTATGTATTGAAGACTTTATAATGTATGCCGGAACGGCAAAATAAATTATATTATAATTATGATTATTTATTCCAATACCAAAAATATCTCCACAACGATAATAAATATTTAAAATTTTTCGACATATATTTATAATCAATAAAAAAATTAATATATAAGAAATAAGCATTAAAATACCATTCTCAAGCAATGTTGTTAAAAATGAATTATGGAAAGAAATGTCTTTTAACCAATCCGAAAAACCATAATAAATAATTGATTCGTACTTAAAATTATTAATCTCATCCAGAGTATAACCAAACAATGGTAAATCAAGAATCATACTTAAGCCAATAAAATTTAAATTTAATCTGCCGATCAGGCCAGAATCTTCATCTAAGTTAAATACTCTATCCACAACAGATGTTTGAAAAATAATGGAAATTAAAATTATTAAAAATAATATACTGTATTTTTTAAAATATCTAAATTGAGAGTAAGTTAATAATAATATAAAAATAAAAGTTGTTGATAATGATCCACACGACAACAAACCCATCAATAAAATTATTGAGTAAATAAATAAGTAAGGATTATGAAATGGGAAGATGAATAAAATAAATATACCAGCTATAAGACTTTGATACGAAAGCTGTATTGAATAATAAGCTAGGCCCGCAGGCTTTTTTTGCTCCAATAATTGATGTAAAACAACTTGATCATCTGGTAACCCTAAGGATATTCTAAGATTCCATGCCCAATCAAAATCCATTATTTGAAATAAGCTAATTACGGAACTAATACCAATTAAAAAAATGTAATATTTAGCAAATCGAATCAGCGAATTACCTAAACTAAACATTGACAAAAATAATGTAAAAAGGCCTAGAGACCAAAAAAAATCTCTGGCTGGATTCCACTGCGGCGCAAATAAACCAATAATAAAAATAAAATTTAGTAACCCTATTATGCGTAATGAGTTTATATCAAATAATTTAGAGATTTTCCGCCACGAAATAAACAGATACAAGAAATTCAATAAAACAAATATATTTAATAGTGACAAGTCAAAGAATAATTTATGATATGGTATTGTTACGGCAATAGCCAACATAAATACTAAAAATCTACTATTATATAAAGTCACTTAAACTTAACCAATCCATTTAAAAAACCATATAGGAAAATATACCTCTTTGGCTTTAGAGTTACTAGCAAAATGATTCGGATTAAAATATCACAAATAAATTTTATCTTTAAATTAGCATGGGCATTTCTAAAATGCTTACTATACATTGCACCAAGTCCTGCGCCATAGCTAAAAGCTTTTTTAGGAGGGAATGAAGCTCTAGGGTGCCATACATTATGTTTTGAAAGATATTTTATTTCAATATTATTATTTAATGCTCTCAAAATAAAATCAGACTCCTCACAGGAACCAAAATATTTACCTGCCCCCAATTTCTCATCAAAATACCCAATTAATTTAACTATATTCTTATTAAAAACCAGAGCCACGCTACAAACTTGATTGTATGTAAAATAATTCAGGGGGCGATCTTTGATATAAAAATTGACATATCGCTCAAATGACCCTTCAACGTAAACATTACCGTAATAAAAAAGATCGCTGGGATTTATCTCTGACTCAAGAGAGGAAAAAAAATCTTCGTGCACAGAAACATCATCATCAAGTAAAACTATCCAATTATTTTTACTTTTTTCAATCCCCATATTCCTTGCAACTGAAATTCCAATATTTCGGGAATAAATAAAGTGAAATTTTTTAACACTTGAAAATTCCTTACTTATTTTGTTATAAGCATCCAACTCATTACCTTGAAAAACAATAATGACTTCATTTTCATCTATTATTTTATTCAAATTCTTGAGCAATAATATAATGCGATCTACACTAAGCAGCAACGTTGGAATTACAATGCTGAATTTTATTTTTTTTTTCATTATCTAGCTTTAGATTTTATTGATAAATAGCTTATAATGATAAATCTCAGAATATTTCTTAAAAAACCTGTTCTTACCTTCAACATTAAAGAATAGTACTTAGTATCAATGGCATTCTCTTTCATTGACTTCAGGACATACTGAGATTGCTGAAGTACATTTTTTTTACTAATTTGATCTTCGGAAACGCCCAAAGTATATAGTGGCGTCGGAATAATTAAGGGAATATGTCCACCCTTAATTAGGCGAATATATAAATCAAAATCTTGTGCATATTTATAACTCTGACCATATTGATACTTTTTAAGTAATTTTGCTCTAATGAATAACGTACCATGAATGAACACATTACCAGTAAAGAGCAATATATCAGCTGAGAAATAAAGCAAAAAAACGTTAGGCACAACTTTTTGAAGCTTATAACTTCTTGCAAATATAAAATCGTAATGCTCTGCTGATGCGACTTGCAACTCTAATCTATGGACATCACTTATATCATCAGCATCTTGCCTAGCTATAAATTCACCTTTGCAAAATTCCAACCCTCGATTAAGGGATTTAGTTAAACCTATATTTTCTTGCCTAAATGCTCTTATTCTTGGGTCTTTTACTGAATAACTTTCTATGACCTCCCAACTATCATCCGTTGAACCATCATCAATTATGATAAATTCAAAATCCTGATAAGTTTGATTCAGGATGCTCTCGATTGCAATCGCAAGACTATTTCCTCCATTAAAAACACATAATAAGACAGAAACATTCGGAATTTTATTGTCCATGCAAGTTAATTTTATTTAGATTGAGAGAGAATATTGTCAAATAGTTCCCTCTCTTGGCTAGTAATTATTTCAAGCGAATATTCATTATGTATATATTTACTTGCAGCATATGACACTCTCAGGTAATCTCCAACTTGTGCACGCTGAAGAGCGTTTGACAAATCTTGGACATTCGACGATGCAGAAAGATAGCCAGTGACGCCATCCTCTATAAGTTCATTAATCCCAGTTGTATTATTACCTATGCAAACAAGGCCAGCAGACATTGCTTCGATAAGCGCCTTTGGCAACCCTTCCCACAACGATGGCAATATAAAATAAGAGTAATCCTTAAATATATCCGGCAAACTTTTATTAGGGATTAGGCCCAGCCATCTAACTTGTGCATCGCATGATTTTGCAACTTCTACCAAGCTTTGCAACTCTTCACCAGCACCAATAATATCTATCCTCAACCCAACTTTTTTACATGCTAAAATTGCGTTAGCTAAATTTTTTTCCGAAGAAAGTCTGCCAACATACAGAACCTTGTCCATGTTTTTTTTCTCTGGCGCAGTCCAACAAAATAAATTTGTATCAACATAATTTCGAATAACTGCGAGCTTTGAGTCGACCTTTTGGCCATAACGACTAATAAGAAAATTTCTATCGTCTCGACTGGTTACTGATGCCGCATCAGCAACTTTAAACGCAAAAAATTCAATGATATAAACAAGCACCTGTTTTAGAAAGTTATCTGGTGATATAAACTTTAAGGCACGTGATAATGTATAACCAGTCCTCAAATAAACTGGCCGCCGAAATACCATAGAGCAAATTAAGGCTGCAAAAGATCCATCCATTTGATTTGTTTTGAAAACATCACATTTACCAGCCCCCGCCCTAATAAATATTGGCATGAAAATTGAATATAGAGTGGCGCCCACAATGCCCAAAAAATTAAACCAGCGCGGACAAGAAACTACTTCTATTTTTCTAGATAATCGTCCAGAGTCGTATAAATTTACGGCAATACTAGAGTCGTTAACCCCATAACTAAACCAATAAATCTTTGAAAAATACCCTGAATCAAGATGGGCATGATAAATTAGGACTTCACGATCAAATAGACCAGAATCGAGCCACTGACCAAGACTGACACCACGAGTAAAGAAAAGTCCTAAAACCATAATTAAGCGTGGCAAACTACGTAGTACTCACCAAAACGCGCCTCAAAGTTGATAATCCTGAGGCCCGCATCACTCAACTCACCCAAAAGTTGCTGTCTAGTATGTTCAATTTTATGCGTTCGATCTAGCCTATATTCAATACCTAGCCCCTGCTTATAAACTGTAATCCAATCGCGCTCTACTGTTGGAACTCTTATCAGAAAGATCTTAGGGCTTAAGTCACTCCAAATCAAAACTTCTTGTAGTGACTTAAGAAAACCAACTCGATCATCAATATGTTCAAGGACATTTGATAAGGTTACACAACTAATAGGTTGACAGCTTTTATAGTCGTAAGAAGTAGCATCTCCTGTTAAGAACTGTAAATTCGACGCCACATAATTATTTTGAGCAACTTTAGAATGCCGCTGACTTATTTCTATACCATATACATATTTTGCTTTTTTTGCTAAAAGCGCAGCCATCATCCCTGTATTAGAGCCGACATCCAATACCACCGAATTATGGTCTACTAAATCAAAAAACCATTCTTTATAACGCAGAATTTGATGCTTGGGATGAATTCCATCATTTATAGTTACAGCAATTAAACTTCCCAAATCATAAAAAATGTTGTGTAATTTTAATATTAGTGATTGAATAAAATTAGCAAACCATTTTTGTCTTAATAAAATTAAAAAAAACGGGTTAAATAATCTAAGCATGTTTTAGCTTTCGATAAATTTTATCGCAACCCATATGAAAAAGTGCTGATAATAGCGATGGGGATTTTTTTCTTATTGCTACTGTGGGCTTATTTTTAAGTTGCGCAACAAACTGAACTAAACGCTCGGCGGACTGCTCCGGCGAAAATCGCTCAGAAATTACTTTTCGGAAATTATTTGCTAACAATTGCCTGCGCTCTGAAGAATTTATAAGATCCTCAAGTGCATCGTACCAACCTTCAGCGCTTAAAACTAAACGCCCGGAATATCCGTCAGTTATCGCATCACATGTTGCAGGGATGGCATCTGCAACAACAGGTATACCAAAATACCCAAACAAAAAAGCGCGGCCGGCATTTGCAGAAGACTTATACTTAACAATGTGATCCAGGGAAGATTCTAGTAAAAGGGTTCTAGACACGACGCCAAGCCTTTTAATTAACTTCTCACTGCGCCAAGGCATATGATTCTGAACCACTCCAATATCAGCCCCCACAAAGTAATCTTTGTAACAATTTGGATACCATTGCAAATCTCTTGTTCGACAATAACGAGGATCTGGCCGCCCCATTGACCAAACACCTAACTTGCTCACATTATAAATAGCATCAAATTGAATTGAATATTTCTTACCCAATTCATTCAATGCTGGAGTCAATCCTTGATAGGATCCATTTAGGTGAATTTTGTTACCATGGTACACAATCCTATAACAACTCTTATCAATATGAACTACAGGTGAACTAACCTCAAAGTCTGGAATCATATAGTAAATAAATTGATTGCGGTTAAAAGGTAAAAAAACCTCACGCTGCTCAATCGAACTCACAATACAAAAGTTTGCCTCTCTGACTTGACTTACATTGTTAGGCTTAGGGTCTGCCAAACCTATTAACATGCGAGGATTGGTTTTACGAATAGCTTTGATATCCACCTCGTCAGAAGCCATAAATATAGCAACATCATAGGAATGATAATTACCCCAATCATTTACAGATACAAGATGTCCCAAAGACTTTAAACGGTGCATCAAACCTGAAATGCATACACTAGCAGCTGGAGTTTCTAAGTTTTTTGAATTTAGAACATATTTCATAAAATGCTATGTCACCCATAAAAAATTAAGACGCATTAAAAAATATTTAATCTAAAATTTTGGCGCAGAGAAGTAAAAAAGTTTTGCAATTTTTAAAATTTGAGATCTGATTTTTAGACGTCAAATTATTTTTATAGGGACTTATTCTACTTTTGATAGTGAGAAATTAACCAAAAAAGCGCTTTTTTATTATCGTATATTAAATTATAAGGTATTCGCCCCCTAAATAAGCCACCATAAATCTCTCGAGGGCTCAGATATGGCACCTCATGCGTCCAAACTGCCCATCCAAAATCAATCAAGAATAGCTTTCCATCCCTAACAAGGAGATTTCCAGGTTTAATATCTCTATGCACAATACCTGCTTCCTCTAGGATATCTGCTATTAGTTTAATTTGTTTATGCCAGTCAGCTGGTAAATTACTAGATGATAACTCCTCACCACAAAACTCCATTAAAAACCAGCATTCTCCTGCATCCAGGACTTGAGGTACATGTTGCCCATTTAACTTTCGAAGAAACTCAATCTCGCGCGCAAGAAGCCAACACGGGTCATAACGATATTTTTTTCTAAAAAAAATATCGCCCGCCTCTTTTCGAATAAACCCGCCAGCGGTAAAAGAAATTTTGTTAATTCTACTCTGTAGAAATTGCCGCTCAGTACGAGGCATGAAAAACTTAAGATACCGACAAATACTATTCATTAATATCTTTAAGATAGAAGACTCCATAGGCCAAATATTCTTGATTACGTGGCTGAACAAAACTATTAAGAACTTTGAATCCCCTTCCTTCAAAATATCTATGATAAAAAGGAATTAAAAAATCTTCTAAAGATAAAATTGATGTGTCATCAATACCGTAAAATTTTGACCGCCTCTCTTTCCATCGAGGGTGAGCGTCAAAATTAAATGGGGCCCAGTTAATGTTAAAGATAATAAATCCTTGAGATTTTAAAAGCTTGAGCGCTATCGGCAGGGCCTCAAAATGCTCACAATACATATCAATTTGACCAAAGATTGCCTGCGGGTTATCCAAAACAATAAAATCGAAGCGATCCAATGATTTAGCACCATAAGAATAGGAATCAACAATTTTCAAATTTGCGCCAGGCAAATTACTTTGTAGACTTGATAAAAATTCTGGGTTAATTTCCCAAGCCTCCATTTTACAAACCTCCTTGGCAAACACTGAAGTTTGCCAATCCCCCTTTCCGGCAAAAAACTCAAGAGCAGAAAAACTTTTCAAGTTAATCCCACTCTTTTTAAGCCGCAAACATATCTTTGACATTGCCTGTCCACGCATATTAACTATACCTTTGCGGCAAGATTAACATCACCCAGAATCAAATCCCTAGACTGGGGGCCATATAGCATCATCGCGTCGATGAAAGAAATGGTGGGCTCAAAATGATTCCGCGGATGCGAATAACTCCTAGGCTTAAACTCGTGAAATTGAACCTCGATACCGAATCTATCAAAACGACGCTTATCAAGATAATCTTTTCCGGATGGTCCAGATAAATACTGTGTTGCATTAAGACATTTACAAATATTTAGGTTCACATCTGTCGCATCATGAGACTCAGATAATTGGAGATCAGAGGATTTAATCAAACATGTTTTGATATCTAAATATTCAAGCATAAATTTAATTATCTCTATATTAACATCTACTAATTTATCATTTTTAGTATTAAAACACTCTTCTATCTTTGGAAAGATTTCTGAGTAAAAAGGAAAGCTAGAATAGCAAGTTGAAATTACTCGAAACCATTTTTGATACAACTTATCTGTTTTATTTATAAGAATTTCATTTATCAAGGCACTATGAGTATATTTACGCAAAGGAAGTGTTGCCCACACTAATTCATCATTGCCACAAACTTTATTTCTATTTTGAAAATAATTTTTCCTAAACTGCACATTGTCTAATATGACATAACAATCAACTTGAGAAATTTTATTTAAGAGACCTGCCCAGGGAAGATGCTCTGGCTGATGAATAGTTAACCTCATCAATAATTCCCTTCGATAATTTTATTAACTTGTCGAAAAAAATATCCTACACAAGCAGTTAGTGGGCGCAAACTGATTTTCTTTAGCTTCTTAAGCAGCTTAGTCATAAAAATTTTTATTACTGTACAACCACTGCAATAGAGGTTGAAAAATCAGCATTTCACCCTTCAAATATTTTACTCGACCCTAAAATTCTTTACGCTCGCAAATAAAAGCATTAGATTAAGAAACCGCTATGGGTTCACCTAGAGAATAAGCATATTAAATTCAGCTGTTTTTCGGTGATTACCCCAGTCATCTAGCTTACTTTTCCGCCTTTAAATAAACCAATCACACGTTATTTACATCGCAATCTCTCATCGGATATCTAAATTAGATAATTTGCTTGAGATTTATTTTCATACTTCAAACCCCAATTAAATTACTCTTTGATATGTTTTAAAAGCTTCAGCATATAAACAACGTGCTTCAATTCCGCGATACCTTGCCCAGGCCCTTATACCGTCAGCAGACACACAATTCGGCCCCTCGCGCACTTGAGAAGGAAAACATCGCGCGAATAATTCAAGTTTTTGTCTCATTTCCGCCTCGCTTAAGCTTATGTAGAAATCAGGCTTGAAATCTGTAGATGGCCCTAAAGAATGAACATATGTCGGATTTTCCATTATGTACATCTCTTTTGGACAATGCCGAGCCGTAGGCCTTGTAGCTGCAATTGCCGCCTCATATACGATAGTATGATCATGATGAAATGATGGGCCTTGGATCATCATTACATCTGGTTTTACAACCGCAATAACCGACTCAATAGCTGAAACAATATCCCGCTTTCGAAGCACATCCAACGAGGATTCAGCATCAAATGGAAGCTCTCTATCACAATGCCAATACCCCTCAAAACTATCGACATAACTCTTATACTCTTCAATACGTTCGTCACGAGAAACACTACCACGATGATGCATGGATAAATTAGATGCCGCCACAAGAACAAAATGAATCTCGTACTCCCCTCGAAATTTCTGAAGAAATCCTGAAGCGCTAATAGCCGAATCATCGCTATGAGCCTCAATTATCATCAAACGTTTAAGCTCACTCATTCTCATCCTTTAATTCTAATGTTTTAAGTAAAGCAGTTTCAAAACTATTCGCAAAGCCTTCCATGGTGTACTTCATCGACGCCAAATAAGTACCAACAACCCGCCTATGAATTTCATTTCTTGGCATATTTTTTAGATTTAAAATTAGGTCTCTGATAGCCAAAACACTCACCTCTTCGATTTTAACTCCGTAACCATTGCAATCAATTCCACTCTCATAAGTTGTTATTGGAATAACCCCCCGCCTCATACATGTAACCACCGATGTTGCACAGCCCTCAGCTGCAGCTGGATAAATTTGAAATGCTGCAGTAGAGGTAATTTGAGAAAATTTTTTACCGCCAACACGAATAAATCCATGAAATTTAATATTCGGGTTTCTCATTAAAAGTGGTTGATAATGCTTCCAGAAATCAAGCTCATCCGCAGGGCCACAAATATCTAATTGAACATCCCTCAAACCATCAAATGCTTCTAAAACAAGATCTAATCCCTTGCATATCAGACCATTTCCCCCAAAATAAATAAAATGAGTAGAGGATTTCTTGGTAGCCGCAAGGTTATCAAACTGAACCAATGGAGAGGTAGATGGGTTGATACGGAATGTTGGTAATTTATAGCGTGAGTAAGTGTTCTCACTAAAACTATTTCCCACGCAGAAAATTGCATCAATTGCAGAAAATCTTTTTTCAAAACTATCTCCTTTAACCAAGCGCCGTCGCTCACTCATCGCCCCGCTCCGAGAATCAAAATTCATATTACGGGATTCAACTAATAAATTAGATATACCTGGCTCAGGCCCTGCGGCAAAAAAAATGCGGAGATGAGCTGAAATACGCTCATTAATTTTTTGATGGTGTGGTGCAGAGTTACCGGCAGAATTAGCAAAGTAAATATCATATTTTTTGGAAAGCATTGGTTCAATCTCCTCCCACTTTGCATTTCTATCAACCAAATCAACAATGAATCCGAGGCGATTTAAAATAGCTATTATTTTGACAATCTCAGCATTGTTGGTGTGAACATATGCATTTCGTAAACGCCGCGAAAATAGAGGATCAGTTTTAAAATAAACAAATGCATATCGAGATCCCACAGAAGTTGAATCTATTCCGAAAACTATGTTGCGCTTAAAAAAACGTAACGGAATGCTCACCAGCAAACGATCAAGTATTTTTTCAATTTTTAGATTTATATCAGCGAACATTATCTAACAATCCCCGAGTCATTAAACCCTTGAATTAATTCTTTCGCACGCTTACTAATGTCATAATTCCTCTTAAAACGGTGTGCGCAAAATGAATGTGCAACTCTTGATTTACTAAAGCCTATAGAAGATTTGATATCCTGCATAATCATAAAAATAGTGTCTGAAACTGCAAGCTTCAGTAACTTATTACTCATTTCTCGAGGTAATGACTCTTGATAATTTGATTTCATATCCGCTCCCTCTAAGTAATTGCATATATATTCTGCAATCAACTCACTTGGCCGCTTTTTAGAGGGGAAATTAAATACTCTATCAACATATTTTTTAACAGATGCCGATTCAAAAAATGGTGTCTGTAAAATTTTATTTAGCTCCTCTAATGAATCAGGCGCAGGAAATATATCATCAACTGGTAACCGATACCTTTGAGGCAATCCATCAATCACCCACTTTGGAAAAAGATTTTTTAATGAAATTACATGCTTGCCTCTAACAGCGGCATCAATTTGAGAAGTGGAAATAAAGCTTAGTAAAACATCAATATCATCAAGCCACTCTGCAATATCTCCTTTTCTGTCAACTTTAACATTAGGCCTACTTTTTTGAATGGCAGAATAATCCGAAACTGCTTCGTTTGGATGAGGGCGAATCCGAATTTCAAAGTCAGGTAACTGATCAGCTATGTTAATCATCAGACGAATAAAAGCTGCTTCAAAAGCTATCCAACATTCAGCATGATTAGGTTTATCAAAAAAATTACCATTACCATTTGAATCAAGATTATGCTCAAGACCATCTATGATTGAAACCATATTACGATCACCAAAAGCATTAGCCAACACTCTGCTGGTAGACGTTATCCCAACAACAACTGAACGTTTATTCAAGTATTTTTTTGGGGGTAAATACCACGACTCCGTCATCGGATGCCCTGTAACAGCTAACTTACCTTGCTGAAATAATCCGGCTTTAAGCAAAATGTCTTTATCAAAGCCCCCCCAGCATAGACGCATATCTACACAATCAACTTCCTTGTCATATCCTTGGTACGAAGAAACCGTTACCTCCTCACTTCCCGAAAAAGATTCTGCGCTTAAAAGAAATATATGGCATCTCTTAGATAACTCACCAAGCTCTGGCACCTTATGTATTTTTGGCAAAATGATGACATCAGGGCGAAACCTGTTGTATGCAGAAGAAATTGCATATCTACTGGCCAGATAAACAATACAACCAAGTTTTTCTAACTCGTGCCTCACAAGATATGCGGCAAGTTGCTCACGAGCTGCAACATCAATTATATAAAGTATACGATATGGCTTAAGCGCTGAACTTACGTTTTTATTACCCTTAAATCTCAACATATACAACTTTCATTTTATATATAGTCTTATATAAGGATTAATGTGGCGACTAAATTTATTAACAATTTCAACACAAAAAATATCTTTATTCAAATATTAAATTGCAGCAAAACAACCGTAAGATGTTTTAGGTCAATAAAGATACTTCAAGTGAGAGCTTCTTAACAAGACCATCACCCTTTAGTGTTGGGGTCCAACCTAAATAATTTAATGCCTTACTGAATGAGCCGTAAACACGCTTTGGCTCATAGTAGCGCTTCAATTCTTCACTCTGCCTGACATAAGATTTGTAATCTAAACCATGAAATTCAAAAGAAATTCGAACAACGTCTTCTACGGATAATGGGTAGCCGGTTGAAAAACAAATATCTTGAGGATCAGACAATTTAGTCATTCTAAAGATGCCATCCATATATTCTCTAGCACACCCCCAATCTCTAATTGTAGCCATATTACCCACATCGAGATAGCTTATCTCACCGTCTGCTATCTTTTTTGCTGATTTAATTACCCTCATAAAAAAGAAATCGTCTTGACGATAAATAGACTCGTGCGGAAATAGAATCGCATTACATGCAAATATTCCAAATCTTTCTCTAAATATCTCAATTAATTGCGAGGATAGAATCTGACTACAACCATATGGATTATATGGATGCAGTCTTGATTTTTCAGAATAAGGCGGGTCTTCTCTAAAATCAAATATTTCTGAACTAGTAGCATTTATCAGTTTAATTTTTTTTTGTCCAGACAGCCTTATTGCCTCGAGAAGATTTCCCGTAATAACTCCCTGACTCCAAACAGTTTCCTCAATCAACTCCCATGATTTAGATACATATGACTGGCCAGCCAAATTAAATATTAGTTGAGGTCTAAATAAATTTATTAGCTCAAGCAATGATTTTTTTGAATAAGTTGTTTCAACAATATTTACACTTCTAAGAACATTTATTTTTTTTGACTTAGCTAATGCAACCGCCAATGACCGAGTAAGCCCAATTACATCATAACCCTCTTCAACCAATATCTTGCTTAACAAGATACCATCTTGACCTGTAGTGCCAGTAATTATCGCTACAGGTTTACATAAATTTTTTAACACGACAAATAACCGCCATCTATGCGAAAGACGCTTCCGGTAACATACGAGGATGACTCAGAAATTAAGTATTTAACTAAGCCATAAATTTCGGAAACATTCATCATCCTCTGCATTGGCACGAGGCTTGAATAGCGATCCCTAAATTCTTTTGGTTCATGTGCTGTGATTCCTCCAGGCATAATACAATTAACTCTGAATTCAGGGGCACAGTGAACAGCAAGATAGTTAGTCATATTTACAATTGCGGACTTACATAAACCATAGCCAATAAATTTTGGCGATGAATCATATATTTCCATCCTTGGACTTCTGGCGCCATATATTGAAGAAAATAAAACTATGCTACCAGTTTTATTATTGCGAATAAACTCCCTACATACGGATAAAACAGAAATTACATTGGTATTAAAAGAATTTGCAATTTTATCTAATGGCACATCAATAAAACTAGGTACATCTCGATTATTCACCATCTTATCATCACTAGCATGACAAACTATCAAAACATCAGCCTTAACTTTCGAAAAAAAAGTTTTAACAAATTCCTCATTCGTCAAGTCGTGCCCGAGCAAAAAATCCAGTCCCTCGACTGCATGCCCATCATCTATCAACCTATCTACAACCTCTTTTCCAATTAGCCCCATTCCGCCAGTCACTATAACTCTCATTTTTGCACCCTAGCAATTCCCATCTGTTTAACTGGGCCTTTTAAATGCTTATGAATCTCTCCCAACTCTACTAATCTACTAATATTTTTAAAAATATCGGCACAAGAAACCGAAAACAAATGAAGCTTGTCATCAGTATGAGCAAGATTTGCGTAAACTCTGTCGCTCGCAAGAAATCCGCGCTCAAGCATTTCCTGAATATAGTAAGTCAGCACAGCAGGCCAATCAGGTACAACCAACTTAAATGAAAGCAAACTTGGGAGACCCGAAAAATTTATGTCAAGATTGTTTGAAGAAGCAGCATTTTCCAAAATCGATTTTATCTTTACTCCCGTACTTTTAATGCTCAACCCAGATTGAATACGACGCTGCTTTTGAATTGTTGCCAAAGCAGCAGTTGGGCCAATTCTATCCGTCCAATATGTACTACTAATAAAAGTTTCTATAGCAGCACTCATTACAGATCCTTTTCCAACTAGGGCCGCCATCGGAAATCCGTTAGAGATTGCCTTTCCATAAATTACAAGATCTGGATTAACGTTTTGATTTAAATGCATTCCACCAAGACACTCTCTAAAACCAGAGGTTACCTCATCAAATATTAAAACTGCGCCGACTGCATTTGCACATTCTCGCAACAAATGAAGAAATCCAGGATCCGGACCATTATCTCGATAAGGCTCAATAATGATTGCAGCCAAATCCATTTTATGCTTATCGTACTGACTCAAGAACCCTTCTGAATCATTAAAGTTAAATCCAAAAATGGTGTCAATCAACTCTTTAGGCAAACCTACTGTAGGTATATCGGACAATAAATGATTAGAAAGACTGTTTTTATCGGCGAGATTTGCCGATAAAAACCAATCATGCCAACCATGGTATCCACAAAAAAGGACTTTTCCCTTCCCCGTGGCAGCACGAGCAATTCTAACCGCAACGGATAACATTTCTCCTCCGCCTCTTGAATATTTAACCATATCAGCCCAAGGGTGGATTGAGAGTAATTCTGTTGCAAGCTCAACTTCAACGGGAGCATTTAGCGTTGTTAAATTCCCATCCTGAATTGCCGAAATCACAGCCTGATTAATATCAGGGTCAGCATATCCAAGAACACTTGTACCAATACCGACCATTGTAAAATCAAGATATGATTTATTATCTAAATCATAAACGGTACACCCTTTAGCGGACTTAAAATAACTTGGCCAAAGCCCTGGAGCATATAACTCCGATCGCTTTCCAAAGAGTTGTGTTGCTCCAGGAATAATCGATTGTGCCTTTATATAAAGTTCCCACCCAGAATTTATGCTCATGTCGCTCTATATTGGTCTTTTGTTATGGTTTTTAAATTGTGGCTTTCACTTTGATACCAATTAACTCCCGCATATTTTGCATTAATTTGAGCAATAGTAGGCTTATCAATCAAAACTTTCAGGATATCCGTAAAATAAAATTCTTCTTCATACCCAAATTCTTTATAGACTCTCTCAACAAAAAGATAATCATCCAAATAATCGAGAGTCCATCTATGAGTCATAAACATATTTCCATATTTGTTAACATAGTTTGCAATAGAAAACTTTTCTGGATTATCCCAAATAAAAGGAAATGTATGCTCTCTCTGGAAGCCAGCCACAGCCTCTCTCCAAGCCACTTCTAAAACATCAAATCTACAACCTTCAATATCAAGCCCATCCGGAAATGTGGGTGGATGATAATTAGAAACATAGTCTAAGTTGCAACCTCCATTTGACAGCAAAGAAACAACGTCAGCATTTATTATGGGATCTGAAAATGGACAGTCAGATGGTATTTTAAATACGAGATCAGATTTTAAAATCTTTGCAGCCTGATAGTGCCGATCAAGGCAATCATTTTCCGATCCTCGAAGCACAGGAATACCATAATTTCGACAAACTTCAACAATAGCATCATCCTCGGAATTCGTGGTTGTAATGACTACCACATCAGTCACACCCAAGGTTTTTCTTATACGCCTAAATGTTCGAACAAGCATTGGTAAGCCCGCAATATCCTTTAATACCTTACCTGGCAATCTAGTGCTGCCAAGTCTTGCCTGGATTAAAATATCTGCTTTGATTCCCATAAAATCAATTATCCAGGTAATTCGCACTATCAAAGTAATATATATCGTTAATTGCAGTCTGAAAACCTCGATACCCCTCCAAATGACCCTGCCAAACTTCAATAATCTTTCTTTTATTAGAAGCAATTATCTTTTTTAAAAATAGTGCTTCAGCCACACTAAAGTTAGATAGATTACGCCCTTCTCCATCAAGACCGCTTGCGCCTGAAATATGAAAATGTTCTGACAGGGGAAATATATTTTTATCCACCTGATTCAACTCTATTGATCCACCATTTACACACATAAAAAGATGTGATGTATCCAAACAATAAGGTAAAGAATGGGTTGATATTAAATTAATTGCGTTTGAATCATTAAATACATCTAGAAAAACTGATCCCCCAAAGTACCAAGCAATTGGAGGAAGCCATTGAGGCAGAACTTGAATCCCTGTGCTCAACTTATATGCGGTTAGCATCTCTATTAAATTATTATAAAAATTTGCAGCGTTATTATTGTGAACGGAAAAACTACCCACAACCGGGACATGATGGCTAGTTTTATCTTCAATTTGCAAAGCAAGATTAATCACTTTATCAAGAATTTTCTTACTTTGAATTTTAGTCGTTATATCGAGACTGAATGGGTCAATTAACGTGGTGGAGTTTATATAATCTGGTAGATGAATGCTATATCTACAATTTTTCTCAATTTTAAAAAAATCCAGTTTTGAAAGAACTTCACCAAACGAAAGATGTAGCTCAAAGTCCTTAAGTGGCATCAACTGCATAATCTCTTCAACATCATGCAACCTTACCGGCAACCCAATACAATTATTAATACAAAAATCAATTGCTTCTGGAGCTACGCGCAAGGGGGCTTCCAGGTGATTTCTACCCAGTACTTCAGCACTTTTTATCTCAGCCTTCAAGGCTAAGCCAATACTAGCGTGAAAATCCCTATAACCTAGCCCCAATCTTGGAGTTCTATACTCAAACTTACTCGCCTCAATCCTTTCATTTACATGCATTTCTTTTTTCGCATAAAAAGACCGTCCAAGGTTTTGAAGATTTAAAAGTTCACCAGGATTTATAGTGCGAGATTTATTTCCCTTTGATAAAAATTTTGCATTCTTACAAAAATAAGATAGCGTTAAGAACTCTTCTTCTGTTGAACTGCTGGAATGGTCCAACCCTAATGATGACTTACTTAATGTAATATGCCTTTCTAAATAATCAATTTCAAATGCAAGCGCAGCTATACACATCAAATAGTTAGCATCATGAGAGGAGTATCCAACTGGAAATCTATACTGATCTTTTAACCATTTTATGTACCCAATATTTGCATTATGAACCTCAACCGGATAGTTTGAAACACAATGGAATAAGACACAATTTTCGCCTTTAAATTCCATGGCAAAATTTTCTATGTCCTCTTCAGAACAACAACCACTTGAAACTAAAACTTGCTTACCATAAATCAAGAGTTTTTTTATGAGTTTTTTATTTTGAAACTCTACTGACGGAATCTTAAAAAAATCAAAAAGATTTATCTCATCACCAAAATCTTGAATATCAGTTTCATCAAAAAAACTAACCCCAACTCCTAACCCCATATTTTGGGCATAAGTTGTCAATCTTATTAGTTCTTTAGGCGCCAAATAATTCTTCTTAATCTCAACATCAAGAATCTCGTCACCTATCTCTCTACTCTCTAAGCTTATACCCCTGAGAATACTTCTATATTGAAACTTTACAGCATCTGCCCCACCTCGTTTGGCTGCAACTATCAGCTTTTCAGCAATCTCTGCTGAACCATTGTGATTAATACCAATTTCCGCTATTAAATAAGTCATAAAGTTAATTCATTTTGATCAGCATAAGGTTTTTGAAACTTTGATATTTAACATTTCTCTAGCTATTATGAGCAATGCATACCCACCAATAAGAATGGTATTCAAAGTCTATATCCCCAAGAGAAATCTATAGCTGAACCTTGGATTGCCCCACCATTTCCTGATAACAACCTTCACGATATACTCTTCCATTGTCGAGTTGAATGATTAACCTACAATCCTTTAGAGTTGTCAGCCTGTGAGCGACAATAAGAACTGTTACATCCTTACTGATATTTTCAATAGCAGCCATTACGGACTGCTCCGTATCATTGTCTAAAGCACTAGTCGCTTCATCAAGCACTATAACATCCGCCTGTTTATAAAGAGCTCGAGCAATCCCAATTCGCTGTCGCTGCCCACCAGAAAGTCGAATGCCACGCTCCCCTATAACTGAATCATACTTTTCCTCCCAAGATTCAATCGTTGCTGACAATTGAGCTTGAAGAGCTGCAGTTTTCACTCTGTCATAGTCAATAGAGTCCAGAGGCAACCCAAATGCAATATTTTCTGCAATAGTTGCATCTGCAAGAAATATATTTTGTGGAACATGAGCAATATGTGCTTGCCAAGCTCGTGAATTCTCATATGTAACTGGAACTCCATCAATGATCAACTTACCGGATGTCGGAGATAGTAAGCTCATAATAATATCAAGTAATGTGCTTTTTCCGCTACCGGTTGTTCCTATAAAACCAATTCGATCCCCTTTGGAAATCATCAAATTTATATTAAGCAAGCTCCATGGAACAGTTTTTGAGTGCCTAAAAGAAACATTATCCAACTCAATAGAATGTTGAAATGGCATTGGGCCATCCAACGATTTATAGATATGATTTGGAATTGGCTGATCAAGAAAATCCAATACATCTTGAAATGAGGACTGCCCGCCACGAATAGCAATGATGTTATTGTATAACTGTTGCAACAACGGCAATAAACGTTGCGCACAAATAGCTAATGCGCCGAGAATGGGTATTGCACTCGCTGAGCCCGTATCACTTACAATCATTACATATGCCAAAACCGCTATAAAAGTTATTCCCAATGACTCAACAATAAAACGGGGGGCAGCTGAAATAATCGTTACACTGGCTTGCGCTTTTCGTAACGAATAATCAGTTTCTCTGTACATTTGAGTGTAAAACTCTTGAGTACCATCGATTAAAACATCACGAATCCCCCCTAAGCCCTCTTGAAGAAGCTTGATCGCTTTAGTACTTTGATGGCTAATAAAACTACTATCACGAGAGACTTGTTTTTTTGTGGTTGCTGCAATCACCCCGTAAAGCAGGGCAAAACTTCCAAAAGCTCCCAAAGAAATAATCGGATCAATAATAACCATAAATATCAGAATAGCGAATATTATCAGCAGAGAACTTATAATCTGCAGTGAGTACAAAATTATTCCAGTAACCGAGGACACCTTAGTTGCAATAGCCGATACTAGCTCACTACTATTGCGCACAATATGCACTGAATAGGGTTGATAAAGTGTTTTTCTATAAACATCTACACTAAAATCACCTCCGATAGCAAAACTGAGCTGAGTTTGAGCCCACAATAGCGCCAACCTTATAGCCCCGGAAAACAGCACTGCAAAAATAAAGCTTATTGTTATGGGTATCAATAACTGATCTGGCCCACTAAAACCCCATAAAACCAAATAAGGTTGAATAAAAGCATTTGAAAAAAATTTGTCAGGGGTAAGTAAGATACTTAGAAATGGCAAAATTGCTCCCACACCAACAACCTCAGCACAAGAAGCTAATAATGTGAGTAATATCAATAAAGATAACTGTTTACGACGCAGCGTTGAAATGTAGGGCCAAAGGCGTCCAAATAACACCTTAAATGAATTTGATGGTTTCAAGATTTATCCGCATACAAACTAATAGTCGCTTTAATGCCAGACTCCAACGAATGTTTAGCGCCATATCCTAAAAATCGACCCACTTTACTCATTTCAACCTGGCTATGACGCATATCTCCCAAACGAAAAACACAGTAAACTGATGCGCCCCTGTCACTCACACCAAAATCTTCTAAAGCATCCCGTAAAATTCGAAATAAAGCATTAAGTGAAATACAATCACCAACCAAAGTATTATGTATTTGATCAGTAGAATGTTCATCACTTTGCCTGACAGAAAGCAGGTGGCTGCCAATAAACCCTGCAACTCCAGTTATTAACAATGTGTTAAAACCCTTAAGTAATTTTTTTTATTATTTCGCATTTTGTCATTTGTTATAAACGTCCATCTGCCAACCCAAGATTCATGACACCTTAAACATCAAAAATAACTACAATAGGCAATCCGAGATTCCTTACCCTGAGAATTATTCAAGCTCCACAAACTTGTTTTATCATACAGCCAAAACAATCCCGCTCTAGGGGCCTTGCTTCAGGCAACTTACTAAGACATTTAAGTCTTGACGCACTTTCAACTTACGCCAAATTAATTTAAGGGTCATAAAACATTAAAACGTTATGTTGTAACTATACAGTTTAGTAATTGTGTCTATCACTTTATTATTTCGAAAATCTGGGCTGTTTACTTTGAAAGATAAACCTAATACCAACACCCTAGCACCAATCATAGATAGATTTGAAGCATGCGTTTGCAGTTTCGACTACTATTAAGGTGCCAAACTGTCATTAATTCGATTCCTAGTGACAACAATATCTAGGTAATACTTCATCCCAATAACTGCAATAGTTTTTTCTTTGCTCATAAAAACTTTTCAATAATTCGCATATTTTATTACTTTGGTTTCTTAGATCAAATTAAATTTTTAAAAAATAATTCTGCCTAATTGCAGGCTATGATTGACATAACCGCCATGCGCACAGCAATGCCAAAAGTTACTTGCTTGAGGATCACTGACTGAGAGCCATCGGCCACATCGCTGGCAATCTCTACTTCACGGTTCATAGGTCCTGGGTGCATCACAATCGCATCAGGTTTGGCTAACTTAAGTCTTTCTTGAGTAAGGCCCCACTGTTTAAAGAATGCTTCTCCTTCGGGCACTTGCCCCACTTCCATGCGTTCTTTTTGAATTCTGAGGGTCATCACGACATCCACGTCTTTTAAACCTTCTTCAATATTATTGAAGATTTTGACGCCCATCATGTTGAGGTCCTTGGGAAGCAAACTCTCTGGACCAATGGCGCGGATTTCTTTACACCCCAAGGTAGTCAGCGCATGAATATTCGACTTGGCCACACGACTGTGAACAATGTCGCCAATAATGGCTACCTTGATCTTGGTGAAGTCTTGCTTGTAATGACGCATGGTGTACATGTCAAGCAAACCTTGGGTGGGGTGTTGATTGGTACCATCACCGGCATTGATTACGTGAACGTGGGCTGGTAAGTGTTCCGCCACTTCCACCGCAGCACCTGTGGTTTTATGTCTGACGACAAAAATATCCGCTTGCATTGCAACCAAGTTATCGATGGTGTCGAGCAAAGTCTCACCTTTGGAGGTCGATGATGTCTGGATATCTAAATTGACCACATCGGCCGACAAACGCTTAGCTGCTAATTCAAAAGTGGTTCTGGTACGGGTGGAGTTTTCAAAGAAGAGGTTAAATACATTGGTACCTCTTAACAAAGGCACTTTTTTAACTTCCCTGTCTGAGTCGCTGACTGCTACAAACTGCTGTGCGGTATCTAAGATGTGCAGAATGCGCTCTTTAGACAAACCTTCTAAAGTCAATAAATGGGTGAGTTCACCTTGGTCATTGAGCTGAAGTTGGCCTGGAGTTTTAGTCATTTTAGATTCGTATTTTAATCTGTTTTAAAGTGTTTTAGAGACTTGGCTTTTAATTTGTTTTAAATGCACTTAATTAACTTTCTGATCTAACTTTGCTTAACTTCGGTTGTAAATCCAAAACACCCATCTTCAGCCTGTTCTAGGACCAAAATCTGATCATCAGCCACCTTCACTTTAGCTCCCTTGAAAGTTGCATCGACCGGTAATTGTCTTCTGTGGCGATCAGCCAAGACGGCCAAATCGACTTTGGCTGGACGACCATAGTCAAATAATTCATTCAAAGCAGCACGGACTGTTCTACCCGTATCCAAAATATCGTCGACTAAGATGATGTGAGCTCCTTCAACCTCAAAAGGAAGCTTTGTCGACATGCCCTCTGAACTATTAAGTGCCTTAACACCTTTTTCTGAGTAGTCATCACGGTGGAATGAGACGTTGATAACTCCGTGGCTTTGTAATTGAAGATCTTTGGCCAAACGCTCAGCAATCCAAGCACCGCCACTGGCTAAACCAGCCAATTGAAAATCAG
>JACCDH010548600.1_pt1 | contig 23437 bp, 35 predicted proteins | sample 7442481 | NCBI WGS metagenome assembly JACCDH01 (sample SAMN15323433, study PRJNA562643) | freshwater metagenome | isolation source: river surface water | place: USA:Blue River Watershed | collected 2017-08-15
ATAGCTTTAACAATGTGTGTCCTTTCATTGTTCGTAACTTTTGAAAAAATAACTGACAAATAATTTTTTATTGTCAACTAAAAGCAGTATATTAGCTCTATAATCATTAAAACATCCACAATGACTAAGCAATCTTACACAGTACACATCTTAGAGGCAGTTCCTAACAGAGAGCCTAATTTTAATCTTAAATCTATTACCGACCCGGCGGAGCAAGTGTTAATTACACCTGAAAATGCCAAGTATAGTTACGTTGCTCAAAACCAAGGTCGTATCATAAATATAAACGGAGTAATGGCTAATGGAGTCTTAAAGATGACCTCATCAGCAGATTACTATGACGCTTATGGTTTAAAAGCCAAAGCCATCAAGGCTGAACCAACAGCCATCAAGGCTCCTCAGACTATTAACTTAACTAGACTAGATGATCTAAACATTAACCCGGATTTATTCCAACCAATGTTAACAGGAACAGTAGTAGACAAGTTTGTTAGTCAAGACGGAGGTTTCTTACCAGGTTCTATGATCATGGCAGCTGGATCACCAGGTGTTGGTAAAACCACAGTTCTTTTAGAACTTATAGTTGCGCTTCACTCCGCCGGGAAAAGAGCACTTTTCATCTCAGCTGAAATGAACCAGATAGACATGGCTCGCTACTTGAAACGTTTCCCAAATTGGGGTCAGTTACCAATCTTATTCTTAGCAGACTATGAAGATCCTAAGACAGTAATTGAGCAAACCTTAAACCAAGGTTGGGACATAGTCTTAACTGACTCTTACACAGAGGTTAATGACACGGTTAAAGAGGAATCTAATATGTCACGTGGAGCTACAGAAAAATGGTTCTTAGACCTAATGTCGGCCAATAACAAAGGCCAAAATGAAAAAGCAATCTATACCACCTTTATCACCATCTTGCAAATGAGCAAAGGCGGAGTCTTTGTAGGTAGTAACAAACTAAAACACATGACAACTGCCATGATGGATATTGCCTTTGAAGGAGACAGACGCTATATGGAATTCACCAAAAACAGACTAGGCCAAGTAGGTAAGAAACTTTACTTTGAGATTGGCAACGGTATCAAATTTGATGAAGCCAGATACACACGAGACCTATTCAATGACGAGCTTGTATCAGAGGAGAAGAAGAGACTAGCCGAGGAAGAAGACGCCTTTGACAAACTATTTGGCTTTAACACGCCGGAGCCAGAAGCAGATGCAGAACTTGCAACTGATCTGGTAGTCACCCAAGCATAATTTTGTTTTAATTATCTCTTTCACCCCGCCGGGATGGAAGAACCAAAGAACTCGGAGTGGATGCCGGGTTTTTGTGGTATACGGAGGCCTCGCTAAGCAGGGGGTAGTGAACTGCACCAGGTGTGAGCGTTGATAGATAGCTACCTAACGTCTGGGATGCGAAAGGGTGGATTTCTTGAACAAACGCGTATATATCCTAGTTAGTGGGCTTACAGCCTGACCTGAAGTACTATAATAATTGGTTTTGATAATACCTGGTAACATTATCATAAAGATCTGTGAGGGCTTGAGGTCTTTAAGGGCTTAAAACCCTTACTTTTAGAATTTGTGTGTCTTAGACGGCCTGGATGGTATTCGAATCATAACTCTGATACCTTGGTTCTGTATATCTGGGTAGATCCTTAAGTCTTGTCTTTGGTAGTCTCTTTGGATTGGTTTGTATACACTGCATCCTTGTAAGATTAGGATTGTTAGTATGGTTATCAGGTATCTGGTTGGTTTCAAGGTTTAAACTTTTGGGTTAATAACAGTTCTATTATTTTACTATGTACTGCATAGATGGCTATCTCTTGGTCTGATAGAGATTTTTGGGTTTTTATCTTGTTGGCTATTAAGACTAAGGTTTCTCTGGTTATACTACCTGTATCTATGAATCGATTCCATTCTTCTTTTTCTATTCCCATAATATATGTATTTGTCTTTGGGTTGCGTGCGTGAAAAAGGTCAGCTTTTTGGGCTGACCTTTAAGATTTATTGGGATTTTGGTTACTTTGCGTCGATTGTTAAAAGTAATTGTGCTCTGATCTCTATATTGTTATCTAGGACTTCTGTGTCGAATTTACCTAGGACAGTTGTATCTTGTTTAGTGATAATGGCTGAGTTTTGCATGCCTTCCAGTTTTCTTGTGTATTTACTAGCGTCTGTATCATCTGAGAAACCAACGTTGATTACTAAATCTGCTGGGTATCTTACTAGTAATTCTGCTCTGCCTAGTTCGTTAATACCATTTACTTCATCTTTGATCCATGGTTTACCTGATAAAGTGGCCATAATATAAACTACTGACTCTTTGTCTTTGATTTGTTTTAAAACTTCTTGCTCTATGATTTTAGCTCCTTCTTTGTCCGCCCATTTAGACCAAACTTTGTTGATTTCTTCTAAGGTAGCGGTTTCGTCGCCTTCGTATTTGATACGTTCGATTTGTTTTTTAAATGCAAATAAGACTTTACCTGCGATACCTTTGGCTCCATAAGAACCTGTCATTTGGTATACCTTTTCATTTATGAATTGCTCGAATAATTGAATATGTTTCATAATTTAGTTTATTTTGTGTATGCTTTATATATTAAAATAAAAAAGGACCATTTAGGTCCTTTTGATTTATATGTCTTTGTTTAGATCTAAACAAAAAGAGCTTTAACGGCATACATACAAGCTGTTTCGATATATGTTTGAGCCATGGCTATCTCTCTTTGATTTCTATCGTCTTTCATGATTTCTAATTTGTCTATTAGATTTGCATGTTGTTCTTTAAGATCTTCAATTATTGGGTTAGCCGAAGGATTGAAATTTCTCTGGACTCTCTTTTGTCCTAATGTTATATTTTCCATAGTTTACTTTGTTTAGTCTTCGAAGACTTCTATTGTTTTTTGCTTCTCTGTTAAGTTTGACCATTTACCTACATATTGAGTAGCTTTGACAATATGGTTATCAATCCAATGGTAATTACCTCCTCTTGGTTTGTTCATTAGCAAACCATGGTATATAAAGCCATGTTTTTCTAACCAATCCATTGTAATTTTTCTGTGTTCTTCTGTGCGCGACGTGAAAAAGGTAATGATGTGTCCTTCTTTGGCCCAATCATTTAAGATTTGTCTAGCATCTGGGTAAGGTAACACAACTGACATTCTTTCTGGCTCTTCATTAGGTACATCATCTGTAATGGTGCCATCAATATCAATTAAATAATTTTTAACTCCTTCTGGCAGTGCCGGTGACACTAATTGCCCATCATCTCCGAATTGAGATTGTAAATTTATTGTTTTCATTTATATAGTGATTAGATTAATGCTTTGCTAAATGTGTTTTGATGCCAACTTCTAAATCCTTTGCTAATTGTTTGATTAGCTGAATGTTTCTTGAGTCATCATCAAAGAATGAAATATCTGTGTAGCCTTGTTCTATAAACCATTGCATAGCTTGTTGCTTTTTACTAGCTATATCGCCTTTAAGTTTTCTTTTAGGATCATTTACACACCAAATCAATTCTGGGTGGATATGAAAACCGACATGATCTTTCATCCAATCATAAATCATTTTTTCATCATCTCGAGCCGTGATAATACCGATTGCATTACCAGATTTGTAGTTTTTGGCTAAAATGTCTAAGTATTTCTTAATCATTCTACCGGCTTTCATAACTTCTAAAGATTTGAAATCATCAAAGTCTAAAACTTGACCTTTTTTGCTCTCGTATTTGTTGAATTCTTCGGGTGTTAATTCGTAACAAGTTCCTGTTTTTTGATCGCAAACACGAATTTTTGCATCTGTGATGACAAGCGTGTCATCGAGATCAAATATCAAAATCTTTTCGGTTGAAAATGCCATAATCTACATATTTTTAACTATCTATTATATCAATTTAATGATAATAGTTTCATAAAATAGATCTATAAATGGTATTTCAGCCTTTGATTATATCCGGTTGCATCCCAATTTTATCAGGATGCGACTAAAAATATTTTACAATAGCAAACATGGTTTGAAGCTATAAATCAAGGGTGAAGATCTGGTGTGTTGCTTATTTTGTAATAATAAACATCTGTTGGTCGAAAACGTCTTGATCAAATAGAGCCATTCTCTTATTATCACCTAAATGGTGAAAGTCTTGTCTGTATTTTAAACCTAGTTCAGTCCAATTTGGTGGATAATTAAAATAAGGTTTTTCTGATTCGTGTAACTCATTAGTCAATGACGCTATTCGATTGCCAGTATTTGTACAAAGTTGAGTTAATAAAGATTGCTCAACAAATGTCATTTCAGCAGTAGAATGCTTTTTGTGTCTAAATGAATATGTTAAAACTTCTTCCCATAATCTAGATACATTTGTAAATTCCTTTCTCATTTCTTCATCACCTAAATAAATAAAAGACATATTCATTACGTGATCGTTGTTCCATAAAATATCGAACATTTGAATTAGACCGCTATATGGCATTTTGTCAGGATCGGCGTACATCTTATTAGATTCAGCTTGAGTACCTACAAATATAAAATGTTTTAATTCAGAAAGTTTCAATTTATCAGTTAAGACTAGAAAATCAATATCCATCATGATAAATGGTGCTTTGATCTCATTCATCACTTTTAATTTTGATGCCGTCCAAAAAATAGTTCTGTTAATATCATCTTGTTTTGACAAGACTTCAGTATTAACTACATGCCATTCTTTTAACAAATCAACACTTTCCAAATAGGATTTAGTAGTTGTATCGCAATAAATGTGAGTCAAAGTATCAGGATAAAACTTCTTCCAATTTTTGATTGAGTTTTCCATGCACTTTAATTCAAGTGGACTCAAATAAAATGGATCTAGTTTCTTAGAATTTTCTAAAACCCAATATACATTCATTACACTTCATCTTTTTTTACAAAAAGTCTAAAATTATCTTGAATTTGTTTGATAAATGCAACCATATCATCGTTAATTCTATATGTGCCAACTAGTGGATGAATTAACAATAATTTACCAGGTTCATTATTCTCAACGATACTCATTTCAAAAGGAACGCTAATTACAACTTCATATCCTAAATCATCAGTCACATCTAAAGTTGTTAAACCGTGCATAGCAGTCCATCCTAACCAAACAGTTTCATCGCAATATTGTTTAGCGTATGTGTTTATTAATGCATGTTTATAATATCTAGCGTCTTCGAAGAATTTAGTTTTATAAATGAATATGCAACTTAAAGACCATTGTGTATTTACTAACCAATCTTTCACATGTTCAGAATCTACTGACAAAGAGTCAGCCATAAAATCAATATACTCATCTTGTGGTATAGAAGTACATAAATTATCTCTTCTTCCAAAGAAAACTGAAGCCGAATTGTTTTCAACGTTGATGGCAATAGGTCTATCAGATTTTGCAGTATGTGTTAACACATTTTTGTAAAAATCTATTTTGGTATCACTATAGAAAAACATATCACCGTCTACTACTGAAACTACTTCATATTTTTTCAACATTGGATTAGTAGTAATCATATATTTAACAGCAAATTGCTTTTGAACTTTGATTATCTGTTCTTTTGCTATTAAATTTCTAAATAAATGTACAGCAAAATCATAACGTTCTTCGTCTACAAATAAGTAAATGTCAGCCATTTCTAGAACGTCTGTATACATTATTTGACTACACAATGAATGATATATGTACGGTAAATACCACTCGGTCGACCAAGTTTGATAAACTACTGCAATTTTTTTATCACCTGTGTTTGTGTAAAACTTGCCTTCACCTAAGTCAGGCCAATGTTCAAAACTTATTTTACTAGATACGTAAAACTTAGGATCATCTGGTATTATTCTTTCCATTATTAAAAGTTATTTAAAATTTATATGTGTATATTTGTTAATGTTTCAGAATATTTATCTAAATAAAAAAGGTCTCCTTTTGAGAGACCTTTAAAAAATTAAATGTTAGTTTTATAATGCTGGAATGTTAGTTTTAGTTGGTGTATTTGCGTCAGTATAAACTAATTCTATTTGACCAATACCACCTGAAGTTACTGTAAATTGTGAATTTAATGTATTAGCTGGTATAGTAATATATGAACTACTGTTAACTACTTGATTTTGTCCTGTAACATTATTAGATACATCTATAGGGCTTCCTGTTAAACCAGTGGATGCCGCTGAACCTGAATTTGTACCCGAAGATTGATATGTTGAATTTCCTTTAAGCCAAATATACTTGTCAACTGATGTTGGATTATCTATTATAAGCGTAGAATTACCTTGCGAAGATAACGGATATGCAGAACCTGATATGTACGTATATCCAAATGTTGTTCCAACTGGAACTTCAAATGTTGTATGATAATTGTTAGAAGATAACCAAGCTAATGCGTTTGTTGTATTAACAAAAGATTGACCAGCTAATTGCGCAACTAAATCTATAAAAGATTGATCTGTTAAATCCGCAGATCTTACAAAGTTTAAAGTTGAATATGTACCATCTGGTGTAATTCTGCTCGCACCTTCAAAGCTTATGATATGTCCAGTTTCTTCTGGTCCATTATACCATTTTAATTCTGTTGATGCAAAATCAAATCCATTTACATTAGATGGTATTACTGCTGATATACTTCCAGATTTTTTAGTTCCTGAAATTTCTGAACCAGTATGTTTTGCGAAAGGTCTTGTTGCCATTTTATTTAAGTATTTTTATATGTTATATATTTGCTAGTAAGCTATTATTATTCTGTGATTTCTAATTTATCTCTGTCTTTTTTCTTTAATCTATTTCGTAAAAAGAAATACAAGCCAAAGAATACAGCTGATAGGCAATAAAAAATTAAATCCGTAACCCAAAAAGATCCCGTCCATTTCATTACTAAAGCGAATGCTGCGTCGAATCCAAGAGGATTGAAGAATGTTGCTATGATCAAACAGATCGAAGCTATGTTCTTGTGTAGTGTTATTTTCCAAGTTGTCATGTTTTAAACTATCGGGGTCCATCTTATAGGTTATTTTTAAAACTTAGGAATTCCACCAATCTGAATTGCTCGCTTTCTCCAAACTGCAATAACAGATTCTTTTCTTTCTTCATCAATTTCTTCAGAATCTAAGTATTGTTCAATTGTATTTATCAACGGTTCTTTCTTTTTTCTAGACTTTAAAGCCAATCCTTGTAAATTAGCATCAATTTCTTTAGGTAATAAAAGATATAAGTAAGCTTCTAAGATACCTTGATTTATTAAATTTCTTTCAAGACTATCATCTTCAAGCCATTTACCGTGTTTTTCATTCCAACCATTTTGTGTTAGATGTTCCATTTCATGACGCATAACATCTATTAAATCAAAATAAATTTCAGACCATTTATTTGGTAAATCGATTGGATCAATCGTAAAATCAATCCATATTTTACCACAAATATCTTTATCGCCTTCATCTGAAAAACCTTGAATATGATAACTAAATCCTTTTTTAAATCTAAGTTTAGCTGTTAATTCAAACTCTAAAAAATCAAAATCAAATTCTCTTTCAAGTGTTGATGTTTTACGATCTTTTGAAAAAGAATAGATCCATCGCTTCATTATCTGTTTTACACAAATAGAAACGATGGATCTGTATTTTAAATTAGAGTTCAACGACTCTTATTTGTTTTTTAAGATTTCAATTTCAGCCTTTAATTCTTGTATAGCTTGAACCAAATAAACTGAAAGTCTAGCATAATCAACTGTTAAATATTCAGTATCATCACCAACACCATTCATTTTTAAGATTTCACTTTTGTGAATTAAATGTGGGAATTGAGCTTGTATATCTTGAGCTATAAAACCAACATCGTGGCCTCTACCCATTTCTTTGATCCAATCAAATTCCACAGGTGTAATATTCATTATTTTATCAAGCGCGTAACCATCAATCGGTGTTACATTTTCTTTTAATCTATTATCAGATGTTATACTTGAGAAACCGATAATATTTCCAGAAGCTTCGAATGCACCATTAGTATTCCAAGCAAATTGTGTACCTACAAATCTTTTAACAGATATTGGAGTTTGACCAACAGTAGGCGAACCTAATTGAACTGTAGTTCCAGACACATATCCACCTTCGTTATATCCAGTTAATCCACTAGCGCCTTGAGCACCTGTTGCACCTTGAGCACCTGTAGCGCCTTGAGCACCTGTTGCACCTTGAGCACCTGTAGCACCTTGAGCACCTGTAGCGCCTTGAGCGCCTTGAACAGAAACACCAGAAGTACCACTAGCACCTTGAGCACCTGTAGCACCTTGAGCACCTGTAGCACCTTGCGCTCCTTGAAGTCCAGAAGTTCCAGCCGCACCTTGAGCTCCGTTTATACCCGATATACCTGAAGTTCCTGAAGTACCATTCGCGCCTTGAGCTCCTGTAGCACCTTGTGCTCCATTAACACCAGAAGTTCCTGAAGTTCCACTGGCACCTTGAGCACCTGTTGCACCTTGAGCACCTGTAGCGCCTTGAGCACCTGTTGCACCTTGCGCTCCATTAACACCAGAAGTTCCGCTAGCTCCTTGAGCACCTTGAGCTCCATTAACACCAGAAGTTCCGCTAGCTCCTTGAGCACCTTGTGCTCCATTAACACCAGATATACCAGAAGTTCCATTAACACCTTGCGCTCCATTAACACCAGAAGATCCAGAAGTTCCGCTTGTTCCTGAAGAACCATCAGTTCCTGAAGTTCCAGCAGTTCCACTCGAACCAGATGTTCCAGCAGTTCCAGCAGTTCCACTTGAACCAGAAGAACCAGACGTTCCTGAAGTTCCACTAGAACCCGAAACTCCTTGCGCTCCATTTATACCCGATATACCAGAAGTTCCTGAAGAACCAGAAGTTCCGCTTGTTCCTGAAGAACCATTAGTTCCTGAAGTTCCACTTGAACCAGAAGTTCCAGCAGTTCCACTCGAACCAGAAGTTCCCGAAGATCCAGAAGTTCCACTTGAACCATTAACACCCTGTGCTCCTTGTGGACCAGTTGGTCCTTCAGTTGCACCTAAAGATGAAATAATATGTGAATAGTTTGAGATACCTTCAGTGTAAAATTTAATAGTTCTATTTTGATTATCATCGTTATTAGCGTATATTTGAACCAATACTTTATCAGTTGGATCCACATAATGTTGGTTCAAAAATAAATCTTGATATATGTCAACGGGCATTGTATTATTAGTGTCCCATGTGATTAAGTCGGGTGTTGTTGTTCCCCACACAGCAATTGGAGTTCCACTTGCATCTGTACGAGTTACTTTAACATATATTTGAATGTTATCTGAATCTACATTTTTAGTAAAGTGCATTTTAAATTGCTGAATACCAGGAGGTACTACAGCAACACCTAAACCAGACGGTGTAATATATTGTGTAATTAACACATTAGATTGTAACGGTGTTAAAGTTGTAGTTACTACATTTTGTACGTTAGACACAGGAATTGGTGAAATTTCATTAATATCATTAGCTCCACCTCCATTATCAACGACAATAACAGATTCATTCATATAGAATATTTGGCCTACACTGGATCCAGCTTCTCCTGTTGCACCTTGTGCTCCATTTACGCCAGATGATCCAGAAGTTCCAGATGATCCAGATGATCCAGAAGTTCCATCTTGTCCTGCAGCACCTTGTGCTCCATTAATACCAGATATTCCTGATGTTCCACTTAATCCTGAAGACCCCGATGTTCCATTTAAACCATCAACACCTGAACTTCCACTTGAACCAGAAGTTCCAGCAGTTCCACTTGAACCATCTGTTCCTGCAGTTCCACTTGAACCTGAAGATCCAGAAGTTCCATCTTGTCCTGCAGCACCTTGTGCTCCATTAATACCGGATATTCCTGATGTTCCACTCGTTCCTGCTATTCCACTTGAACCAGAAGTTCCAGCTGTTCCACTTGAACCATCTGTTCCTGCAGTTCCACTTGAACCTGAAGTTCCATCAGTTCCACTCGAACCCGAAGTTCCTGAAGTTCCTGAAGTTCCAGCCGCACCTTGAGCACCGTTTATACCAGATATTCCCGATGTTCCAGAAGTTCCAGCTGCACCTTGTGCTCCATCAATACCTGAAGTTCCAGTAGATCCTTGCGCTCCGTTTATACCAGAAGTTCCAGCTGCACCTTGCGCTCCATCAATTCCGCTTGTTCCATTTTGACCAGCTGCACCTTGCGCTCCATCAATTCCGCTTGTTCCATCTTGACCTGCAGCACCTTGCGCTCCATCAACACCTATAGTTCCACTAATACCGCTAGAACCTGAAGATCCATCAGTACCTGAGGTTCCGTTAGTTAAACCAGAAGAACCACTTGTTCCTGTAGTTCCACTTGTTCCAGCTGCACCTTGAGCACCTTGTAAACCAGGAGAACCAACAGCACCTTGTGCTCCTCTAGCACCTGATGTTCCACTTGTTCCAGAAAGACCAATGCCACCTTGAGCTCCCTGAGCTCCTGTTGCACCTTGAGCTCCTGTTGCACCTACTGCGCCTTGTGCTCCTTGAGCACCTCCACCTCCACCACCGCCAGTAGCTTCACTTAAATCCCAATAGTATTCAGTACCATTTATTGTTTGACGACTACTTAAAACAGGTGTTTTACCTAAATCAATATTAGGATCAATAATACCTTGATCTCCATGACCTAGAATTTCATAATTTTTAATAATCTCACCGGTTAAGGCTAAATTATAATTCATTTCTTCATGAGTCAATGCTCTACCCAATAATTCCTTAGATAATTGAATATATGAACCATTAGCACCCCTGTGCAATCCATGTGAGAATGTATATTCGCTAATTTTTTTAGACATTTTATATGTTACTGTTTTTTATATTTATTATAAATTATCGAACAAATCTATCAACGCATCTTTTGCATTTTTAGTATGTGTTGAACCGTTCTTAATATACGTTACGTTATTACTTCCAAAAAGGCCTTGAATATAACCACAATCAATGTATTGCATAGTCAAATTACCGTTTGTATCTTCTTCAACTTGAATATAAACGTCTGTGTATAATTTATCCCAAATGTTTACCAACTCATTGTATTTTGGTAAATACATTTGATTTAAAGTATCTAAGATAGCTTGCATTTCATTAGGATATTTCTCACTATTAGTCGCTTTGTATCTTTTAAGAGTATCGTCAAATGAAATTATAAAATTAGAACCGTTTATATCTGTAACAATACTCGATATCTGATATAATTTCATGTTTGAACATTCTGCTGCATTTTTAAATTGAGCAGGTGTTAAACCAGACAAAGACACTGAGTTTAAATTAACACCGATGCTTGAATTCTTATTAGAAAATTCTTTGTAAATTAATCTAGCGTCAACTACTTTAATAATACCAGACGAATTGTTTGGAATATTATTAACTGCTTCACGAGCATAGATTAAAGAAATTTTATCACTTACCATTGTTTAAAAAATTTGTTACGATATATGTGACAAGACCACCTAAACCTGTTAAAAGAGCCCAAAAAACTTTAGTGATTGCAGTTTTCCATTTAACTAAATCATTATGTTCTTCGATAATTTTATCCATTTTGGTTTCTAATTCTTCTTGAGATTCTCTGAATTCAGTATTTTTCTTAGTTTCAACTACAATACCGTCGTATGGATTAAGCAACTTCTGCTTTAGATCTGAAATACTAGCTTTCATTTCATTTTGATTTTCCATTAATTGTTTAATGGCACCTTCAATTTGGATATAAGATGGATCCTCCATTTTACGACGAAACGATTCAAAAGCTTTGTATAAGCCTTCAATTAATTCTTTAGGAGTTTGGTCTGGGTTTTGGTTTTCAAACATAAATAAAAACGGTCTTTTTAGTCATATTATATATCGACTAAAAAGACCGCTTAATTATGTAAGTGTAAATTTATTTATCTTGTCCTTCGGTAGAGTGACCGTAGTGTGCTAAATATTCAGCTGGCGACATGCCATGTAAAGCAGCTTGTGCTAATAAAATATCTGGATATGTTCCATTTGGTTGTACACCAGTTGCAGTTTGTGACCAAGTTCCGTATTGTAAAACTGGATCTTGTTGCGTAAGTGGTATAATGCTTTCTTCAGAATCGGCACCTGTGCTTGTAGTTGGCACTTTACCAGCACCTTGTACAGTTCCTACAACTATATTTGCCGCAGAAGATGGATTGAAAGGAGCTTGATACTCAGCGATAAAGTCTTCTAAGTTTTTAACGTGTGTTTTCATGTTCTATATATCTGATTAAAGTCCTTTAAATTCTGGAAAACTCTTAGTACTTTGGTTGTCTCTTTCAGTATAAATCTTATAAGCTTTCTTTTTATCAGAAGCACTTAATTTATCATATAAAGCTATGATGTTTTTCTCACTAGCAACACCTGATTTCCAAACGTCATGTGAATCAGAATAATTGTAATAAGTATCATGTGATTTCCAAGCCAATTCCCATTGTTCTAATGGACTCAAAGACTTTTTAATTAACTCAGTTCTAATCTCTTGTTGAGATTTCTTTTTCTTGTTCAAATACAATTCCCAACTGCCTCTCATTGAACCTATTTTAAAAGCATGTAAAATATCTCCAGTTGATAATTTAATTTCAAACTTAATACCTTTGGCATCATCAGATTGGTCTGCAATGGACTTAATCCACTTATCATCAAACGTCGGTGTAGCGTGTTTAACTGTAAGTTTTACATCAGCCACAAGATCTTCAGGTGAACCCCAATTACCTTTCTTTGGATTTTGATAATCACTATATGTTTGATATGCTTCAAACGTCATTACTATTTTATTGCTCATAATTGTTTATTTTAATTACAGTACAAATATACTTAAAAAACCCAAACTAAAAAATTTGGGCTTAATTATTTTTATCCTAAATATAATTCTTCAAAGTGTAAAAGATCTAATCTCTTATCAATGTCGATTAATTGTAAAGCATTTAATAAATCTGAGTATTCTGCTACAGATTCAGTTTGAATACCTCTAAATTCTTGTAAGAAATCAAATGTAGCCAAGTCACTTGTAAATAAAACTTGAGAATCAGCTATGTATTTTTTATATAAATCCAATTCTAATTCATAAGCTCTTTCTATGATTTCTGGTAAATTACCAAAGTCAACGTGTGTTTCAACTTTAGGAATAACTGGTAAAACATTCCAGTCTACAAGATATTTTTGTAATTTTTGAGCGTGTGTTAATTCATTAGCAGTTTCAGTTGTGAAAAAAGCAGCAGCTTTTTGGTAACCAGCACCTGCACACCAATTGGCTGCAGAATTATAAAAATAATGAGCAGTATACTCATCACCAATTCTTTGTGTTAACAATTTAACTGATTCTCCAGATAAAACTACAGGCTGTCTTAAACCATTGTTTAAATTTGGCGCAGCTGCATTTTCATTAATTGATCTAATCATGATATTTTAGTTTATTTTAAATTTTTAATAACAGCATCGTCTGCTTTAATTTCACCCATTGGTATTTGTAAATTTTTAACCAACATTTGTACGAAATCAACAGCTGCATCTTTTTCTTTAAATGAGAATACATCAGTCGATGGTCTTTTACCGTATTTGATAAACATGTCATTGAAAAGTGCAATAGCATCTTTAGCATGTCTAACACTCACTGTAACCTCAAAAGCTTCATTAATCAATGATTCTTTAACACCTACTTCTTTTAAAGATTTAACTTGTTTACCTTTTTGCTCACCGTTATCTGCAGCAAACCATAATAAACCGTCTTTGATTAATCTTTTGTAAAGTTCAGCTTTAATAATTTCAAAATTGATAGTATCAGATGAATTCTCCCAAGTTTCTTCTACGTAGTCTGGATCAATCCAACCAAATCCTGATTTAATGTTTTTAACCATTGTTTTATAATCAGTTTCAAATTGTTTTACAGCAGCTTCATTAACTATAGATTTAACTACAGATTCATACGCAGTTCCAGCAACTTCTTCAGCTTTATTAAATTTCTTAGCAGATTTTTTAATCTCATTTAATTTTTTAATAATGCTATCAAGTACACCAGGATCTACATCATTACCTGCTTTTGCGCTATCATAAAAATTCATTAGATTTTTAGATACTAGATATAAATCACTTCCAATCACATCAGATGGTAATCTGTAAAATGATTCTTGTATAGATTCTTCACCATTGAATTCTTCGAATAGTTTAATTTTCTTCATGTTTTAGTAAATCTTTTTCTTTTATTTAAATAAATATAAACTATATATCTCTTATTTGAATTGTTCTTTTAATTTGTATTTTTCGATAGTTGCTTTCAAAACTCGAATATAATTAGGATCTTCTGCATAACTCGCTGACAAATATTCAAAATATTCTTGTTCAGATTTAATAGAACCTAAGTATCTTGATTGATAAAATGCATAATCATACACTGATTCTTTCCACGATTCATAATATGCATGGTTATTTTGAGTTCCATCTGCTGTCGTAACTCTTTGCTTAGCTTCTTTCATACCAAACAAATTATTATTCTCAACAAAGATGTTAGATTTCCAGTGACCTGTCTCAACAATCGATTGAGCCATTGGAATCCAAGCAAATTTAATATTCAAACCTTTCATCATAGCCACTAATTTTTGGCTATTAAAGCTATCAGATTTTTTAATCAAAACTATTTTTTCATATTCTGTTAAGCCATTGACAGCTCTATCAATACCTAATCGGTAGCTGTAAAATGAGGTTAAACTTATGGCTAAAACACCTAGCGATGCTGCTTTAATATATGATTTTAATTTTAAAGACTTAAAAACTAATTGATTTTTATCGTACTTATATAACATAATTTAAGATTTCGTTAAACTTATTTTATCATTTGCTGTGCAAATCTGGCTTCTTGTAGCCTTTTGATAAATTCTTTTTTCTCAGGTGTATCTTCAGTCCATAGAGAAGATACTTTGAATTTTTTAGCCCACTTATTAAACTCTTTGGATTCTTGTGGTTGCTTTGCTTTTTTAATTAGAGTTTTTTCCATTTTCTTCTGATTTAGATTCAATTACTAAATATTTAATACCACTTTCGGTTTGTTTAATGGTTCCGATTTTAAATAGTGCTTCTACTATTCCTGGTCCATTTGTCATTCCTTGTTGTTGAGCCATTAAAAGTAATGTTTGCTCCATATAAATTTCTTTCATATTAACAGTATTCTAAAGATTCTTCACCAATCATGTTCCACAATTCTAAATCATAACGACTATTTTTCTTACAAGCTGCGCTACAAGCTCTTTTAAGTACTTCGTAAGTTTCGCTTTTAATTTCAGTAAAACCAAAACCAGCAACCATAAAATATCTGCGATCATAGTTAATTACATCACCAACAGAAACTGAAGGTGCATTTTGTGGTTGAAACATATTCTGACCGTAGTGAAATACTAAGTCTAATACACTAAACACATCGCCTGTAATTTCTGAAGTAGGAACTTCTACGTTACGATATTGGCCATCGTTAAATCTGAATTGTTGAACTTGGATGATTGTATTCATTTTGTTTATCTTTTAATTACATAGTAAATATACCACTAATTATTCAAATAAAAAAATTATTTAGCGTTTATTTTTCAATTATTTTTCAATTGATTGATAACCAATACTAAACTGCCTTAATTCGGCTCTTAATATCTTTAGGAATACATCCAGGTTTGCTAATTAAGCTTCTAAAACAAGCATCTAGCACATAAGTTACAGCCCAATCTTCTTTACTTCTCACAGAACGACCAACTCCTTGTAAAAAACTTACACTAGTTTTCCAATCATACCAATCTGGCATGTATTGCATCTTAGCTTTGATATGAGGACTATTCAAAGATGGATATGGTACCTTAAAGAAGACTTGGAATCTACTTGTATCATCTTTTAAGTCTAACCCTTCTAAGATAGATGGTCCAATAAGTATTCCATCGGTTGATTTTTTAAACGTCTCTAATGCGCTTGCTTTTGATTTGGAGTCATCATAAGCTATTAATCTTGAGCTAATTGTGCTGTTTTCTAATATTTTTTGTGTGAATTCATAAGAACCTGAGTGGATAACGCCTCTTTGTCCAACGTGTTTAGAAGCTATTTTGTCCATAATAGCTAAAACCTTGTCAAAGTTTTGATCCTTTTCTTTCATAGACATTTTATGACGGTTAACAAAAACAATTGGTGACTTTTCATAACTAAAATCATTAGTCAATCTAATAAACCTTGCGTTTTCAATACCCATAATTCTCATATAAGAAGCCGGATCACCAATAGTAGCACTCATAAAGACTTTAAATTCTGCCTTTGCATGTAAGTGCTTTCTAATCATCCATTGTTCTTCAATACATGTAAATTTAGCCTCTTCTCTGTTTTGATCTATAACCATTTTATCTAGACCAACTTCAGCTATAATGTCTATATAATCATCAAATTTACAATAAACATCTTTGATTCTATCAAGAGCCGTCATTGCATTTTGCCAATCTTTAGGCACTGTATTACTATTAAATCTTTTTTTGGCTGCAGTTTTAATCTCTTGGTTCATGGACATATATTGACCTAGATATTGCTTTAAGTAACCCATGGCCTCGAAGATCTTTTTCTTATCACGTTCATTTAACAACATCAAAACAACACTATCGATTCTGTTTTTGGTAACTTTAGGCTCTGAGAAACCCCATTTAACTAAGAAAGAGTTAACCGTTTGAATTCTTGAAGAAACATCTGAATCAATACGTGGACTAAAATGATTTTGAACAATCTCATCTACTTTATGCGCTTCATCAAAAAAGACAAAGTCTCTTTGTGCAAATGGTGAACCGCCATCATCTGCCTTTTTATCTTCTACATAATTTCTTTGTAGCAACCAAAACGCATAGTTAAGTAAACAAACTCTGTGGTTAATTGCACGTTGTCTATTTTGTAAGTAATCACAACTACCATAACAATCAAGTTTAGAAGCTTGCTCATATCCCATACCCTTTAAACGACAATCACCCAATGAAAATGGTAAATTATTAACAGAACATTCATAATTATCTGCACCTTTAACTGAAGGCCAATGTAATCCTAGTCTGTAAAAATCTGATTCATATTGATCTTGTAATGATAAATCACTCGTAATCAAATAACCTTGTTTGTCAAAACTTGATAAAACCAAACTTGAAGCCATGGCAATAATAGATTTACCAGTTCCTGTAGGTGCATCTATAACAATGGTGGCTTTTGGATCTTCAAAGTATGTTTTACAAATAGCCGTGATAGTTTCTCTTTGGCCTGTACGAAATTCAAAGCCTTTGCCAAGCTTTTCTTCCTTTATAATCTGATCTAATTTCTCGTTGATTTCTTCTAGCACGTTCACGTATTTAAGTCTAATTTATACGTGAATCTTGTGAAAAGTTTATTGCATAAAAAAAGGAATCGGTTAGATTCCTTTTTGATTTCTTTTTAGGCCGGGCCACCAACTCCGAACCAAATCCAATCAGACTCTTCGTCGTCTTCGTTTAAAATAGAAATAAAATCGAATTGCTCGATAATAGCTTCTACAGTTTCAACAATTGGACCTTTTGTCTCTTTGGGCTCGATCTCAGAAGTGATGTCGACTTCTGGGATGAACTTTTCCATAAAAGATTTAGATATTTTTTGTAGAGGATTAGAGGTTCTACTGTTTATATATTAATCTTTTTTAGAAAGTTTCAAATTATTGTTGCGTTTCTTTGATTTTATCTTCAATAAAATCAGTTAAATCTTTTACTGAACCTCTAAAAGCTCTAATATCTACCATTCTTTGATCTTCACTTGGATTTCCAACGAATGTATCTGAGTCTTTTGCTTCTAGGATTATATCATTATCAAATTTAATAGTTGGAGAAGGTGAGAATTGAGTTCCACCGTCTTGAGCTTCTAAACCATAAACGTCTTTTAAAGTTTTAATAACTTTAGATTTATAAGACTTGTCTTTTAAATGAAAGTAAGTAACACTGTCATTAGGTTGATCAAGTATGCCTTTGACATATTGTGATAGCTCTTTTGCAATATATTCAGCAGCATCTCCTGCTACATTTCCATTGTATTTTGATTCTTTAATTTCCAATTCATCAACGAATTGTTCAAATAATTTAATGTGTTCCATTGTTTTCTATTATGATTTAAATTCTTTTAATAAAGAATCTGCTAAATTAGATGCGTTTACTCTGAAGACAATTCCAGCTGCATGATGTGATTTATCCCATTCCATACAATCTCTGAAAAAATCCATGTTGTTAAACACTGAATCGATCCATCCAGCCGATTCCTCTTTGGTATATGCGTCTAAAGTTTTACTATCAGGTATAAAGCTGATATAAGAACCTTTAGAGTCTTGGCTTCCCATTATTGTAAATGTAAATCCATTAGATGAAAATTTACTAGCTTCATTAATGAATGATTCAAAGTTTGTTGTGTGTTTCATTATTTCTTTTTAAGTTCTTTTCCAAATTCTGTTAAAGCGCCATTATCATCCATAACTCGAAAGTGTTCTCTAGAATTACCTTTAGTTAATTCAACGTGTAATCCAGGGTTCATACCTCCAAGATCTTTTGGTGCCCATAATCTTGCAACTATCCAAGTTCCAGATTCTGATTTTAAAGTTACTTTGTCCTGTGTTGAAATTCCAGTCTCTTCTGTGAATTTTTTAGTTAATTTATCTCCAATCTGAGCTTCATTAACAAATTCTTCGTATAGTTTAATGTGTTTCATATCTTATTAATTTTTTGGCCAAATCATCATTGTTCCCGGATCATTCCAAGAAAAATACCAACCTTTTTTCTCTACAGCATCAACTACATTCTTAAGTACACCATTTTTATATTTAGCACCTTTGTTATGATAATCAAATATTTTGTTGCCGCTTAATTCTTCTCCATTATCTCCAGCCATCCAAATTCCTTCAGTTTGGCCATTGAATTCTTCAGAAGTTCTAACATGTTTGATTTTGTATTTAGTTTCCATCATATCCATGATTTCTTCTCTACTAGCATCTTTAGCTTCATTAAGAGATTCTCCTAATGTTATATTGCTTTTTAATGTTTTTACAAAACATGAATCAATATTTCCAATTACAGTTGACGTATAATCATCAAGAATATCATAAAATACTTTTGCTTTCGTGAATGATACTTTAACTACAGATCCCCATCTTTCATCATCACCAGGTGCAGTTATAAACGATACAGGTTCTCCAATTTCAAATTGTGCTGGAAAGTTTACTTCTTCGTTTATGTATTGTTCAAATAGTTTTACCTTTTTCATAATTAAAAATCTTTACGTGAAGCTACACTTTTTTTGTTTTTATCAAAGAATGCACCTAAGATACCAATTTGTGCAACACTAAAGGTATGTTCTCCACCATTAACTTTATCTTTAATAAAGATCATTGGTTGAATTTCAAATTGTTTGTTTGGCGTAAATTTTGCATTTAAGATAGCTTTACTAGCACTTAATAATTCTTCCATATCTTCAGATGTAAAAGGAATATCAAAATAGTAGATTAATCCTGTTGCAGAATCTAAAGACGGTTTTTCATCAGCCTCATTAACAATTGATTCACCAATAGCTTCTTGTGCAATCATTGCTTGAATAACATCTGCTGAAATCCATCCGGCTGCTTTAAAGAAATCATGAGCTAAATTCATTACTTTCTTTTCGTCTTTATTGGTAACTTCATTGTCTTTACCATCTTCGTTATTAAGATTCCATTCTTCAACTTCGTCTTCAACAGCTCTTGCAACTTTAGACGTAGATGTTATTTTTGTAGATTTTTCATGGTAATCTGCCCAATATTTAACGTTTACTGACTCATTGATAAAGTCTTCAAATCCTTTTACTGTTTTCATTATGATATGTATGTGTTTAGTTCGTATTTATCACCCATTCCATATATTGAAATTCCAAGGGCTTTCTTTTGTTCTTTACCATCTTTAAAAAGAGTGATAGTAAATCTGTTTGTAAAACCATCACCTGGTTTTTTAGGACCCATGCCAATTTTAGTGGCAGTTTCTTCTTTGTTATATTCATATCCTTGTGATTCAGCATATTCTAATGCAGCCTCAACAGCCGATGTATAACTTCTGTGGTAAACTTGGTAACTTGATTTCTTTTCAGTTACAAATTGTTCGAATAATAAAGTATGTTTCATATTATTTACCTAGTGCTTTTTTAACTTCTTTAACAAATTTAACTGCTCTATCAGCTGCGTCTTTCATAGATTTTGCTGTAGCTTTTCTAAATTTGATTTTTAAACGAGTTTCATAAGATACTTGTTTTCCTGGCTCGTATAAAGACTGTGTGAAAACTTCCATTTTACCATCTTTGTAAATTGCCATTCTAAAATAGTTAGAATTTTCTACATAACCATGAGACCACTCAGTTTTTGGTTCAAATGAAACCAAAAGCATAATTGTATCATTACCAAAAACACCTTTACTTAAAGAGATATAACCTGGGTTTTCTTTTTCTAAAGCATCTTTTAATATTGCAGATGCTTGTACAATATCTGTAGTTCCATCATCAAAGATTAAGGCTTCATTTACGTATTGTTCAAATAATTTTACTTTTTGCATGATTTAAGTTTATTTTATAGTCTATATATTATTTTATTATTAAGTAATTTAAAACTTGTTCCCAGTTTTCAAAATTAGGTTGGCCAAATTGAATCCATTGACCTTTGAATTCTGCTGCACCATTATTAGGTCTATCATCAATAAGATAATCACCCATTAAAAGATCCTTTCTATGAGAAAGTATAAGTCTTTTGTGTGCTAATTTACCCATGTGTTTTTGAACCCAACGTCTTTTAGAACTCCAAGACTCTGCATTTGACCATGGCGCTGTGCTTAAAAAGTAAACTTCATACTGTTCCATAAGTATTTTAACAGCATCTAGAGCTCCTTTGATAGGCTCTGGATTCTCAAACAAATCTTTATCTACTGATGTTAATCTTCCTAAGTGTCTAACTGCATCTGGTCCGTGTCTTTCGATTGCGTGAGCTTCTAAATCAACCATTACTCCATCTAAATCGATATAAACTATTTTCTTGTTCATCTTCTTGTTTTTAATTATAATGTAAATATACAAAAAAAAGCCCAAATAAAAAAATATTTGAGCATTTATTTTAAAAATTTAATGATTTTTATGAATTGGCCTTAATCCATTCTTTACCAATACGGTTTTGTAATGGTTTATTAAGTAATTTGTTAATAGCGCCTGCCATTTTATCAAAGTGTTCAGTGCCAGAGACTGAATTATCAACGATGATTAAGTTATCTCCACCAAAAATAGTTTGGAAATGACCTATATTATTTTGTACATTCTGCCAAATTTCTTTAACCATTTCTTCAGGTAAAGATCTCGATCTAGCTGCATTTCTTTGTAATGCAACTTCTAATGAAGTATTAACGAAAATCATATAACAATCATAACCATAAGCTTCAATTGCTCCTTTTTTAGCTGCAATTTTCTTATAATCATCTCCTGTACCATCAATAATCATACCTAATCTACCTTGTAAGTATAATTTCTGTTTTAAATCTGTAACTCTTTTAGCTTTACCTCTTGGCGATTCTTCACCGGATGTTAATTCTGCAAATTTCTTAGGGTCCATAGTAGCTAAATCCTTTGGATCAACTCCCATATTCTTTAATTGTAATTCAAATGCTTGATCCGAATTAATAACTTTAAGACCGTTTCTATATGAAATGCTTTGAATACCATTCTCAGGTACACCAAACAATTCTTCAGCTGCTCTTGATTTACCAGAACCTGGTCCTCCAGCCATGAAAAATGCCTTTAAGATATTTTTATCATGCACACCTTCATTAATAAACTCTTCAAATAATTTAACTAGCTTCATATTATTGTGGTAATCTTACCATTGTATTTCTTGTTTCGCTTTTGTCTGTGTTCTTTACAAAACCATGATCTTTGTAAAACTTTTCTAATCTAGATGTTGAAGAGGCTCCAAAATCTTTAGAAGGTGTTAAGTATATTTTTAAACCTTTAGAATCAGCATAAGCATTAATTTGTTTCATGATTTCTGAACCAATACCTTCACCTCTTTTGTCTTTTGGAATAACTATTCTCGACAACTCTAAAAATTTACCATTGTCATAAAGATCTAAGTCAATACCATATTTGTCTTCTAAGTCTCTTAAAACAAAAGCTTCTCCTAAAATAGTTGTATTATCATGAAAACACTTATGGCATGTGTATAAATCATGGCCACCATCTTCTAACTTCCAAGTCCATCCACAATTATCACACTTGATTTTATTGCCACTTACAAATTCTTCATATAACTTTACGTATTGCATCTTATTTTAAATTTTTATCATGGCCACCATCTCTAACTTCTTTAGCTAAATCTTTATCAGCTCCACCCCAAGTTCCTTCTTGCTTAGTTAAAAATGAATTTACACGAGCATAACCCCATTGTTGTTGATTTGCACCAGGTCTATGGCCTGTTTTCCAAGCTGCTAAGCCTCTTCTCATTACTGCTCTAAGAATTCCAATTGGAACTCCAGTTTCTTCAGATTTAGTTTTTAAACCTGTTTCTATAGCATCATCGTCAATTGCAGATCTATCAGTTGATTGTTTTTCTTCAAAAACTAAAGACTCGTTCTTTTCTTCTTTATCACCATACAATTCATGATATGATTTAGTGTGTTTAGAAGTTTTTACTTGACCTTTTTCTTTGGCTTCTTTATCGCCTGGTAATTCTTTATAAGCTGCTTCGTCATCATCTGACATTTCAGCTTGTTTTTTCATTTGATCCTTTTTATCTTCTTCAGTTTCATCACTTAAACCAGTCATGTATGGATCTGGTCCAGGTTTGGCTTCATTTAAGAAATCTTCATATAGTTTTACGTGTTGCATTGCTTTTATTTATTTTTCAACTTCACCGTCATTACCATCCATTGCATCATGCACAGCATTTAAGTTTTCTAAAGAAACTGTTAATTGAGAATACATCCAAGATTCTAATTGTTCACCTTTAGTCATTCTATCCTTGATCATATTTGCATAGTCTGCAATTCTTTCAAGTTGACCTAAAGTCATTTCGTTTAATTCAGCTAAAGTATCTCTACCTTCAGCTTCATTTATAAATTCATTAAAATCTGTTACATGTTTCATTATAAATTGATCTTTGTTTTTGTACCATCTGGTTGGGAATAGACTATATATTTGGGTTTAAGCTCCTTTTTAGTATCGTCTAGCATTTCAGTGTATTTCTTACCTAAACCTGGTTTTAAATAAGCAACTGTCATGTGTGGATGATAGTCTGGGTAATCTGTTGTGTGTGGTAATTTACTAAGTTCAGCATTACAATCATGTAAACTTGGACCTTCTACATCATATTTCAACACATCAAACTTTTCATTTTCAAAAAGAGATG
>JACCDH010167806.1_pt1 | contig 23424 bp, 25 predicted proteins | sample 7442481 | NCBI WGS metagenome assembly JACCDH01 (sample SAMN15323433, study PRJNA562643) | freshwater metagenome | isolation source: river surface water | place: USA:Blue River Watershed | collected 2017-08-15
ATCCAGATTTTGAGGAGACCACAACGAGAGTCGTTGCTAGATCTCCATTGATGACATGGGCCAAGTAATTTGGATCCGTTGAATCCAAGATAAAGAGTTCTCTTCCGTAACTTCCAGCAATTACTTCAGGGGCTAGAGATGAACCGCCCATTCCGGCAAGCACGATCGTTTTGATCTGACGAAAACGTGCCGTGAGAGCATCTATCTCAACGAGAAGTGTCCGAGATGCCTCAGGAAGATCTACCCAATTCAAGCGGATCGCAGCTTCAGCGGCGGCATCAGGGCCCCACGTCGAGGGATCCTTAACTGCAATTCTCTGATGGACGGTTGCGAGTTTTCTGTAGAGCTCACTCGATCGATCTATACGAGCTAGAGATTCTCCGGAGAGCCTCATTACTTCATGACCTTGGAGACATCGGCAAGCAAGGAAATCCACGCCTCTTCAAATTTCTTGACTCCATCTGCCTCAAGATGATCTGTAATTGCATCAAGTGAGATTCCAGTCGCAGCAAGGGCAGCAAGTGTCTTGAGCGCCTGGTCCATATGAGCAGTAACTGCATCTGCCCTTAAGACTCCATGGTCAAGGGCAGCGTTGAGCGTGGATTGCGGCATTGTGTTGACAGTATGCGGGGCGACCAACTCATCGACGTAGAGAGTATCTGCATAGGCAGGATCCTTGACGCCCGTTGATGCCCACAAAGGTCGTTGCACAAGTGCACCTGCAGCTTCAAGTGACTTCCATTGAGCTGTGTTGAACTTTTCCAGGAAGAGGGCGTATGCGCGATGGGCATTTGCAATCGCTACCTTGCCAAGGAGATCTTGATTGCCTAGTGCTTTGAGCTCTTTATCGACGGCGCTATCAATGCGTGAGATAAAGAAAGATGCAACTGAGTGAATGGTTGTCAGATCTTTCCCAGCGGCTTTAGCTTGAGCGATGCCTGCAGTAAAGGCATCAATGACTTCGCTGTAGCGATCAAGGGAGAAGATCAGGGTGACATTGACGCTAATTCCCGCAGCAATGAGGGCGGTGATCGCAGGAAGTCCGGCCTTTGTCGCTGGAACTTTGATCATCACATTGGGACGATTGACCAGAGCATGGAGAGCGATGCCCTCTTCAATAGTCTCCTGAGTCTTATGGGCTAAACGTGGATCGACCTCGATACTTACTCGGCCATCGACTCCATTACTACTGTTAAAGATCCCTAGAAAGAGATCACATGCTGCTCGCACATCATCGGTAGTCAAGGTGCGCACGACTTCATCTACCGATTTTCCAGCAAGGGAGGCAATATCGGCTGCATATTCATCTGCGCCTGTGATGGCTGCACCAAAGATGCTCGGGTTAGTTGTTACGCCGCGAACACCATCGTGCTTGATGCGATGGGGAAGGCTCTGACGATCACTTCCAGTTAACTTTGAACGGGATAGATCATCGAGCCAAATCGAGGTACCGGCAGCCAGAATCTCTTCATGTCTCATTTACGTGCCGCCTTTACCTTTGCAACAACATTCTCAACGGTAAATCCGAATTCAGTAAAGAGTTGAGAAGCAGATGCCGATGCTCCGTAATGATCGAGGCTGATAATCACGCCAGAGTCACCAACGTATTCACGCCAGCCCTGTGCGATTCCAGCTTCAATGCTGACGCGAAGAGCAGATGCCGGAATAACGCTCTGGCGATAGCTATCGCTCTCTTGCGCAAACCATTCAAGACATGGTGCGCTGACAACCTGTGTCGAAATACCTTCACTATTGAGAACTTCGGCGCTCTTTACAGCAAGTGCAACCTCTGATCCAGTAGCGATAAGTACAACTTCTGGCGCACTCGGTGCAGCCTGCAAAATGTATGCACCCTTGTCGACCCCTGATGCTGAAGCAAAGGAGGTGCGATCAAAGACTGGAAGATTCTGGCGACTGAGCAAGATTCCGGCAGGCCCTTGGCGGCGCAGAATTGATTTCCACGCTTGAGTAACTTCATTGGCATCGGCAGGTCGCACAGTTGCAAAGTTCGGAATCGCACGAAGAGCGGCAAGATGTTCTACCGGTTGATGGGTCGGTCCATCTTCGCCTAGGCCAATTGAGTCGTGGGTCCAGATAAAGGTTGTTGGAATATTCATCAACGCTGCAAGGCGCACTGACGGACGCATGTAATCGCTAAAGACGGCAAAAGTTCCGCCGAAGACGCGGGAGAGACCGTGCAAGGTAATTCCATTGAGGATTGAACCCATTGCGTGCTCACGAATACCAAAGTGAATGATGCGACCGTATGGATCCGCATTCTTCATTCCACTTGATGCAGGCAAGAAGGAACCGCCATCTTCGATGGTGGTGTTATTGCTTTCAGCTAGATCTGCAGATCCTCCCCAAAATTCAGGGAGTACTTCGGCGATTGCATTGATCACCTTTCCAGATGCGGCGCGAGTTGCCACATCCTTTCCAGCTTCAAAGATTGGAAGAGATGCTTCCCATCCTGCTGGGAGCTCTCGCTTCATAAGACGATCTAGAAGTGCAGCCTTATCTGCATGTGCTGCCTTCCATGTGGCAAAACGCGCATCCCACTCTTTTCGTGTTGCAGCGCCACGCTCTTTCACCAAACGAATATGTGCAAGGAGATCATCTGGCATTGCAAACTTTTCATCGGGATTAAGACCAAGTTCAACTTTTGTTGCAGCAATCTCTTCATCACCAAGTGCTGAACCATGAGACTTGGCGGTGTTGCGCAACTTAGGAGCAGGCCAGGCGATCACTGACTTCATTCTGATGAGCGTCGGCTTCGAAAGTTCTGCCTTTGCAGCCACCATTGCCGCGTCCAGTGCCACGAGATCAATATTTCCATCAGATAAGGTCGCAACTTCAATAACGTCCCAGCCATAGGCGCGATAACGGGCAGAGACATCTTCGGTAAATGAGACGTGAGTATCGCCTTCAATTGAGATTCGATTATCGTCATAGATCACATTGAGATTGCCTAAAGCTTGCGTTCCTGCAAGTGATGACGCTTCAGCGCTGACACCTTCCTGCAAATCTCCATCAGAACAGATAACCCAAATTGTGTGATCAAAGAGCGAAGATCCAATCGGTGCATCAGGATCGAGTAAGCCGCGCTCATAACGCGCAGCCATCGCAAACCCAACTGCCGTTGCAACTCCTGCACCGAGTGGACCGGTTGTCATCTCAACGCCTGCAGTGTGTCCAAACTCCGGGTGTCCTGGAGTGAGCGATCCTTGAGTTCGAAACTCTTGAAGATCTTTCATCGTCAAGCCATAACCACTAAAGAAAAGTTGGGTGTAGAGAGTCATTGATGAATGGCCGCACGAAAGGATGAAGCGATCGCGTCCAATCCACTGTGGATCTGCTGGATCATGTACGAGGTGGCGTTGGAAGAGCGCGTAGGCAGCTGGCGCTAGCGCCATTGCGGTTCCGGGATGGCCATTTCCTACCTTTTGAACTGCATCCATAGCGAGTGCGCGCGCATAGGCAATGGCGCGATCATCTAATGGGCTCCAGTGTGTAAGTGTGGTCATCTTCTCTCTTCTCTCTTATGTTCTTTCTCTTTCGGCGTGCGTACAACTGAAAGTCGCACCCGCCACGATGCAATCCAAAAGACTGTGGCTCCGAGCAAGTGCGCAGCAACGAGAATCTCAGGTATCCCTGTGAAGTATTGGAGATAGCCGATAACGCCTTGAGCTAGTGAGATTCCCAAGAAGATATAGATGGCTTTCTTTGTGGATTGCCCAAGGGATGCCGTAACAAGAAAGGCAACGGTAAGGCCCATTAGGAAGATGACTGCATCGGCATGTATCCAAGCAACGGTTCGGATATCAAAGTCAAAGCGTGGTGACTTCTCATCACCTGCATGTGGTCCGCTTCCGGTAACGAGTGTTCCCAAAATCAGGACAATGAATGAGACGATAACGTGCATCCGGGATAGCACTGAAATTGTCTTTGTAGGTGCGCTGACTTTTACTGTTGGTGTATGGCGTCGCGAATAGAGCGAAGTTGCACCAGCGATAAGCAACATCGACAAGAGCAGATGGGCAGCTACCGTTGCTGGATGTAAATCTGTAAGTACTGTAATTCCACCGAGAACGCCTTGACCCAAAATTCCCAGGACTTGTCCAGCTGCAAGGAGGCGAAGATCTTTGCGACGGGTAATCAAGATGTTGAGGACTACAAGGAGAGCAGCTAAGAGAAGTGCAAAGGTAAGGAGTCGATTGCCGAATTCAATCCAGGCATGGAGTTGTTTCTCTTCTTGATGAGGAACGGGTGTATATGAACCAGGCGTGCATTCAGGCCATGTGGGGCAGCCAAGGCCAGAGCCAGTAAGTCGCACCGCACCGCCGGTAAGGACCAAAGCACTCTGCAAGAAGAGAAGAACTCCGAAAAGTGCAGTCTTAAGGCGCATATGGCTAGCCTATGCCAGCCACGCCGATCTTCGAGTAGAAGCAGGAAGTTAATTACGATACATTTCTGTTGTGAAATTCGATAGCCAACCAGGGGAAGATCTACGCACCCGTGACGCTATTGCGCGCTCAATTCTAGAGAACGGCCCATCAACTGCCAGCACCTTGAGCCAGCGGTTGGCCCTGACTCCAGCTGGAATCCGCCGCCACCTAGAACTCCTCATCGCTGATGGAATTCTTGAAGCGCGTGACCCACGCGTGGCATCGATTCGAGGTCGTGGACGACCATCCAAGGTCTTTGTGATGACAGATGCTGGACGCGCCCAATTCGAACATTCTTATGATGACTTAGCTGTTGCCGCCCTTAAATTTATGGCTGCACACTCTGGTGATCATCTCGTTAACGCTTTTGCCGAATCGCGCGCTGAAGATATTGAACGTAAGGCCACGCCCTTTCTTGCAAAGCGCGCGAAGAAGATTGATGCACTGGCTACATTTCTTACCGAACAAGGTTACGCGGCAAGTGTTGAGAAGCGGGGGACTGGTGAAGAGATCTGCCAGCACCACTGCCCAATTGCCCACGTAGCAGCAGAATTTCCCCAACTCTGTGAAGCAGAGACACAGGCTTTCTCACGACTGCTCGGTACCCATGTGCAACGTCTTGCGACGATCGCTCATGGTGACGGAGTCTGCACTACCTACATTCCACAACTCGCAACTACCGCCGGAAAGGCTCAATAATGACAACAGCACATCCAGAACTCGATGGCCTTGGAAATTATGAATATGGCTGGGCAGATAAGAACGATGTCGGCGCAACTGCAAAGCGTGGAATCAACGAAGAGGTAGTTCGCGATATCTCAGCGAAGAAGAATGAGCCACAGTGGATGCTCGACCTGCGCTTAAAGGGCCTTGCTCTCTTTGAGAAGAAGCCAATGCCATCATGGGGAAGCGACCTCTCAGGAATCTTCTTCGACACAATTAAGTACTTCGTTCGTTCAACGGAGAAGCAGGCAACCACATGGGATGACCTTCCAGATGACATCAAAAATACCTACGATCGTTTAGGTATCCCTGAAGCTGAGAAGCAGCGCCTGGTCTCTGGTGTTGCTGCGCAGTACGAGTCAGAGGTCGTCTATCACTCAATCCGCGAGGATCTAGAAAAGCTAGGCGTGCTCTTCCTTGATACAGATACAGCTCTTCGCGAGCACCCAGAACTTTTCCGCGAATACTTTGGAACAGTTATCCCTGTAGGAGATAACAAGTTTGCAGCGCTCAATACATCTGTCTGGTCTGGTGGTTCATTTATCTATGTACCAAAGGGCGTTCACGTAGATATTCCTTTGCAGGCATATTTCCGCATTAACACCGAGAACATGGGTCAATTCGAGCGCACCTTGATTATCGCCGATGAAGATTCATATATCCATTACGTAGAAGGCTGCACAGCGCCAATCTACAAATCTGACTCCCTTCACTCTGCAGTTGTTGAGATCATTGTGAAGAAGGGTGCGCGCGTTCGCTACACCACAATTCAGAACTGGTCTAACAACGTCTATAACTTGGTGACAAAGCGCGCAACATGCGCTGAAGGTGCAACGATGGAATGGGTCGATGGAAATATCGGCTCGAAGGTCACCATGAAGTACCCAGCAGTTATGTTGATGGGCCCACACGCTAAGGGAGAGACACTCTCACTCGCATTTGCCGGTCCAGGACAGCATCAAGATTCAGGCGCAAAGATGGTTCACGCCGCGCCATATACATCTTCATCTGTTATCTCTAAATCTGTTGCTCGTGGTGGAGGACGTACCTCTTACCGTGGACTTGTTCAGGTACAAGAAGGCGCACACCACTCTGCAAGCACAGTCAAGTGTGATGCACTCTTGGTCGACACGATCTCGCGCTCTGATACATATCCGTATGTTGATATCCGCGAAGATGATGTTTCTATGGGCCACGAGGCAACCGTTTCAAAGATCAGCGATGATCAGCTCTTCTACCTCATGTCACGCGGTCTTAATGAAGATGAAGCGATGGCAATGATCGTTCGCGGTTTCATTGAGCCAATCGCACGTGAATTGCCGATGGAGTACGCACTCGAACTCAATCGCCTTATCGAACTTCAGATGGAAGGTGCTGTCGGTTAATGAGCGCACTTCAATCTAATCTCCTAGAACTTCACACCCCTAATGGACGTGAAGAGGCATGGCGCTTTACTCCGTTAAAGCGTTTAGCTGGAATGCACGATGGAAGTGCAAAGGCGGTCGAACTCGATTCACTTCAGCCTACTACTGCACTTCCTCAGGGCGTAACCTTCACAACCGTTACAGCAGATGCGATTTCTCAGACTGATGACATCATCGTCAACCGCATCCGCGCATTTACGGGAAATGTTCGCCAGTTGCGCATCGCAAAGGAGCAGGAGATCGCAGATCCCATCATGCTCTCTCGCACACGCATTGAAGAGTCAGCTGTGGAATTTGCTCGCGTACAGATCATCCTTGAGCCACATGCCCATGCAACTGTCGTTCTTGAAAATACCGGAGACCTTCGCTTAGGTGAGGATCTTGAGATCCATGTAGGTGCAGGAGCAAAACTGACTCTCATCTCATTGCAAGAATGGGGAGCGCACTCAGTTCATGCTGGACGCCACCACGCTGTAGTTGAGCGCGATGGAACCTTCAATTCAATCGTAGTAACAGTAGGTGGTTCAGTCGTTCGCTTGCTACCAACTGTTGAATTTGCAGGCCCTGGTGCAAGCACTGAACTTCTCGGTGTCTACTTTGCAACTGCCGGTCAATACTTTGAACATCGCATGTTTGTCGATCACCTCGTTCCGAATGCAACTTCTCGAGTTAATTACAAGGGAGCACTGGCTGGACAGGATGCACATACTGTCTGGATCGGTGATGTCTTTATCCGTGCCGCAGCCGAAGGCACAGATACCTACGAACTTAACCGAAACCTTCTTCTCTCAGATGGTGCTCGCGCAGATTCTGTCCCTAACCTCGAGATCGAGACAGGTGAGATTGTTGGAGCAGGACATGCCAGCACAACCGGTCGCTTCGATGACGAACAGCTCTTCTATTTGATGTCACGTGGAATCAATGAAGCAGATGCTCGCCGCCTCGTGGTGCGCGGCTTCTTCAATGAGATCGTCTCGCAAATCGGGATCGAATCCATTCAAGAGCGCCTTATGACTCGCATTGATGATGAACTTGCAAAGGCAGGCAAGTAAATGGCTGATCTGCTTCTATCAGAGTTAGTTCAGGGCAAGCCTGTCAAAGTTGAGAAAGATGGAAAGACAATCTGTGTTGCACGAGTCGGCGATGAAGTTTTCGCTGTCGATGACACCTGCTCGCACTCAGATGCATCTCTTTCAGAAGGAGATGTAACAGACTTTAAGATCGAATGTTGGCTCCATGGAGCAGAGTTTGATCTACGCACCGGCGAGGCCTTAACACCTCCAGCTGTTGCACCACTGCATACATACGGCGTACATGTTGACGGAGACTCCGTCACAGTTGAGATCTAATCGGGGAAGATGATGAGCACACTAGAAATTCGCGGCCTTAAAGTAAGCGTCACCACAGAAGGTGGAGATGTAGAAATCCTCAAGGGCGTAGATCTCACCATTAAATCCGGTGAAACTCACGCAATCATGGGGCCAAACGGTTCAGGTAAGTCAACCCTTGCCTACTCAATCGCTGGACATCCTAAATACACAATCACAGGCGGAACTGTCACACTTGATGGCGCAGATGTTCTTGAGATGACTGTCGATGAGCGCGCACGCGCAGGTCTATTCCTTGCAATGCAGTACCCAGTTGAAGTACCTGGTGTATCTGTATCTAACTTCCTCCGTACTGCAGCTACAGCCCTTCGTGGTGAAGCGCCAAAGCTTCGTGAGTGGGTTGGCGAAGTTAAGGGTGCTATGGAAGCGCTCAAGATGGATCCATCTTTTGCAACACGTAATGTCAATGAAGGTTTCTCAGGCGGCGAGAAGAAGCGCCACGAGATCATGCAGCTCGAACTACTCAAGCCAAAGATCGCTATCTTGGATGAGACAGATTCAGGTCTTGATGTGGATGCGCTCCGTATCGTCTCCGAAGGTGTCAATCGCGCCAAGGAATCAGGCAATGTCGGTGTTCTACTCATCACTCACTACACCCGCATCTTGCGTTATATCAAACCTGACTTTGTACACGTCTTTGCTAATGGCAAGATTGTTGAAGAGGGCGGTCCAGAGCTTGCAGATAAGCTCGAAGCTAATGGATATGCGGAGTACGTAGGCGCGTAAGCGCTGACAGATTCGCTATGACCTTTAACCCCATCGAAGTACGTAAAGATTTTCCGATCTTCACTCGTACCATTCGCGATGGAAAACGATTGGTCTATCTCGACAGTGGTGCAACAGCGCAGAAGCCGCAGGTTGTCATCGATGCCGAGATGGACTTCTATCGTCTGCACAATGCCGCAGTTCACCGCGGGGCTCACCAATTAGCTGAAGAGGCAACTGACCTCTTCGAGGGTGCGCGCTCCAAGGTTGCTGCGTTTATAGGTGCGCAAACGGATGAAGTTGTCTTCACCAAGAGCGCTACCGAATCAATCAACCTCATCGCCTATGCGATGGGCAATGCCCCTGTCGGCAATCGCTTTCACTTAACTGGAGGCGATGAGATTGTCGTAAGTCAGATGGAGCATCATGCAAATCTGATCCCTTGGCAGCAATTAGCAGCCCGAACAGGTGCGATCTTGCGTTGGTTTGATGTCACACCAGATGGGCGGCTAGACCTGTCTCAGATTCCAACTCTGATTACGGAAAAGACCAAGGTTGTGGCTATCACTCATCAATCAAATGTTCTCGGAACGATCAATCCACTCGATCAGATCGTCGCAGCAGCTCATGCTGTTGGCGCAGTTGTTGTGCTTGATGCCTGCCAATCGGTTCCTCATATGAAGGTTGATGTAGCCGCACTTGATATTGATTTTCTCGCCTTCTCAGGGCATAAGGCTGTTGGACCTACAGGTGTTGGGGTCATGTGGGGGCGCGCTGGGCTGTTGGAAGAGCTTCCGCCATTTCTTACAGGTGGTTCGATGATTGCAGATGTCTCAATGACATCAGCATCTTGGGCAGCTGCACCTGCAAAGTTTGAGGCCGGAGTTCCCAATATGGCGCAGGCCGTCGGATTGGGCGCTGCAGTTGATTACTTGTCAGCAATCGGCATGGATGAGATTGCAGCACATGAACATGCACTCACCGCAGATTTAATGAAGAAGCTTCTGCAGATTGAAGAGGTTGCTCTCGTTGGTCCATTAACAATGGAAAATCGTGGGGGAGCGCTCTCCTTTACCGTTGCAGGCATTCACCCTCACGATCTTGGACAATTTCTAGATAGCCAAGGAATTGCTGTTCGTACTGGCCATCACTGTGCATGGCCACTGACTCGATCACTGGGTGTTCCGGCAACTACGCGCGCCTCTCTCTACCTCTATAACACAATCGATGATAATGATGCCCTGATTGAAGGCATTCACTCTGCGATGAGGTACTTCAAATAATGAATCTCGATGCTCTCTATCAAGAAGTAATTCTTGATCATTACAAGAACCCTCTCAACAAGGTTTTATCTCCGACATTTGATGTTCAAGTCCATCACATCAATCCAAGTTGTGGAGATGAGATCACTCTTAATCTCATCGCAGGCGATGGAGTGATCGACTCGATTACCTGGGATGGAGTGGGATGCTCAATTTCTCAGGCAAGTGTCTCAATCGCCAGTGATTTATTGGTGGGTAAGAGCTTTGAGCAGGCACAGGCGATTACAGATGAATTTGTCGAGTTGATGCAGAGCAAAGGTAAGAAGGCAGGGGATGAGGCGATTTTGGAAGATGCCGTAGCCCTTGCTGGCGTTTCACAGTACCCGGCCCGCATTAAGTGTGCCCTTCTGGGTTGGATGGCGATAAAGGATGCATCGATTCAGGCACAAAAGAAGTAGAAAGAGTTATAGAATTCCAAAAGAGGCGAGAGGTTTGAAATGAGTGCAAAAGTAGAAGATGTCACAGAGGCGATGAAGGATGTCGTCGATCCAGAACTCGGCATTAACGTTGTCGATTTGGGGCTCATCTATGATGTCATGGTCGATGAGAGCAATATCGCCATTCTCAATATGACGCTTACCTCTGCAGCATGCCCTCTTCAAGATGTGATTGAGGATCAGACTCGTCAGGCTCTTGCTCCACTGACCAGTGATGTGAAAATTAACTGGGTATGGATGCCGCCTTGGGGTCCAGATAAAATTACAGACGATGGTCGCGAACAGTTAAGGGCTCTAGGGTTTACTGTTTAATCCATGTCTCAACATGCGATGTGGATGACCTTTAGGTCAATAACTGCCGACCCTTCGGTCAAGGAACAAAAGCTTAAGCCGGGCACCGTCAAACGAATCCTGGGCTATGCCAATCCGTATCGCACTTACCTCGCTTTCTTCCTTGCCACAGTTGTCATCGATGCTTTTCTCATCGTCTCGACTCCGCTTCTTCTTCGTAAACTTATCGATGATGGAGTAGTCCCAAAGAATGCCCAATTAGTGACAACCTTGGCACTGATCGTTGGTGGACTAGCTCTGGTTGATGCCGTGATGAATGTAATTGGGCGTTGGTTCTCTGCCCGAATTGGTGAAGGGCTGATCTACGATCTGCGCTCAGAGGTATTTGCTCACGTACAGCGTCAGTCGATCGCCTTCTTCACACGCACTCAAACTGGCTCTCTTATCTCTCGCATTAACTCAGATGTAATGGGAGCCCAACAGGCATTTACTGCAACACTTTCTGGAATCGTAAGTAATGTCATCAGTCTTCTCTTGGTGACAATCGCGATGCTCTTTCTCTCGTGGCAGATCACGCTCGTATCTCTAGCTCTCCTGCCACTCTTTCTTCTGCCTACCAAGTGGGTCGGGCGCAAGATCCAATCTCTGACGCGAGATAGCTTTGAACTCAATGCGCAGATGTCGAGCACGATGACAGAGAGATTCAATGTCTCCGGTGCACTCTTAGTTGCCCTGTATGGAAAGCATTCCAGCGAAAAGGAATACTTCCGCTCACGGGCGAGAAAAGTTGCCGATATAGGAATCCAACTCGCAATGCTTAATCGACTCTTCTTTATCTCGCTGACAAGCGTTGCTGCCATCGCAACTGCATTTGCCTACGGAATCGGTGGTCATCTAGCAATTAGTGGTTCGATCACAGTTGGAACAATGATTGCCATCACCGCCCTCCTTGCTCGTCTCTACGGGCCATTGACTGCGTTGTCGAATATTCGAATTGATGTGATGACAGCGCTTGTCTCATTTGAGCGAGTCTTCGAAGTTCTCGATCTTGCGCCAATGGTTGCAAGCAAACCCGGTGCAATCCCACTCAAGACGGCCATGCCTCGCGTTGAGTTCAAAGATGTCTCATTTAGATATCCCAAGGCTGATGAGATTTCGTTGGCATCTCTTGAATCTGCAGCAAAGCCAGAGACAGTTGTTTCTGGTGAGATTCTCAAAGGAATTTCATTTACGGCAGAGCCAGGAACTCTCACAGCCCTTGTTGGCCCTTCAGGTGCCGGCAAGACAACTATTAGCGCCTTGATCCCGCGTCTCTATGACGTCACAGGTGGATCGATTGAGATTGACGGACACGATATTCGCGATGTCCAGCTGGAGAGTTTGCGTGATGCAATCGGCGTTGTTATGCAAGATGCTCACCTCTTCCATGAAACGATCGCCGAGAACCTCCGCTATGCCAAGGAAGATGCAACAGCGCAAGAGATGGAAGCTGCATGTAGATCAGCCCAGATTTGGAACCTAGTTCAATCACTTCCACTAGGTCTTGAAACAATGGTGGGAGAACGTGGTCATCGTCTTAGCGGGGGAGAGAAGCAGCGCCTTGCTATTGCGCGCCTGCTTTTGAAATCACCTGCAGTTGTTATCTTAGATGAGGCGACAGCGCATCTAGATTCCGAGAATGAATCGCTCGTGCAGGATGCGCTGAAAGAAGCGCTTAAGGGACGTACAAGTATTGTGATCGCTCACCGCTTAAGCACGGTGATGGATGCAGATCAGATTCTGGTGATCAGTGATGGCAAGGTTGTAGAGCGCGGACGCCATGAAGATCTGATTGGCCAAGGCGGTCTCTACTCAGAGCTCTTTGCTCGTCAGGACCTTACCGCTCTCTAAATCCATCTTACGGATGAGATAACGCCCATAGACGACAAGGGCTGCAAAGAGAACCCATTGCACTGCGTAGGCAAGGTGTGGACCATCACTTAGCGATGGAATCTCACTTGGTGCTTTTGGCGTCAGACGAGGATCTGATCCAGAGATGAGATCAATGTAGTAATTCTCTGACGCTAAACCAGATTGAGCATTTAACTTACTAATAAGTCCTTCATCTTCATTGATGGGAAGGGCAAAGAATGAACCAGAAGGCAGAGATGTATCTAACCGAAGTCGACCCGTAATGGTTACCTCGCCTGCAGGTACTGCAGGAGTCTTCGGTGCAATGGTTGCAGAGGCTCCTGCTTGAACCCATCCGCGATCAACCCAAATTGTGTCACCGCTCTCGGTAGTAAATCGAGTGAGCACTCCATAGCCGTACTTACCTTCAAAGTATCTGTTTCGCAGAAGAATCTGATTTGTTGAATCAAAGATGCCGGCAGTGGTAACTACTCGCCACTCGTGCTCGGTAACTTCTGAACGCAGAGTGGAGAGAGGAACTTGAGCAATGTTGATGCGCTCTTCGATCAATGCATTTCTTGCCTTGCGGTCTTCGCCGCGGTGGAACTGCCATTGAGAAGCCCACAAACATCCGATGATGAGAAGAAGGGCTATAAAGGTTTTGAAGAGTACCTGCTTCTCACCAGACTTAATCACGGGCAAAGTCTAGTTAAGAAAGTGAGCGAGGTTTCTTGGCAAGGAGAGCTGCTCCTGGGGTAATTGTTTCCCGCCCGGCATTTGCGATCACGACAGCGATATACGGAAGCGTTACCGCCCCTGCCAGAGCAAACCAGCGATAGGGGCTAGGCAAGATCACTGTGAGAATGAAGCACAATGTACGAATCATCATCGAGATGAAGTAGCGCTTTTGGCGGCCAGAGAGATCACTCGTGAGGGATTTTGGTGCACTTGTAACGTCATAGACCACTTCGCTACCAGTGCCCTTGACTGAATCCTTCTCTGCTGTCATGAGATAAGAGTATGTGGCGCAGGGCCGATCTGCGACCTCAAAAGTGGAGTAACTTTAGATACATGAGGCAGAAGGCTGCAGGCGATCGATCCTGGATAAACGTAGGATCTCTCGCATTTATCTCAGCTGTACTTTTCCCCTGTTTGATCGGTATTGCCGTCCTGACCCTGGATCTGACTCCAATTAAGGCAAACGGTAATCCTCGTGTTGAGATGACTTCACTTAGAACTCCAATGAATTTCTGCGTAGATAGCCAGAACCTCATCACTCTAAAGACGGGCAAGAGCACATGTCCGCCATCTATGGATCTTCTCGGAGCAACTCCATTGAGTGAAAGTGCGAGCGCAACAGGAGAAGTCGACGCGCTTCACCCATTACTTAACGCTCGCTTTAACGCAGCTAGAGCCTTTGCTGCTGCAGATGGAGTCGCTCTCTATATCTCATCTGGTTTTCGCTCAAGGGATCGCCAAGAGATTCTCTTTGCGCAAGCGTTACGAAAATATGGAAGTGAGACGGAGGCTGCCAAGTGGGTACTTCCTCCGCAGTACTCACACCATCCTCAAGGTCTTGCCATCGATGTGAATTACCCAGGGGATAAGCCAGGGGCTCTCTGGCTGGAGAAGAATGGCTCTCGATTTGGACTCTGCCGGGTATATGCCAATGAATGGTGGCACTTTGAAGGGGTAATTGCGCCAGGAGAGCGCTGTCCGCGCCTGTCCGCAAATGCCCTCGTTGATTACAAGGCTCCCTGACCTCGATTTCTCGATCGGGTGGACCCTCAGGTATCCTTTCCCGCAGACCAGTAACTCGCAGTTACTGCAAGAGGAGCTCACCGCTCCCACCTACATCGCCTCGGCGAGTACGGTTATGTCAGAAGATGTGGGCCCAAAAGGTCCTGCGGATTATCCGCTCATCTCTGCCCGCGGTGTCCTCACGCAGAAACTTCTTGTTACATCAGAAGAAGATGAAGACCAACCGAAGGAGCAGAAATCACAACTGAACCGCGCATCAATGATCGTATCCGCACACCTCAAATTCGCCTCATCAATTACACCGGTGAGCAAGTTGGAGTTGTAGATATCGAAGCAGCCCTTGCCATGGCAGATGAAATCGGTCTCGACCTCGTTGAGATCGCCCCAGAAGCCAACCCACCTGTCTGCAAAATCATGGACTTTGGAAAGTTCAAGTATGAAGCAGCACAGAAGGCCCGCGAGGCTCGTCAGAACCAGACCCACATTGTGGTGAAGGAAGTGCGATTGACACCCAAGATCGAAGCTCACGATTACGAGACGAAAAAGAACGCAATCGAAAAGTTTCTTAAGGGTGGCGACAAGGTAAAGATCACGATGAAGTTCCGTGGACGTGAACAAACTCGTCCGGAGATGGGCTTTAAGTTATTGCAACGTCTTGCAGAAGATGTCGCAGAACATGGATTCGTTGAGTTCGCCCCAAAGCAAGAGGGTCGAAATATGACGATGGTATTAGGTCCGACGAAAAAGAAGACCGAAGCAGTGGCAGAACAGAAGGCAGCTCGAGCAGCTGCTGAGAAGGCAAAGCAAGAAGTTCGAGAAGTAAAACCCGAGTAGGCACAGGAGACAGCAATGCCAAAGATGAAAACCCACAGTGGTGCGAAGAAGACCTTCCGCGTCACAGGTTCAGGAAAGATCATGCATGAGCGTGCAGGAAAGCGCCACCTTTTGGAGCGCAAGTCTTCACGTGTCACTCGTCGTCTTAGCCAAGAGAAGTCAGCAAAGTCAACCGTCACAATGACAGCCAAGCGCATGCTTGGTTTGAAGTAAGGAGCGTGCGCTAAATGGCAAGAGTAAAACGTGGTGTCCACGCAGCAAAGAAGCGTCGTACAACCCTAGCCCGCGCAGCGGGTTACCGTGGTCAGCGCTCACGCCTTTTCACAAAGGCGAAAGAGCAAGTTACGCACTCAATGGTCTATGCATTCAATGACCGCAAGGATAAGAAGGGCGATTTCCGCCAGCTGTGGATCCAGCGCATTAATGCAGCAGCTCGCGAAAACGGAATGACGTACAACCGTTTCATCCAAGGCCTCAAGGCTGCAGGAGTCGAAGTTGATCGTCGCGTTCTCTCAGATATCGCGACAAACGATCCAGCAACATTTAAGACCCTTGTTGATCTAGCTCGCAAGAGCTTGGTCTCTGCGTAACTCGTTACGCAAGCAATACACCAATGATTGAGAGCCTTCATTCGCCGCACGTTGGGCGAGTGAAGGCTCTTATTGGTTCACGGGGGAGTAAGGAACGGGCCAACTCTGGTCTCTTTGTGGCAGAGGGTATGCAATCTCTGCGCGAGGCGTTGACATCGCAGAATGGTCCGTCAATTGAGACTCTCTATCTCAGTCCAGCAGGCGCGCAGCGAACAACTGAACTAGATATCGCCGAAGTAAATGTCGTTGAGGTCTCTGAGGCAGTGATGCAAGAGATGACCTCAACTGTGACACCTCAAGGTGTTCTCATGGTCTGCTCAATCCCATCTCACAATCTTTCAGAGCTTTCGCTCACATCTAATTCCTTCATCATCTACCTCGATCGCATTCAAGATCCAGGAAATGCCGGAACAATTCTTCGATCAGCAGATGCCTTTGGTGCACGAGCTGTGATTACATCTCCGGCAAGTGTTGATATGTACTCACCGAAGGTCGTTCGATCCACTGCCGGCTCTCTCTGGCATATTCCAGTATGTGAATCTTTAGAGCTAAGCGAAGTTCTCACTGCGCTGGGTAATCCGGAGTGCTTGGTTCTCTCTTCACATGCCAGTGAATCGATTGAGGAGTTTCGCGCCAGCGGTCCATGTATTGCGATCTTTGGAAATGAAGGCGCAGGTACAAGTAGCGATCAACTAGCGATAAATGCTCGCACGGTTGCGATACCTATGTCAGGTCAGGCAGAAAGTCTTAATCTCTCAGCGGCGGCATCGATCGTAATGTTCGCCCTTTCTCGCCCCTCTCGCGGTTAGAATAAGGCCCATGAATCAGGCTGAAGTTTCGCAGTGGATTGAAGATGCGCGTAGAGCGTTCACTGCAGCTACCGATCTTGATGCGCTTAAGGAGGCTCGCCTGGCACATGCCGGAGATAAGGCACCTATCTCTTTAGCAAGCAGATCGTTGGGCTCACTCCCAGCAGATCAGAAAGCATCCGTGGGCAAGATCATCGGTGAGGCAAAAGCTGCGATCGCAGCAGCCCTTGAGGAAGCAACCAAGATTCTCGAACGTGAACAAGATGAGCGCGTCCTGCGCGATGAAGTTGTTGACATCACCTTGCCCGCCTCGCGCGCACATAAAGGTGGACTTCATCCGATCACCATTATCAAGAATGAGATTTCAGATTTCTTTATCGAGCAGGGTTTTTCTGTAGAAGAAGGCCCAGAACTCGAATCCGGATGGCTTAATTTCGATGCGCTCAATATTCCAGCAGATCATCCAGCTCGTACGATGCAAGATACATTCTTCATCGAACCGGTTGAGTCGGGCATTGTCTTACGTACCCATACTTCACCTGTTCAAATTCGCACGATGCTCGATAAAGAGCCACCGATCTATGTCATCTGCCCAGGCCGCACCTTCAGAGCAGATGAACTCGATGCCACTCATTCACCTGTCTTCCATCAAGTAGAAGGCCTTGTCATCGACAAGGGAATCACGATGGCCCATCTCAAAGGAACTCTCGATAACTTTGCACGCCACATGTTCGGCCCAGATGTGACAACTCGTCTTCGTCCATCATTCTTCCCATTTACTGAACCGAGCGCAGAAGTTGATATCTACTTCAACGGTCGCTGGATCGAATGGGGAGGCTGCGGCATGGTCAATCCTCGTGTTCTTGCAACATGTGGCATTGATACAGATATCTATACAGGTTTTGCATTTGGTATGGGTCTGGAACGCACTCTGATGGTGCGCCACGGAATTACCGATATGCATGACATTGTGGAAGGCGATCTTCGCTTCACACGTCAGTTTGGAGTGGGTCTTTAAAATGCGCGCTCCTTTATCGTGGATCAAAGAGTTTGTAGATATTCCGGCTTCGATTACCGCCGAAGAGATTTCAGATGGATTAATCCGTGTTGGATTTGAAGTTGAAGAGATCATTCTTCAAGGAGCAGATCTAACCGGGCCTCTCGTTTTTGCCCAGGTGTTAAGCATTGAAGAGCTCACTGAATTTAAGAAGCCGGTTCGTTATGTAGGGCTTGATTGCGGGGAAGGCTCAACTCGATACGTGATCTGTGGCGCTACCAACTTCGCAGTTGGCGATCTGATTGTTGCCGCATTGCCTGGCGCAGTTCTCCCTGGCGATTTTGCGATCGCAGCTCGTGAGACCTACGGAAAGACATCCAACGGAATGATCTGTTCTGCTCGCGAACTTGGTCTAGGTGATGATCACTCTGGAATCATGACTTTCGCAGAAGGGTCAGTTGTAATCGGCGAAGATGCGATTGCTGGCTTGATGATCAACGATGTCATCTTTGATGTTTCAGTAAATCCAGATCGTGGATATGCCTTGAGTATCCGAGGCATTGCTCGTGAAGTTGCGGCATCCCTGGGTCTTTCTTATAAAGATCCTGTAGATGCGCTACGTGGTCTGACCTTTCCTGAAACCGGCAAGGGCGTTACGGCAAAGATTGCAGATCCAGCTACGGCATCGGTCTTCTACCTTCGTACACTGACTAAATTTGATCCGGCAGCGACAACTCCTCTGTGGATGCGCCGTCGAATCGAGAAGATGGGAATGCGCTCGATCTCATTAGTTGTCGATGTAACCAACTACGTCATGCTCGAACTCGGACAACCACTTCACGCATTTGATGCCTCAAAGATCAAGGGCGGTCTCACAATTAAACGTGCCGGCAAGGCACAACCTTTTACGACATTAGATGGTCACGTTCGCCAACTTCATCCTGATGACTTGATGGTCTGTGATGATGAGCAACCATTGGCACTTGCAGGAACCATGGGTGGCGCATCCTCTGAAATCTCTGAGACAACAACCGAGATTGCGCTAGAAGCTGTTCGCTTTGATCCTGTATCTATCGCCAAGAACTCACGTCGCCATAAGTTATCTTCTGAAGCCTCTCGTCGCCTCGAACGAAGTGTTGACCCATCATTGGCAGAGTTCGCTTCTGCGCGCTTTGTTCAGTTACTCACCGAGAACAGTTCAGCCGAGCATGTAGCAACCGTTGTTGATGGCAAGCCACTCTATGCGCCGTTATTGATGCTAGATCCGGCCTACATTTCTCGCATTCTTGGTGTTGAGATTGCACCGGCAAAGATCGCCGAACTCCTGCGTGCAGTCGGTTGCGATGTTAATGAGAAGACTTTTGAAGTTGATCCTCCATCGTGGCGCTGGGATCTATTAACTCCTGCAGATCTAGCTGAAGAAGTAGCGCGCATGATTGGCTATGACAAGATTCCATCAATTCTGCCACCACGGCCTGTACATGCATCTTTGACCCCTACTCAGAAGCGTCGCCGCGCGGTCGCAACGATGCTGGCAGCACGAGGTTTAGCAGAGGTTCAAACATTCCCCTTTACCAACCAAGAGACGATCGACTTCATGGGATTTGTGGGGGAACGTGCCTCCACTTATGCCATTGCAAATCCAATGTCTGAAGAGTTCCCTCTGATGCGTGTGCATTTGGTTCCAGGGCTTATCGAAGTTGCTGCCCGCAATATCTCACGTGGCGCAAAAGATTTTGCGATCTTTGAGATGGGTTCAATCTTTAGAAGTTCACAGAAGCTTGTTGACGGAATATTTCCGGAAATTGGATCTCGTCCATCTGCAGATGTCATTCAAGAGATCTATGCCAGCGTTCCTCCACAAGGTTTCCATGTTGCAGGTCTGCTGGTTGGCAAGATTGAGAATGAAGATTGGCAGGGTTCATCTCGTTCCTACGGTTGGCAAGATGCGATCGCAGCAGCAACAGATATTCTCGATCTCTGTCACCTGCCATGGAGTATCGCTCGCAGTGAATTTGCGCCATGGCATCCGGGGCGTTGTGCGGAATTGATCGTCGATGGCAAGGCAGTTGCTCACGCTGGCGAACTGCATCCACGAATCATCGCCAAATACGGCCTACCTCCACGAAGTGCCGCATTTGCTGTGGCCCTGAGTGCACTGCCTGAATCTCCACGAGTTCGCCCAACTACCGTTGGAACAATGCCGGCAGCGCTGCAGGATGTGGCGCTGATCGTTGATGAAAAAGTGGCTGCCGCAGATGTCGAAAGCGCACTACGCAAGGGCGCTGGACCTTTACTTGAATCAATCACACTCTTTGATCGCTACGACAAGATTGGTGACGGCAAAGTCTCATTGGCTTTCGCCCTGGTCTTTAGAGCGCCAGATCGCACGCTGACCGGCTCTGAGATCACCGAACTTCGCGAGGCCGCTGTGGCTCAAGCCGTACAAGAAACTGGGGCGACCCTCCGGACTGCATAATTATGCAGATCATTGCATAATTATAGATCCTTCTGTATTCTAGCCCCATGAAAATCGGCATTGTTGGCGGCAGTGGCTATGCCGGGGGAGAGCTCCTCCGAATTCTCTCAGGGCACCCAGAGTTTGTTGTTGATGTCGTTTCGGCGCATACAAATGCTGGAGAGGTAATTACCGCCATTCATCCACAGTTGACCGCTTACTCTGGAGAGAAGTTCGCGACTTTTTCGGCGCAAGCATTTGAACATTGCGATCTCGTCTTCTTAGCTCTTCCTCATGGAGAATCAGCAGCAGCTGTTGCTGCAATTGAGGCAATTAAACCTTCGATGAAGTTTGTCGATATCGGTGCAGATTTCCGACTCGAAGATCCTGCCGCTTGGGAGAAGTACTACGGGGGAGCGCACGCAGGGCATTGGACATATGGGTTACCTGAGATCGCTGACAATGCCGCCCAGATTAAGTCGTCACAGAAAGTTGCCAATCCTGGTTGTTATGCAACGGCTATTGCGTTGGCGCTTACCCCGCTTGCACCCTTTGCTCATCTCAGCGACGTTGTTGTCGTTGCGGCTTCGGGTACATCTGGAGCAGGGCGAAGCCTCAAGTCGAACCTACTTGCTAGTGCCATCATGGGATCGATGACCTCTTATAAATTCGGAGGAGTCCATCAACATACCCCGGAGATTGAGCAGTGCGTAAATTCTGCAACAGGCAAAGAAGTTCGCATCTCATTTACACCAATGCTGGCGCCAATGGTGAGGGGAATCCTTGCAACTGTCACAGTCACTCTAGATCAATTCATCTCTACAGATGAACTACGTAACCACTTCAGTACTTACTATGCAGGCAAAGAATTCATCTCTGTTCTGGCAGACGGGCACATGCCAGCAACGGCTTCTGTCTTTGGCAGTAATGGAGCCCATATTCAAGTTGCTGTGGACTCACATACAAAGCGGGCAATCGTGAGCATCGCTATCGACAATTTAGGCAAGGGGGCTGCAGGTCAGGCTATACAGAATGCAAACCTCATCTGCGGGCTGCCTCAAAACTCAGGTCTTTCGACTCAAGGCATCGGTATATGAGTGCGACTTTGGTTGTGAAATTTGGCGGCCATGCAATTACTGATGATGCAGGGCTCTTTGCCTCGGCTATTGGTAAGGCACAAGCCAAGGGGTTGCGCGTTCTCGTAGTCCACGGCGGCGGACCACAGATAAACGCCGAGATTGCAGCCAGAGGAATCACTCCTAAATTCATTGGTGGTTTTCGCGTCACCGATCAAGCGACGCTTTCGGCCGTTGAAGATGTTTTGATTAAGAAGGTGGGACCACAGATTGCCCACTCTTTAGAGGCTCACTCAATACCTGCTATCGCTATCTCAGGTCGCGATGTACTCAAGGCGAAAAAACTTACTCAACTAGTTGATGGCACGCCGGTAGATCTCGGTTTCGTTGGCGAAGTTACCTCGGTTGAGACTGCCCCCATCATGCACGCGTTGGACTCTTCATTAGTGCCTGTGATCTCACCGGTCGCCTCAGATTGGCAAGGCAGAGGTGCGCTCAATATTAATGCCGACCTAGCCGCAGCTGCTATTGCCGGTGCGGTAGATGCACAGTCGCTGATCGTGATGACAGATGTTGCAGGTATTTACCGCAATTGGCCCGATGTTGATTCGCTGATCGCTTCGATTTCTCGCGATGATCTCTACTCGATAAAGGATTCTTTTTCAGAGGGCATGGCTCCTAAAGTTGCTGCATGTCTTGAAGCTATCGATAACGGTGCCCGCGCCGTGAGAATTATCGATGGACGTAATGCGCAAGCATTTGAGCTAGCTCTCGATAACTCCGGTGGAACTCTGGTGAGCGCATGAACAAGACAAAGCAATCGTTACAGTGGAACGATCTCATGATCGCCAATTATGGAACACCTTCACGTCTTTTTGTGAGCGGCAAGGGCTGCATCGTTAAAGATGATCAAGGCAAGACCTATCTAGACTTCCTGGCTGGAATTGCAACAAACGTTCTGGGCCATGCGCATCCAGCCGTCGTTAAGGCAGTCACTTCTGAAATTTCTACTCTTGGCCATGTCAGTAATTTCTTTGCACATCCACAAGGTTTACGCCTTGCTGCGAGATTGCAGGAGATGACTGGTGATTCCGCCTCACGCATCTTCTTCTGTAATTCAGGAGCCGAAGCAAATGAGGCCGCGCTGAAGATCTCTCGAAGGACTGGGCGCAGGCGAGTTGTTGCAACACAAGGAGCTTTTCATGGTCGCACGATGGGTGCGCTCTCACTAACGGGGCAACCTGCAAAGCGCGAACCATTTCTGCCGTTACTTAAAGGTGTGACACATGTTCCATTTGGTGACTTGGCAGCAATGCGACGGGCTGTAACGAAGAAGACGGCGATGGTGATTGTTGAACCGATTATGGGGGAGGCGGGTGTCATCACTCCAGATGATGGATACCTAGCTGGATTGCGCGCACTATGCGATGAGACAGGCGCGCTTCTTGCCTTTGATTGTGTGCAGACTGGTATCGGACGAACAGGTCAATGGTTTGGTTTTGAACACGAGAAGATCCATCCAGATATCGTTACCTTGGCTAAAGGTCTCGGTGGTGGACTTCCGATTGGAGCAACTATCGCCTTTTCAAGAGCGGCAACTCTGCTTCAGCCCGGAGATCATGGAACTACCTTTGGTGGAAACCCAATTGCCTGTGCTGCAGGAAATGCCGTTCTTGATGTCATTGAGAAGAACTCGCTCATGCAGTCAGCAAGGAAGCACGAGAAGAAAATCAAGAAAAGCCTCGGCGCAGTTGATGGGGTTAAAGAGGTGCGTGGTCGCGGATTACTCATTGGCATCGAGCTCACTTCACCGATTGCCAAGCAGGTTGCTACAGCGATGTTAGATGCTGGAGTCATTGTTAATGCGGCCAATGAGAGCACTATTCGTATTGCTCCGCCATTGATTGTGACTTCAGTTCAGATCGATAAGTTCATCGCAGTATTTAGGAAAGTCCTGAAAGAGGTTACCCATGGCTAAAGTCCAACCGATCAATTCAGTGTTAGCGCGCAGGAGTGCTGCAATCGCTGCTATCGAGACCGGTCGCATCCATAGCCAAGAGGATCTAGTTCAAGCTCTCAAGAAGGGCGGATACGCGGTGACACAGGCAACTGCCAGTCGCGATATCGAAGAGATCGGTGCAGTACGACTGCGAAATAGTGCAGGCGAGATGGTCTATTCCATTGTTGATTCAGCAGACTCTTCCTTTGCCCGTTCCATGCCGTTGCCCCATGATCTGATTATCAGCGTTGAATCAAGTGGAAATTTAGCTGTCG
>JACCDH010561623.1_pt1 | contig 23424 bp, 20 predicted proteins | sample 7442481 | NCBI WGS metagenome assembly JACCDH01 (sample SAMN15323433, study PRJNA562643) | freshwater metagenome | isolation source: river surface water | place: USA:Blue River Watershed | collected 2017-08-15
CCTTGCTTGTCGAGCACGCCACGGATGTTGGTGAGCATGAGCAGCTTTTCGGCCTGCAGCGCCATGGCCAGCTTGGCGGCCACCACGTCGGCGTTGATGTTGTAACTCTCGTTGTTCTCACCAAAGCCGATGGGGCTGACCACCGGGATGAAGGCGTCGTCCTGCAAGCACTTGAGGATAGAGGGGTCAATGCTTTCGATGTCACCGACCTGGCCCACGTCGTGTTCCTTGCTCGGGTCCTGCGTGTCCACCAGGCGCAGTTTTTTGGCGCGGATCAGACCGCCATCGCGGCCGGTCAGGCCCACGGCCTTGCCGCCGGCGCGGTTGATCATGCCCACGATGTCCTGCTGCACTTCACCGCCCAGCACCCATTCCACCACTTCCATGGTCTCGGCATCGGTCACGCGCATGCCCTGGATGAATTCGCCTTTTTTGCCGAGGCGCTTGAGCGCGGCTTCGATTTGCGGGCCACCGCCGTGCACCACCACCGGGTTCATGCCCACCAGCTTGAGCAGCACCACGTCTTCGGCAAAAGCCTGCTGCAGCGCCGGGTCGGTCATGGCGTTGCCACCGTATTTGATGACCAGGGTCTTGCCATGGAACTTGCGGATGTAGGGCATGGCCTGGGCCAGGATCTGGGCCTGTTGCTCGGGCGTGACGGTGGTGGCGGTGGTGTCGGTCATGGTGGGTTCAGGTTCAGGGGTTTTGCGCGGATTGTGCAGCAAACAAATTACAGGATTTCGGTCAGCAGGCGGTCCACGCCGTGCTGCCAGTGCGGCAGCGCCAGGCCAAAGGCTTGTTGCAGCTTGCGGGTGTCCAGCCGCGAGTTGAGCGGGCGCCTGGCCGGGGTGGGAAAGGCGCTGGTGGGCACGGGGGCGATCTCGCCCACTTTCCAGGCCAGCTCGGGGCGCATCTCGCGGGCGCGGGCGATCACATGGCTGGCGTAGCCGTGCCAGGTGGTCTCACCCCCGGCCACCAGGTGGTACAGGCCCGACAGCTCGGGCCTTTGCAGTGCGGTGCGGATGGCGTGCGCCGTCACATCGGCAATCAGGTCCGCCCCGGTGGGCGCGCCGCGCTGGTCGTCGATCACCGTCAGGCGTTCGCGCTCCTGCGCCAGGCGCAACATGGTCTTGGCAAAATTGCCGCCGCGTGCGGCATAGATCCAGCTGGTGCGAAAAATCAGGTGCTTGCAGCCGCTGGCGGCAATGGCTTGCTCGCCCTCCAGCTTGGTCTGACCGTACACACTCAAGGGGCCTGTGGCCGCGTCTTCGCGCCAGGGCTGCCGGCCGCTGCCGTCAAACACGTAGTCGGTCGAGTAATGCACCAGCCAGGCGCCCGTTTGCGCTGCGGCTTGCGCCAGCGCAGCGGGCGCGGTGGCGTTCAGGGTGCGGGCCAGGTCCACTTCGCTTTCGGCTTTGTCCACGGCGGTGTGGGCTGCGGCATTCACGATCACATCGGGGCGCAGGGCGCGCACGGTTTCCAGCAGGCGCTCGGCTTGGCTCAGGTCGCCACAGGGCACGCTGTGGCGGTCCAGCGCGGTCAGCTCACCCAGCACGCTCAGGCTGCGCTGCAGTTCCCAGCCGACCTGGCCGTTTTTGCCGAGCAACAGAATTTTCATAGTCAGGTTCGTATGTGCAGGCGCTTGCCCTGCAGGGTTGTGGGCTCACGCGTATTGCTTGTTCACCCAGTCTTTGTAGGCACCGCTTTGCACGTTGGCCACCCACTGGGGGTTGTCCAGATACCACTGCACCGTCTTGCGGATGCCGGTCTCAAAGGTCTCGGCAGGTTTCCAGCCCAGTTCGGCTTCGAGCTTGCGGGCGTCAATCGCGTAGCGCCTGTCGTGGCCAGGGCGGTCGGTCACATACGTGATCTGCGTGGCGTAGCTGCTGCCGTCCGCTTTGGGGCGCAGTTCGTCCAGCAACTTGCAAACGGTGTTGACGATCTCGATGTTGGGCTTTTCGTTCCAGCCCCCCACGTTGTAGGTCTCGCCCAGGCGCCCGGCTTGCAGCACGCGCCGGATCGCGCTGCAGTGGTCCTTCACATACAGCCAGTCACGGATCTGCATGCCATCGCCATACACCGGCAGGCTCTTGCCCGCCAATGCATTCACGATCATCAGCGGGATGAGCTTCTCGGGAAAGTGGTACGGGCCATAGTTGTTGCTGCAGTTGGTGGTCAGCACCGGCAGGCCATAGGTGTGGTGCCAGGCACGCACCAGGTGGTCGCTGGCGGCCTTGCTGGCGGAATACGGGCTGTTGGGCTCGTAGCGGTTCGTCTCGGCAAAGGCCGGATCGTCCTTGGCCAGCGAGCCGTACACCTCGTCGGTGGACACATGCAAAAACCGGAAGGCCGATTTGTCGCCCTCGGGCAAACCAAGCCAATACCCCCGCACCGATTCAAGCAGGTTATAGGTGCCCACGATGTTGGTTTCAATGAAGTCGCCCGGACCATGAATCGAGCGGTCCACATGGCTCTCGGCGGCAAAGTTGATGACGGCGCGGGGTGGGTGTTCGGCCAGCAGCTTGTCCACCAGGGCGCGGTCACCGATGTCGCCCTGCACAAAGATGTGCTGGGGTTTGCCCTGCAAGCTCGACAGGGTTTCGAGGTTGCCTGCATAGGTGAGCTTGTCGAGGTTGACCACCGGCTCTTCAGAGCCCGCCAGCCAGTCAAGCACGAAGTTGCCGCCAATGAAGCCAGCGCCGCCAGTCACGAGAAGGGTCATGGGTGTATAAGAACAGTTTTGCAGGCACCGCGGCCTGGTTCTCGTGAATTTTACGAGGGTCTGCCACGCGGATTTGCCCCCCCTCTGGAGTGCGTCATGGCCAAAAAACCCGAACCCACCGTTGCTGGCATGCCCGAGCTGTCGGCACTCTCGTCCATGCCTTCCCACCAGATCTGGCTGGCCGGTCTGGGCGCCATGGCCCAAGCCCAGGCACAAGGCAACAAAGCCATGGAGACCCTGGTCAGCGATGGCCTGGCCTTTCAGCGCAAGAGCCAGGAAGAAGCCCGCCAACGCTTTGAGGAAGCCACCGAGCGCTTCACCAGCATGGCGCAGGGCCTGGGCCAACAAGCCAGCGGCCGCGTGGACAAGCTCGAACACATGTTTGAAGAACGGGTGGCCCGAGCCCTGCACCACCTGGGCATGCCCACCTTGCAAGACATTGCCGACCTGCAAACCCGCGTGGCCGACCTGGAAGCGCAACTGGCCAAAGCCAGCCGCGCGGCCAAGCCCGCCCCGAGCGCCAAGGCGGCCAGCAAAGCCCCTGCACGCAAGAGCACCCGCAAGGCCTGAAGCCGCGCATGGCCAAAAAAGCCCCACGCCGCACGGCTGAACGGATCGCCAGCGTCACGCTGGACCTGTTCAACCGATATGGCGAGCCCCATGTCTCGACGACCATGATCTCGTCGGAGCTGGGCATCAGCCCGGGCAATCTGTACTACCACTTCCCGTCCAAGGACAAATTGGTCAACCACCTGTACGACCAATTCGAGGCGTCCATGCTGTCCTTGCTGGAGGCCGGAGGCGAAGTGCAAGACATCGAGGACGCCTGGTTTTTTCTGCACACCCTGTTCGAGAAGGTCTGGGACCACCGATTTTTGTACCGCGACCTGAACCACCTGCTGTCCGGCAATCGGCATCTTGAAAAGCACTTTCATGCGGTGCTCGAGCGCAAGACCCTGGCCTTGCGCCAGATGCTCGAATCGCTGGCTGCTGCGCAAGTGATGCAGATCGCCCCTGACCACATTGAGACCCTGTCCACCGGCATGGCCGTGATGGTGACGTACTGGCTGAGTTACGAATACGTGCGCGACCCGCGCCACGCCATGGAACCCGAAAGCGCCAGCCGCGCCATGGGGCGAGGGGCCCAGCATGTGTTGGGTCTGCTGATGCCTTATCTGAGCAGCGCGCAACTGCAGCAGCACATGGCGGCACTCACCTCGGCTTACGGCACGACCCACGCACAGCCGTAGCGACTTTCAGGAAAAGCGCTGTTGGGCCAGGGTCAACAAGCCGTCAAAGATCAGGTTGTCCACCAGTTCAAACTCGATGGCCATGCTGGGCGCCATCTTCCAGCCCGCACCGCCGGTCATGACACACATGGGCTCCATGCCGGTGTGTGCGCGCAGGTGCTGCACCATGCGCTCGCAAGCCCCGGCAATCGCGTAGGTGCCGCCGCTGGTCAGCGCGTCGCTGGTGTTGGTGGGGAACATCCGCACCTCTCCGGTGGGTACATGCAGGCCGGCCGTACCCGACTCCAGCGCCTTGAGCATGATGCCGTGGCCAGGCAGGATGAACCCTCCAAGAAATTTGCCATCCTGGTCAATGGCTTCGACCGTCACGGCCGTGCCCACCATGACCACCACCAGGGGACGGGCCGCGCCCTGCGCCAGCATGCGCTGGCGGGCGCCCACCATGGCCACCCAACGGTCGGCACCAAGGCGTGTGGGGTGGTCGTAACCATTCACCAGACCCGCCTCTGCCTGCTCGGACACCACCCATTGCGGCGTGACGTCCCACAACTCCATCTGCTCCTGTACACGGCGGCGCACCGCGTCACCGGCCACGATGCAGCCGAGCATGCGCTCGGGCGCAGGCAGTTGCGCCCACACGCCTTCGCTCAGGCGGTCGATGTTTTCAAGAAACTCCGCCCCGTGCGCCATCAAGGTTGCGCCGGGGTGGGGACGGTCATACAGCGCCCACTTCAGGCGGGTGTTGCCGACGTCAATGGCCAGGAAACTCATGCGCGCATGATAGCGGCACTCATCCCATGCCCGCTGGTCGTCAACCGCTTCACTTGTACAACACTTGTGGTAACCACAAACCAATCTGCGGCCAGATGTACAGCAGCACGATCGCCAGAATCTGAATACCCATAAAGGGAATCATGCCCGCGAAAATCTGATTGAGCGTCACCTGAGGCGGACTCACACCCTTGAGGTAGAAGGCGCTCATGGCCACCGGCGGGCTCAGGAATGCGGTCTGCAGGTTCAAGGCCACCAACAGACCGAAGAACAAGGGGTCTACCCCAAAGTTGTCCAACAGTGGAATGAAGATGGGCATGAAAATCACAATGATTTCGGTCCACTCCAGTGGCCAGCCCAGGATAAATATGATGACCTGGCTGAGAATCAGGAACTCAGTCTTGGACAGGTTCATGCCCAGCACCCATTTCTCCACCAGCTCTTGTCCGCCCAGCAAGGCAAACGCCGCCGAAAAAATGGCCGAGCCGACAAACAGCCAGCACACCATCGCGCTGGTCTTGGCTGTCAGGAAAACCGACTCCTTGACGATGTTGAAGGTCAGCTGCCGGTAAGCGGCCGCCAGCACAAAGCCGCCCAACGCCCCCACTGCAGCAGCCTCGGTGGGCGTGGCCAATCCGAACACGATCGAGCCAAGCACCGCCAAAATCAGCACCAGCAAAGGAAAGAAGCTCGACAGCAGCATCTTGAAAATTTCCAAGCGCGCAAAGCTGAGGGCCGCATAAAAGACCACCAGCGCCGCAGCCCCAATCGCCAGCCCCACCCAATAGCCGGTCGGCACGGGTTGCGTCTGTGCCTGCGCAGCGGGTGCGCCAGACGCTTGTGTGGCTACAGCCTGAGGTTGCTGAGACGCGGTGTCCGACGCCTTTTCGTCCGAACTTCCTGGCGGTGTTTGAAGCTCGCCGACCTCTTCTTTTTCGGCGCCTTCAGGTTCGGCCAAGCCGCTTTCATTGGCTTGCCCCTTTTCCTCTTCACCCATGGCCTGAAGCTCGCTGACATCCTCCACTGGCACCACACGGGTCACGCTTTGGTAGCTGGCCACAGCCACAGCTGCAAACAGCAACAAGGGCATCAACACCACGGCCAACTGCCCAAGCAAATAGCGGGAAGACACTTGCGCATTGCGCTGGCCTTTGAGCGCCGTCAGCAAACCGGTCAGGGCCCGCTTGGCGGGCTCGGCGCCCATGTTCAACAACGGTTCAGGCAAGGGCACCCAGCGCTGCTGCTCGGTCAGCGGAGGCGCCATTTCCGGCTTGAGCCGGGCCACGATGATCACATAGACAATGTACAGGCCAGCCAGCATCAGGCCCGGGAAGAACGCCCCCGCATACAGTTGCACCACCGAGACGCCGGCGGTGGCACCGTACACGATCAGCAGCACGCTGGGGGGAATCAGGATGCCGAGACAGCCGCCTGCCGTGATGGCGCCCGCTGACAAGCGCACGTCGTAGCCCGCTTTGAGCATCTGCGGAAAAGCCAACAAGCCCATCAGCGTCACCACGGCCCCCACAATGCCCGTGGCCGTGGCAAACACAGCACAGGTCACCAGCGTGGCCACAGCCAGAGAGCCGGGCACGCGCGCCAATGCGAGGTGCAGACTGCGAAACAACTTGTCAATCAGATTGGCGCGCTCTACCAGGTAGCCCATGAACACAAACAGCGGGATTGAAATGAGCACGTCGTTGCCCATCACCGAGAACGCTCTTTGCACCATCAAGTCCAGCGTCTGGCGGATGGCCCCACCTGCACTCTGGTCACCCGAATGGTAGGCAAAGAAGGTGAACAGCATGCCCATGCCCATGAGGGTGAACGCCGTCGGAAAACCCAGCATGATGGCAACCACCACCAGCGACAGCATCAGCAGGCCATAGTGGCCATTGGTCATTTTGTCGACGCTGAGCACCATTGCCAGCGCAGCCATCCCGATCATTCCCATCAGGATGAAGCCAAACCAGAGTTCTTTGCGAATTTTCATACGGCACCCTCCTTGCGGGTCACGTACACATCAAGGGCTTCGATGTCGCCATCTTTGACATGAACCATTTCCTTGAGCTTGTCGACATCGACCTCTTGCACGTCCTCTTCGCGCGAAGGCCACTCGCCCGTCTGCAGGCAGATCACGCAGCGCACGATTTCAACCAGCCCTTGCAGCAGCAAAATGGCACCTGCAATCGGCACGACGAACTTGAAGGGATAAACCGGCAAAGGGTCAGCGTTGAAGGTTTGTTCCCGAATGGCCAGCGAGGCGTTGGCGAAATCCCAGCCCGCCCAGGTCAGGGCCACAATGCCGGGCAAAAAGAAAATGACATAAAGCGCCAAGTCAATCGTCGCCTGCGTGCGCGGCTGGAAAAAACCGTACAGCACATCGCCGCGCACATGCCCATTTTTGGCCAGCGTGTAGGCGCCTGCCATCATGAACAACACGCCGTAAAGCATGATCTGGGCATCGAGCACCCATGCATGCGGCTTGTTGAGCACGTAGCGCGAGAAGACTTCCCAGCTGATCAGCAGCGTCAGCCCCGCCACCGACCAGGCGCTGAACTTGCCAAACCAGGTGGACAGACGGTCCACGGTCAAGAGCATTTTTTGCATCGCAACTCCAAAAAAAAGGGGGCAATCCATGCCCCCGTTCGCTCCCAACAGGTGTCAGGCTTTCTTGCCTTTGCCAAAGTAATGGTTGTAGGCCATCTTGAAATCAACCGTGTAGTCGTTTTGCCACTGGCCCGCACGTTGTGCAAAGGCACGCTGTGAGTCGAGCACCTTTTTGAACATCGCGTTTTCGCCACCCTTCTTTTCCATGATCTTGTCCCAGGCGGTCAGTTGAGCCTTGAGGATGGCATCGGGCGTCTTGTAGAACTTGACGCCCCCCTTCTTGAGCTCTTCATAGTCCTTGGAGTTGCGCTCGATGGCCTTCCAACTCATGTCGGCGCTGGCGGCCTGCACCGCATAGTCGACAATGGATTTGAGTTCACCCGGCAGCGCATTGAGCTTGCCCTTGTTGAACAGGATTTCGAACTGCTCGCCGCTCTGGTGGAAACTCTGCAGCATGCAGTTCTTGGCCACATCCGGGAAGCCCAGCAGCTTGTCCGAGGAAGCGTTGTTGAACTCGGCGCCGTCAATCAGGCCTCGGTCCAGGGCAGGCACAATCTCGCCGCCGGGCAGCGGGTTCACGGCAGCACCCATGTCGGTGTACATGTCCACCGCCAGACCCACCGTGCGGAACTTCACACCTTTCATGTCAGCCGCTTTGGCAATCGGCTTCTTGAACCAACCAAAGGGCTGAGTCGGCATGGGGCCGTACAGATAAGACGCCACATCCATATTGAGGCTCTTGTAAATTTCTTCGAGCAGGGCCTTGCCGCCACCGTAGTTGTGCCAAGCCAGCAGCATGTTGGGATCCATACCAAAAGACGGACCGGACCCCCACAGGGCTAAGGCGGAGTTCTTTCCATAGTGGTACGCCACCACACCATGGCCGCCGTCAAGCGTGCCTTTGGCAACGGCTTCGAGCAGCTGGAATGCAGGCACCACCGCACCGGCAGGCAGCACCTCGATCTTGAGCTTGCCACTGGCCATGTCGTTGACCTTCTTGGCGAAGTCGTTGGCGTATTCGTGGAAGATGTCCTTGGCGGGCCACGTGCTCTGAAAGCGCAGCGTGGTGGCCGTCTGCGCGGTGGCAATCATCGGGGCTGACACCGCGCCTGCAGCGACGGCGGCGCTCTTGAGCATGCCGCGGCGGTTCGTGACGGTCTTCTTGTCTTCCATGAATGTCTCCAGTGGTTGGTTAAGGAAGCACAATTTCCTCCATACGCCCCCCCTCCGCCAGCGGGTTTTCACCTAATTTGTCCATGACAAATTAGAACGAATGCACCCCGCAGTCGCTCAGGACACGGTTTACCCGTTTGGAGATGCCTCGTCTCTATCGGCCTCGCCGCTCAGGCGCCGCTGGTGAGTGAAAGCGCCGCCAACGCCATGATCTTGGCCGAGTCCACCAGTTCCTGAATACCCACGTATTCGTCGGGTTGGTGTGCCAAGTCGAGGATGCCCGGACCGTAGGCAATGCAGTCGTTGAGCTTGCCGGTGCGCACAATGTGCTTTTGGTCGTAGGTGCCGGGGCTGGCGATGTAGCTGGGCTCGCGGCCCAGCACGCGGGCAATGGCCCGCGCGGTGGCATCCACCACCGGGGCGTCCTTGGGCGTCGCCGTGGGCACGAAGCTCATGATGTCGCGCACACCGTAGTCAAAGCCCGGGCGGGTACGCTTGAGTTCGTCAAGCATGTCAATGATCTCTTGCTTGACTGCTTCGAGGTTTTCTTCGGCGATGAAACGCCGGTCCAGCACGGCGCGGCAGCTGTGCGCCACCACCGGGGCAGGCAAGTCGCCGGTAGGCCAGCCGCGCGCGTCCTGGCTGTAATGCTGCTCCACCTGTCCGCCGTGGATGCTGTTGATGTTGAGCGTGCTCACGCGCGCGCCCGGCGGCTCCACCGGCTCGGCGGTGTGGCGTCCACGCAGCCGGGGCTGCAGCTGCGTTTCGAGCAAATGAATGAAAGCGCTCATGTGGTTGATGGCGCTGTCACCCAGGAAAGGCATGGAGCCGTGGGCGATGCGTCCACGCGTCTCCACCTCGCCCCACCACACGCCTCGGTGGCCCAGGCAGATGCGGTCCACCCCCAGCGGCTCGGGAATGATGACGTGGTGTACCCTCGGCTTGCTGAAGTAGCCCCGTTCGGCCAGGTAGCCCACACCGGAGAAGCCGCCGGACTCTTCGTCCACCGTGCCGCTGATCTCCAGTGCGCCAGGAATGGGCAGGCCCGATTCGATCAGGGCCTCGCAGGCGATGATGCTGGACGCCAGACCGCCCTTCATGTCGCAGGTGCCTCGTCCATACACGCGGCCATGGGCCACCTCGCCACCAAAAGGGTCAAAGGTCCAGCCCGAACCGGCCTCGACCACATCGATGTGGCTGTTGAAATGCACACACTCGCCCGGGGCACTGCCCTGCCAGCGGGCGATCACATTGACACGGGGGTGGCTGTCGCAGTCGCCCGGCGCGCCCAACGCCCGTACGTACTCGACCACAAAGCCTTTTTTAGCCAACCGTTCACCCACCAAGCGGGCGCAGGCCTCGTAGGCGTCGCCGGGGGGGTTGACGGTGGGAATACGCACCAGCGCCTGCGTGAGGGCGGTGACTTCTTCGCGTTTGGCCTCTATGCGGGCCAGCAGGGCATCGGTGGCAAGTGTCATGCAGACACTTTAGGGCGCAGTCCAGGTGCGCGCCGTCACCCAGGCAACAGCCTCAGTTTTGCTGCCAGGGCAGGCCGCGCATGCGCCAGCCTCCCAGCTTGCCGCGCTGGGCGCTGGCATCCGGGTCGCCCTCGAAGCCCTCCAGAATGTTGTAGGCCAGCAAACCCAGCTCGGTGGCACGCTGGGCAGCAGCGATCGAGCGCACGCCACTGCGGCACAACAGCACCAGCTTTTTTCCACCCGCGCCCAGCGCTTGGATACCGGTATCGAACTCGGGATTCATGGCCATGCCCGGCCACTGCTTCCAGGCCAGGCCCTGGGCACCTGGCACAAAACCCACCCAGGCCCGCTCGGCATCGGTGCGCACATCCACCAGCACCGCCTCACCGGTCTGCATCCAGGCCCAGGCCAGTTGCGGGCTGACATCACCTGCATAACCCTGCGCAGAGCGCACTTGCATGGCATCGTTCATGGTCACCTCAGGCAAATTTGGTCAGCATTTCGGCCACATGGTCGGCCGACTGGTCGCCCTGCTCGATCATGCAACCCACCATCGAGAAAAACGACTTGTCCAGCGCCTTGCGGGCCGCCGCCATCTGCTGGGCCACTTTTTCGCAATCGGCGTCTTCCTGAATGAGTTTTTGCAGGCCACGCAGCTGGCCCTCGATGCGGGCCAGACGGGCACACAGGGCTTTTTTCTTTTCGGGGTCAGCGATACGACTCATGGCTAGGGCTCCGGAATGGACTTTCGAACGAAAGGTGAAAAGCCCATGATACCCCCCCGCCAACACAACCAGAGCACGGTCAGGGACAAGCCCAACATGCGCGCCACGCGCCGCAACATGTCACGCAGGCCATGCAAAATGAGGGCATGCGCACCCCCATCCCCTTCATCGCCCCCGAAGTTTTTGACCACGCCGACGCGGCGCTCGCCCGCGTGCAGGCCATCTACCAGCAGAGCATTGAGCACCTGCGCAACGCCATGCAACGCTTTGTGACGGGCGAAGATTTGCAGGACCGCGTGCGCGCCTGCTACCCCTACGTGCGCATCGAGACCCGCACCGACTGGGCCCCTCCTCACAACACCGAGGCTGAATTGCTGAGCTATGGCTTTGTGGCCAGCGCGGGCAGCTACGCCACCACACTCACCCGCCCCGACCTGTTTGCCCATTACCTGCGCGAGCAATTTGCGCTGCTGATCTGCAACCACGGGGTACGGCTGGAGGTGGGCACCAGCAAGGAACCGATGCCGGTGCATTTTTCGTTTGCCGAAAACGAGCACATGGAAGGCGAGATGAGCGCCGCACGCCGCGCGCGCATGCGCGATGTGTTTGACCTGCCCGACCTGAGCGCCATGGATGACAGCATCGCCAACGGAACCTGGCACGGCGTCCACGGCCAGCCCGAGCCGCTGTCGCTGTTCCCCGGCGCGCGTACGGACTATTCGTTGCACCGACTGCGCCACTACTGCGGCACCAGCCCTGGGCACTTTCAGAACTACGTGCTGTTCACCAACTACCAGTTCTACATCGACGAATTCATTGCGCTGGGCCATGCCGAGATGGCCAAGTCTGACAGCCCTTATGTGACGTTTGTGGAGCCCGGCAATGTGGTCACGCGCCGCGCAGGTCTGAGCGCCGAGGCCGACGATGCGCTCGGGGTCGCCCCTGCGCGCCTGCCGCAAATGCCCGCCTACCACCTGGTTCGGGAGGACCACAGCGGCATCACGATGGTCAACATCGGGGTGGGGCCAGCCAATGCCAAGAACATCACCGACCACATCGCCGTGCTGCGCCCACACGCCTGGCTCATGGTGGGCCACTGCGCTGGACTGCGCACCACCCAGCAGCTGGGCGACTACGTGCTGGCCCACGCCTATGTGCGCGAGGACCATGTGCTCGACGAAGAGTTGCCGCTGTGGGTGCCGATCCCAGCGCTGGCTGAAATCCAGGTCGCCCTCGAAAAGGCCGTGAGTGAAGTCACCGGCTGCCAGGGCCACGAACTCAAACGCCTGATGCGCACCGGCACCGTGGCCAGCACCGACAACCGCAACTGGGAACTGTTGCCTGACAACACCCCACAGCGCCGCTTCAGCCAGAGCCGTGCTGTGGCACTTGACATGGAAAGCGCCACCATTGCCGCCAACGGTTTCCGCTTTCGGGTGCCCTACGGCACGCTGCTGTGCGTGAGCGACAAGCCCCTGCACGGCGAAATCAAGCTGCCCGGCATGGCCAACCACTTCTACCGCGAGCGGGTCAACCAGCACCTGCAAATCGGCATTCGTGCCCTCGAAATTCTGCGCGCCGCAGGCCCCGCCCAATTGCACAGCCGCAAGCTGCGCAGCTTTGCCGAGGTGGCCTTCCAGTGATCCGTCCCTGACGCTGTTTCTGGTCAATCCCCATGCCCAAGGCGGCCGCGTCAGGCGCCTGCTGCCAGCAGTGCCGAACGCCCGCACAGACAACGGACAGCAGGACTGGTTGCGCGCCGGGCCGCGATGCGGGGATACCGTTGGCTGCAGACGGTGAATGGCTGGGCTTGGTCAGGCAGCTGCAGGTGCGCAGATCGCACCATTGACCCTGCACCGGCGCTTGGCCATAGCGCTGCCTACAATGGCCCACATGAAACTGCTTTTCATTGCCGATCCGCTCAAGTCCTTCAAGACCTACAAGGACACCACCTTTGCCATGATGCGCGAAGCGCAAAAGCGCGGTCACCAACTCAGCGCCTGCGAACCCCAGGACGTGCGCTGGCTGCACGGCGAAGGCGTGACGGCGCAGGTGCAGGGCATCCGCCTGAGCGGTCAGACCGACGACTGGTTCGAGGTGACGGGCACGCAGCGCGCGCCACTCAATGCCTTTGATGCCGTGCTCATGCGCAAGGACCCACCGTTTGACAGTGAATACTTCTACAGCACCCATCTGCTGGGCCAGGCCGAGCGCGAGGGCGCACGCGTCTTCAACAGCCCCGCCGCGCTGCGCGACCACCCGGAAAAACTCGCCATCCTCGAATTTCCGCAGTTCACCGCGCCCACCTTGGTCACGCGCAACGAGGCCGACATCCGCAACTTCCACGCCGAGCACGGCGACATCATCCTCAAACCGCTGGACGGCATGGGCGGCATGGGCATCTTCAAAGTGGGGCGCGACGGCCTGAACCTGGGTGCGATTGCCGAGACCCTCAACCGGGGTGGTGCACAAACCGTGATGGTGCAAAAGTACTTGCCGCAAATCACCGAAGGCGACAAACGGGTGCTGCTGATTGGCGGCCAACCCGTGCCCTATGCACTGGCACGCATCCCGCAGGGCAACGAGGTGCGTGGCAACCTGGCGGCCGGAGGCAAGGGGGTGGCCATGCCGATCACGCCGCGCGAACGCGAAATCGCGCAGGCACTGGGCCCCATCCTGGCCGCACGCGGTCTCTTGCTGGTGGGTCTGGACGTGATCGGCGGGCACCTGACTGAGATCAACGTCACCAGCCCGACCTGCTTTCAGGAAATTTCAGACCAGACCGGGTTTGACGTGCCGGCCATGTTCGTCAGTGCGCTGGAAAGCGCAGTCGCGGCCTGAGTCAGACCGCCAGATCACCGTCCACAAACGCATAGAGCTGCCCTGGTTCAAAGGCCACCCAGGCCTCGTCCGTGGTCAGCGGCTGTGTGACCACCACCGCCACACGGTCGCTCTCACGGGTGTGCTCGGCAAAGTTCACGCTCAAATCTTCGTCGCTGAGTGTGGCGCGCGTGAACGGGTGGCGGCGCAAAACATAGTGCAGGTACGTGCTGGCATGCGTCCACAGCGCCTCGCCGTTGGACAACAGAAAGTTGAAGGTGCCGTGTCGCGCAATTTGCGGCACCAGTTCGCGCAGGGTATGGCTGAGTTCCTGAACACTGGGCACATCGGCATGCGATTTGGCCAGCTCCTGCATCAGCCAGCAAAACGCGCGCTCGCTGTCGGTTTGCCCCACAGGCCTGAAGTTGCCGTGCAGCCGTGGCGCGAAATTTTCCAGGTTGCCGTTGTGCGCAAACACCCAATACCGCCCCCACAGCTCGCGCACAAAGGGGTGGCAGTTCTCCAGCGCCACCACGCCTTGTGTGGCCTTGCGGATGTGGGCAATGACGTTCTGGCTCTTGATCGGATAGCGGCGCACCAGCTCGGCCACCGGCGAGGTGCTGGCGCTTTGGTGGTCCACCATGTGGCGCACCCCGCGCCCCTCAAAAAAGGCGATGCCCCAGCCGTCGCTGTGGTGGTCGGTGGCGCCACCGCGCTGCGCAAACCCACTGAAGCTGAAGGTCACGTCGGTGGGGGTGTTGCAGTTCATGCCGAGCAGCTGGCACATCGGTTCAGTCCTTGTGCGGTGTTTGCGGACGCCCCAGCTGCCAGGCCGCGATCAAGGCCAGGGCGGTCACCGAGGCCAGGCTAACAAAGGTTTCATTGAAAGCGGCCAATGCAGCATCGCTGCCCACCTCGCCCAAACGGGCGCCGTGCGAGGCCAGGCGCCACTCCAGCACGATGGCGCACAGGCTCACGCCGGCTGCACCGCCCACCATGCGGATGAAACTGATGATGCTGGAGCCCTGCGGAATCAGGGCATGCGGCATGCCTTTCATGGCCCCCATGTTGAGCGAAGGCAGGATGAAGCCCAGCCCGATGCGCCCCACGATGATCCAGACCCACAGCCAGGCCAGACCCTGCGCAGGATGCACCGTGAAGTTCATGCCAAACGACAAGGCCAGCAAAGCCAAGCCCAGCATCACCAGGCGGGACGCCGGGTAGCGGTCGGACAGGCGCCCCACGATGTTGATGGTGACCGCCAGCAAAATACCCGAGGGCAGCAGCGCCGCGCCAATATAGGACGGCGACAAACCGAGACCCATTTGCATGAACACCGGGTACAGGTAAGTCGAGCCAAACAGCGCCATGCCGTAGGTGAAAGACACCAGCGATCCCATGGCAAAAGTGCGATGCGCGAACACCTGCAGGTTCATCAAGCCCGGACGCCCGCCATGGCGTGCCCGGTGCTGGCGTCGGTGCTGCCACAGCACAAAGGCCAGGGCGCCCAAAGCGGCCAGCGACAACAGCACCCAGGCATGCTGGCCGACATCGTCACGCAACTGCACCAGGCCATTGAGCAAGAGCAGTGTGGAGGCGCTGGCCAGTGCCAGCCCCAACCAGTCCAGTCCGGCCGAATCGGCGTTGGCCGCCACACCACCGGGTGCCGTGGTGGGCACATAGCGGCGCGACAGCCACAGGGCCAGCAACGCCAGCGGTACCACCATGAAAAAGATCGAACGCCAGCCAAAGGCGTCCACCAGCAAGCCGCCAATGCTGGGGCCGATCGCGGGCGCCAGCACCACGCCCGTGCCAAACAGGCCGCTGGCACGGCCTTGCTCGCCCGGCCCAAACGCACGCAAGATGATGATGGCGGGAATGGGCTGCACCACCCCGGCGGCCAGGCCCTCGGCCACGCGGGCCAGCAACACCAGCGCATAGTCACTGGCAAAACCGCCACCCAGCCCGCCCAGCAACAGCATCCACATGCACAGGTTGTAAACGCGCCGGTAACCAAAGCGGGTGAGCAACCAGGGCGTGGTCAGCATGGACACGGTGGACGCCACCATGAAGCCCGAGCTGACCCATTGCGCCCGGCTTTGGCCCAGCTCGAAATGCTGGCTCATGTCGGGGATGGCCACATTCATGATGGTGGAGGACATGACCGATGCCATCGTGCCCAGCATGACCGACAAGAGCAGCAGCCAGCGGTGGCGCTCTCCGTAGCGGGCCTTGAGGGCCTGCAGGCTGTGGGGGTCGTGGTCTTCGTGACTCATGCGCGTACCTGCGACGCCTGCACGCAAGCCTGGCAAATACAGGCCTTGCGCTGAGCCTCTGGCGGCACCCGCTGCAGCAGCTCTGCGCTGAACTTTTCCAACGTGCACCAGCAAGGAGACCGTTGCGCCTCGCCTGGAGGCGATGCCATGGCGCAGAGGTTGGCTTTGCCGCACAGCGGGCAAAGGCAAGGGTCAACAAAATGGCAATCGCTCATGGCCCCAAGTGTAGAGGCAGCCTTGGCAAAAATGCAGGGGGCGAGGTGGGCGGTGATCGGGGCGACGATTTCTGCGTACCCGCAGCATGAGGAGCCCCGGTCACCGCCCACCTCGCCCCCGAAACAGAGGCTGAGGATCCGGATCAGGCGCCGGCCTTGACCTTCAGACGCCAGGCGTGCAGCAGCGGCTCGGTGTAACCAGACGGCTGTTCCTTGCCCTTGAACACCAGATCGCAGGCAGCCTGGTAGGCAGCGCTCTTGGTGAAGTTGCCCGCCATTTTTTTGTACAGCGGGTCACCGGCGTTCTGGCCGTCAACCACCTTGGCCATGCGCTCGAAGGTCTCGCGCACTTGCTTTTCGGTCACCACGCCATGGTGCAGCCAGTTGGCCATGTGCTGGCTGGAGATGCGCAGCGTGGCGCGGTCTTCCATCAAGCCCACGTTGTGGATGTCGGGCACCTTGGAGCAACCCACGCCCTGGTCCACCCAGCGCACCACATAGCCCAGAATGCCCTGGGCGTTGTTGTCCAGCTCCTGCTGCTTTTGCTCGGGCGTCCAGTTGGCTTGATCCTTGGCCACCACCGGGAACTGCAGCAGCTTGTCCAGGGTATCGTCGCGCAGCTTTTTCGGGTCGATCTTGGCCACGGCCTTTTCCATCTGCTTTTGCAGGGCCGGCACATCCACCTGGTGGTAGTGCATGGCGTGCAGCGTGGCGCCGGTGGGGCTGGGCACCCAGGCGGTGTTGGCGCCGGCCAGCGGGTGGGCGATCTTGGCTTTGAGCATGTCGGCCATCAGGTCGGGCATGGCCCACATGCCCTTGCCGATCTGGGCGCGGCCGCGCAGGCCGGCTTGCAGGCCGATATTGACGTTGCTCTTTTCGTAGGCGGCCAGCCAGGTGCTGTTCTTGATGTCGCCCTTGCGCATGACCGGGCCGGCCAGCATGCAGGTGTGCATTTCATCGCCGGTGCGGTCCAGGAAACCGGTGTTGATGAAGGCCACGCGGCTCTTCGCGGCGGCGATGCAGGCCTTGAGGTTGGCGCTGGTGCGGCGCTCTTCGTCCATGATGCCCAGCTTGACGGTGGAGGCTTTGAGGCCCAGCACCTTCTCGACACGGCCGAACAGTTCGTCGGCAAAAGCGACTTCTGCGGGGCCGTGCATCTTGGGCTTGACGATGTAGACGCTGCCGGTGCGGCTGTTGCGCAGTGGGTGGCTCTTTTTCTTTTGCAGGTCGACCATGGCAATCGCGGTGGTGACCATGGCGTCCATGATGCCTTCGGGGATTTCGCGGGTGCTGCCGGCCTTGTCGGTCCAGGTGATGGCCGGGTTGGTCATCAGGTGACCCACATTGCGCACGAACAGCAGCGAGCGGCCGTGCAACACCACCTCACCTTTACCGGCAGGCTTGGTGTAGTGGCGGTCGCCGTTCATGGTGCGGGTGAAGGTCTTGCCGCCCTTGACCATCTCTTCGCTCAGCGAGCCGTCCAGAATGCCCAGCCAGTTGCGGTAGGCCAGCACCTTGTCTTCGGCATCCACCGCAGCCACCGAGTCTTCGAGGTCAAGGATGGTGGACAGCGCGGCTTCGGCGATCAGGTCGCTCACGCCAGCGGCATCGGTCTTGCCGATCGGGGTGTTTTTGTTGATCTGCAGGTCCAGGTGCAGGCCGTTGTGCACGAAGAGCACCGAGGCCGGGGCAGCGGCAGCGCCGGTGTAGCCCACGAACTGTTTGGCGTCCTTCAGGCCGCTGCTCTTGCCCCCCTTGAGCGTGACCACCAGCTTGCCGCCCTTGACGGCATAGCCGGTGCTGTCGATGTGCGAGCCGCTCTTGAGCGGGGCGCAACGGTCGAGCACGTAGCGGCAGTATTCGATGACTTTGGCGCCGCGCCGGGGGTTGTAGCCCGTGCCTTTTTCACAGCCATTGGCTTCTTGAATAGCGTCGGTGCCATACAGCGCGTCGTACAAAGAGCCCCAGCGGGCGTTGGCAGCGTTCAGGGCGTAACGCGCATTCAGGATCGGCACCACCAGCTGCGGGCCGGCCAGCTTGGCCAGTTCGGCGTCCACATTGGCGGTGGTGGCCTTGGCGTTCCTGGGCTCGGGCACCAGGTAGCCGATCTGGCCGAGGAACTTGCGGTAATCCTTCATGGCCTTGCCAGCGGTGACGGGGCCAGGGTTGGCGCTGTGCCACTTGTCCATCTCGGTCTGGATGCGGTCGCGCTCGGCCAGCAGGGCGATGTTCTTGGGGGCCAGGTCGGTCACGATGTCGGAGAAACCTTTCCAGAACTTCTCGCTCTTGACGCCGACCGCTGGCAGCACCTGCTTTTCAACGAAGTCGTACAGGGATGTGGCCACCTTCAGGTTGTGGGTTTGGGTGCGTGCAGTCATGAAAACTCCTGGAAAAACTGGAAACCGGGTACGGCGAGCGTACTCTCGGTGAATGCTGGAGGGGACTTTATTGCAAATCAGGGTGGCGATAAATCACCCAAAAAGCCATGAACCCATGACTTTTAAGCAAAAGTGGCATTGTGCCGTATGGCACGCTGCTGGCGCCTACAAATCCTGACCTCGCAGGGCTCGGCGTCGCTCGCGCCAATCGGGCATCACCTCGCCCACCGTGTCCCAAAAGCGCGGGCTGTGGTCCATCACCCGCAGGTGGGCCAGCTCGTGCACCACCACGTAGTCGACCTGCAGCAGCGGCAGGTGGATCAGGCGCCAATTGAGGCGGATGTGACCGTCACTGCGTGCACTGCCCCAGCGGGTACGGGCGCCCGACAGCGACAGACGCAGCCAGCGCACCCCCAGCTGCGGGGCAAAGTGCTGCAGACGCTCTTCAAACAGGGCGCGCGCCTTTTTCTTGAACCAGGCTTCGGCGGCTTCGCGCACTTGCGTGTCGGAGGCAGCGGGTGGCAGGCTCAGCAGCAGGGGCTCGACCCCTTCGGGCACATCTTCGGCCACCTGCCCGCGCGCCACCACGCACAGGCGCACGGTGCCCCCCAGATAGGGCAAATCGGCCCCGTGCACCCAGGCCTGCTCAGGCACCAGGGGCGCGCGCGCTCGCTCGCGCATTTGCTGCAGCTTGGCCAGGATCCACACGGCCTTTTCCTGCACAGCGGCGTCCACCTCGCGCAACGGCACCCAGCCAGGCGCCCGCACCACCAGCCCTTCCGGGCCCACCGTGAAGCCAATACTCTTGCGGCGGGCGCGTTCAAATCGGTAAGACACCGTTACGCCCTGCAGCAAGGCGTGGCGGTTGGCTGTGGCATGCACAAAGCCCACGCCTGGCGCCACGGGCGGGGTCAGCGCCAGAGGCGCGCCGTTGGGTTCTGGCTTGGACTCGCCCGTGGTGAAAAAGTCGAGCGCCAACTGCACCAGAGGGTGGCGGGGCTGGCGCATGGTGTTCTCGGACCGCGTTCAGGCCTGTACCGGATAAGCCTCGGGGTCGAGTCGGTGCATCTCGGATTCGATCCAGTCCTGTACCTCGGCCATCAGCTCTTCGGCCTTGCGCCCTTCGCTCGAAATGGGCTTGCCGATCGAAATGTCCACTACCCCCGGGCGCTTGACGAAAGCCTTGGTGGGCCAGCAGCGCGCCGAGGTGACCGCAATCGGGATCACCGGCACACCCGCCGCAATGGCCAAACGCGTGCCGCCGGTTTTGTATTCGCCCACCTGCCCGCGCGGGATGCGGGTACCCTCGGGAAACATGATGACCCACACGCCGTCCTGCATGAGGCGGCGGCCTTGCTGAACCACCTTGGCAAAAGCGCGCGCCCTCTGGCTGCGATCGATGTGGATCATGTCCAGACGCCCCATGGCCCAGCCGAAGAAGGGCACGCGCAGCAGCTCTTTCTTGAACACATAGGCCAGCGGGTGCGGCATGATGGCCGGCATCACAAAAGTCTCCCAGGTGGACTGGTGCTTGACCAGCAACACCGCCGGATCTTTGGAGCCTTGCGGCAGGTTTTCCATGCCCTGCACCCGGTTGCGGATGCCCAGAATCCAGGTGCCGCCGCGCACTGCCGTGCGCAACCAGCCCGCGCAGATCCAGTACAGCGTGGTGCTGCTGACAAAGTACGAGATGCCCACCACAAACAGCGCCCAGGGAATGACGGTGACAGCCATCCAAACGATGTGCAGGACAGAGCGAATGAAATTCATGAAGACCTCTGGGGTGTGGGCGCTCAAGCCGGGCCAAGCAAATGGTCCACGCAGGCAGCCAGGTCGGCATGCACCCGCGTGCCAGGCGGAAATCCGGTCGGCGCCTCGGTTTGCCCCAGCAGATCGGCATGGCGCCCGGTGCAGACCAAGTGCGGCGCGCAGCCTGCGGCAGCGGCGGCCTGCATGTCACGCAGGCTGTCGCCGATGTAGGGCACGCCGGCCAGCGAAGACAGTCCGTAGCGTTGCGCGATCTGCTCCAGCAAACCCGGCTCGGGCTTGCGGCAATGGCAGCCTTCGTCCGGCGCGTGTGGGCAATAAAACACCGCGTCGAGCCGCCCGCCGTGTGCGGCCAGCGCCTTGACCATGTGCGCGTGCACGTTGTTGAGTCCCGCCACATCGAAGATGCCACGCCCCAAGCCCGACTGGTTGGTGGCCAGCACCACGTGGTAGCCCGCGTGGTTCAGGCGCCCGATGGCTTCGAGCGAACCGGGCAGCGGCTCCCATTCTTCGGGCGATTTCACAAACTGGTCGCTGGCCCGGTTGATGGTGCCGTCTCTGTCAAGAATGACCAGTTTGATCTGCATGGCGTGCTCCGGTTCAGGCGGCCAGACGCGAAAGATCGGCCACGCGGTTCATCGCCACGTGCAGGCTCTTGAGCAGGCCCTGGCGGTTCAGGCGCAGGTCCATCTCTTCGGCATTGACCATCACGTCGTCAAAGAACGCATCGACCGGGCCGCGCAGCGCCGCCAGGGTTTGCAGGCTGGCGGTGTAGTCACCGGCCTGGAACTGCGCCGTCGATTCGGGCAGCAGTTTGCCCATGGCGTCGTGCAGGGCTTGTTCGGCATCTTCTTTCAGCAGCGCGGGGTTGACGTGCGCGTCCACCTCGTCGGCCTTTTTCAGGATGTTGCCGATGCGTTTGTTGGCCGCGGCCAGTGCCGGGCTTTCGGGCAGTGCGGCAAAGGCGCGCACCGCCGCCAGGCGCTTGGCCACGTCGGACAGGCGCTGCGGCTGCAGGGCCAGCACGGCCTCGACTTCCTGGGCAGAAAAGCCCTGCTCGCGCAGGCCACCGGCCAGGCGGTCGTAGACAAACTCGGTGAGTTGCGACGTGGCATCGGTGATCTTGCCTGCAAACACCGGCACGGCCAGCGCCAGCAAGGCCGACAGATCAATTGCCAGGTCTTTGTCGATCAGCATGCGGATCACACCCAAGGCGTGACGGCGCAGCGCGAACGGGTCTTTGTCGCCGCTGGGCAGGTTGCCGATGCCGAACATGCCCACCAGGGTTTCGAGCTTGTCGGCCAACGCCACCACCACACCCACCATGTTGCGCGGGGACTCGTCGCCCGCAAAGCGGGGTTTGTAGTGGTCTTCGATGGCATCAGCGATCTCCGTCGGCAGGCCGTCATGGCGGGCGTAATAGCCGCCCATGATGCCCTGCAACTCGGGAAACTCGCCCACCATGTCCGTCAGCAAATCGGTCTTGGCCAGACGGGCGGCCTGTTCGGCCTGTTGGGCCAAAACATCGCCACCGACTTGCTGGCCAATGGCCTTGGCGATGGCGCAGACGCGCGCCATACGCTCGCCCTGCGTGCCCAGTTTGTTGTGGTACACGACCTTGCCCAAGCCTTCGACGCGCGATTCGAGCGTTTTCTTGCGGTCCTGGTCAAAGAAGAATTTGGCATCGGCCAGACGCGGGCGCACCACGCGCTCGTTGCCACCGATCACGGCAGAAGCATCTGCCGGGCTGATGTTGCTCACCACCAGGAACTGGTGGGTCAACTTGCCTGCAGCGTCCAGCAGCGGGAAGTACTTCTGGTTGGCTTTCATCGTGAGGATCAGGCATTCCTGCGGCACGTCGAGGAACTCTTTCTCGAACTGGCAAGTCAGCACATTAGGGCGCTCGACCAGCGCGGTCACTTCGTCGAGCAGCGCCTCGTCTTCGATCGGCCGGACACCGCCGCCCACCTTCGCGGCTGCGGCGTTCAACTGGCGCACGATCTCGGCACGGCGCTCGGCAAAGCTGGCGATCACAGCGCCATCGTTTTTGAGCACTTCAGCGTATTGGTCGGCGTGCGGCACCACCACGGTGGGCACACGCGCTTCAAAGCGGTGGCCTTGCGTGCTGTTGCCGGCCGTCAAGCCCAGCGCCTTGATGGGCACCACGGCGCCGCCGTGCAGGGCGATCAGGCTGTGCGCGGGGCGCACGAAGTTCACGCTGCTCCAGCCCGGCAGCTCGCAATCGGTCTCGAGCTGGTACTGCATCACTTTCGGAATCGGCAGCTTGGCCAACGCTTCGTCCAACGCTTTTTGCAGGCCCGCGGCCAAGGTCGCGCCCTTGACGAGGCTGTCGTAGAACAAGGCTTCAGCCTTGCCATCGGGCGCGCGCTTGAGTGCGGCCACGGCGACGGCTGGGTCGCTCACATCGGCGCCCAGGGTCTGCAGTTTTTTGAGCAAAGCGGGGGTCGCATTGCCCGCCGCGTCCAGGCCCACGGTCACGGGCATCAGTTTTTGCTGCACGGCCTTGTCGGCGGCCTGTGCCAGCACACCGGTCACATGGGCGGCCAGGCGGCGGGGTGAGGCGTAAGCAGTCACCGTCGCATCGGCAGCGGCCAGGCCCTGGGCCTTGAGCTGCTCGACCAGCACGCTGCTGAATGCGACACCCAGCTTGTTGAGTGCCTTGGGCGGCAGTTCTTCGACAAAGAGTTCGACCAGAAGGTTTTGCGTTGTCATTGTTCTTGTTCCTCAGGCAGCTTTCTTCGGCATCTGGGCCACCCACTCGCGCGGTGCCATCGGGAAGCCCAGGCGCTCGCGGCTCTCGTAGTAGCTCTGGGCCACGGCACGTGCGAGGTTGCGGATGCGGCCGATGTAGGCGGCGCGCTCGGTCACGGAAATCGCGCCACGCGCGTCCAGCAGGTTGAAGGTGTGCGCGGCCTTGAGCACCTGCTCGTAGGCGGGCAGCGCCAGCTGCTGTTCCATCAGGTTTTTGGCCTGCTTTTCATGGGCACCGAAAGCGGTGAACAGGAAGTCCACGTCCGAGTGCTCGAAGTTGTAGGTGGACTGCTCGACCTCGTTCTGGTGGTAGACATCGCCGTAGCTCAGGGTGTCGGTCCACTTCAGGTTGTAGACGTTGTCCACGCCCTGCAGGTACATGGCCAGGCGCTCCAGGCCGTAGGTAATTTCGCCGGTGATGGGTTTGCAGTCGATACCGCCCACCTGCTGGAAGTAGGTGAATTGCG
>JACCDH010056423.1_pt1 | contig 23405 bp, 13 predicted proteins | sample 7442481 | NCBI WGS metagenome assembly JACCDH01 (sample SAMN15323433, study PRJNA562643) | freshwater metagenome | isolation source: river surface water | place: USA:Blue River Watershed | collected 2017-08-15
AAAGCCGATGGTATTTTCCAAAATGGACAATCTTACAGCATGGTGGGACAAGTCACATTGATAAGAAAATGATGCAAATGAAAAAACATGTACTTTTTCTCTTACTCGCTTTGAGTTGTGGACTAACGACTTGGTCGCAAGATCAACAGTTCACGCAATTCTACGCGGTACCAACGGTTATGAATCCAGCATTTGCTGGAGCCAGCCTCCAATCACGTTTCGCGATGCAGTATCGCAACCAATGGTTGGGCATTCCCAAAGGATACCGAAGCTATGTTGCTTCTTTTGATTCCTATATCAATGCCATGAAAAGTGGAATCGGTGTGGTTATTCAAAAGGACGCAGCAGGAATTGGTAATTTATCTCGAAGCTCAGTATCGTTGCAATACGCATACGAGACGCGCATCAAGAAAAATTGGTATATCCGTCCCGCGATACAATTGGGCTTGGGATCGCGCAGTGTGAATTTCAACGACCTTACTTTTTATGACCAATTGATTCGTGACAATGCTTCATCAACATTGGAAACCTACCCAGGTGCCTCTACCCAATTCTTTGATACAGGCGCTGGCATTTTGGTATATGGTCCCGATTTGTGGTTTGGTGCATCTGCCATGCATTTGAATACACCGGATGAAAGTTTATTTGAAACCAATAGCTCGACGATTCCCGTTCGCTACGCGATGCATGGAGGAAAAAGATTCCGCATCAAAGGACATTCGTTAGGTAGATTGGATCACCATATTTTAATAGCTGCGAACTACATGTCACAAGGAAAGTTTGATCAGTTGGATTTGGGATTTTCTTACGAATTTAAACCTTTGTTCATCGGACTTTGGTACCGCGGATTGCCAGTAAAATCTAACGGATATGGATTGCCGAATCGTGATGCCATGGCCTTCTTGGTGGGTGTGCAAACCGGTCCTTACAATATTGGTTACAGCTACGATGTTACACTTTCATCCTTGGGAGCCGGTAATACTGCTGGAGCGCATGAGTTGACACTTTCCTACAATCTCGCTGTGAAAGTAAAGTCCAAGCGAAAGATTGTTCCTTGCGCCGCTTTCTAAAAGTTGTTTTATAAGATATTCACCTCACGTTCCAAAGTGATGTGGAATCGCTTCGCAATGTCCTCGACAATTTGCGTGGACAATGCATATACTTCGCTACCTGTTGCTGTCCCGAAGTTGACCAACACAAGTGCTTGTTTTTCATTAACGCCGCAGGTTTCTGCTTTGTAGCCTTTCCAACCTGCTTGTTCTATCAACCATCCCGCCGGAACTTTTACTTTGCCCGCACCTGCAGGATAACTCGGAATCGAAGGAAACTCCTCTTTGACTTGTAGATACAATGATTCATCGATGACCGGATTTTTGAAGAAGCTACCCGCATTACCTAAAACTTTGGGATCGGGTAACTTGGACTGACGGATGTTGATCACCGATTGACTGATACCTTCCAATGATGGTGAAGTATAACCCAATCGCTCCATCTCCTTTTGTATATCACCGTACTGGGTATTCCAAATCGGTTGCTTGCGCAATTGAAAAGTAACCGAAAGAATAATCCACTTGCCCTTCTCCTCATTTTTAAAAACGCTATCGCGATAGCCAAACGCACAAGCTTGGTGATCAAATGATCTGATCTCACCTGATTCTACATGCATGGCATCCAATGAAAAAAATACATCTTTGATTTCGACACCATATGCACCAATGTTCTGAATGGGGCATGCACCAACAGATCCAGGAATAAGACTTAAATTTTCTACACCTGCCCATTGGTTCTGAATACAATGCATAACAAACGAATGCCACACCTCACCTGCGTGGGACTTCACCCACACAAACGTGTCATCTTGATTCACCAACTCTATACCAGACAAGCGATTCAACAACACAACGCCATCAAAATCTTGCGTAAACAACACATTGCTTCCACCACCCAAAATCAATCTGGGCAATGTCTTCCAGCGTTCGTCTTGGATTGCTTCGCGAATATCCGCTACAGAATCACACTCTACCATCCACTGTGCACTCACGGCTACACCAAATGTGTTGTAAGGCTTTAAATCTGCATTTGCTATCCAATTCATCATGTTCCGAATGTCGTTCAATTTTTGTTCGCTATTGTTACGTCTTGAAAAAATTCATCCACGGAAATCTCAACAATATTTCCTTGCACGTTTTGCAACAAATCATGCAAATACCAACGCTCAGGCAATGTTCCCGCGGTCCAATCTTGGCGCAGCCATTGACTGCCAATGCGCTGGTACTCGATAACTTGTAATTCTGATACAACGTGATAATAATTGCTTCCTGAAATAGTTTTTAAGAAGCGTGGAAATTTTTCAACCATTTGACAAAGATGAAATAGAAAGCATATCTTGTGCAAATGATGACTCCTTTTTTGAAACAATTTGCCGCAGATTTGATCAAAGCCCATGGTCCGATGCTTGCCGATGTCCACATTGTCGTTCCAGGAAAACGTGCTGCGCTTTTTCTAAAAAAGCATCTATATGATTTGCATCAAGGCCCTGTGCTATCTCCTGAAATCATGACACTTCCAGAATGGTTTCAAAAAATTGGTCAACAAAAAAACATCACCTCTTTTGAATCTACCTTGCTCCTTTACCAATGCTACATCCAAACGGTAAAGGACCCTGAAGATTTTCAAACCTTCATGAAATGGGCTGGCCACGCGATGAACGACTTCAACGATGTCAATCAATACTTAGTGGATCATGCCTTATTATTTCAAAACATCAAAGACATCAAAGCCATTGACTCTTGGAGCTTGCACCAAGAACCCCTGTCTGAAGTTCAAGAGAAGTTTCTTCAGTTTTGGGATGAGCTCGGCGACTTGTATCGTGCCTTTGAAATTGAGGCGCAAAATCAAAAAAAATGGAATTACGCACAGCTCACCCGACAGTTGGCAGAAAAGAAATTGGCATTGCACTCCGATGCCACACATACCTATTTCGTTGGACTATCTCGCCTTACGCCAGCCGAAGAAAAAGTAATCGAGCATTTTAAAAAAGCCTATACCGAAGTACAAATCATTTGGGATGCTGATCCTTACTACGTCAATAATCCATCACACGAAGCGGGTCAATATTTTCAGCAGAAAATTAAAAAAGGAGAATCCGTTGCCATGCAAGATTGCATGCAACAAGGAGTAAGAAAAGTATCCATCTGGAAATCCAATACCGCACTTGGTGGCGCAGCCATATTGGCCAAAAGACTGTCAGAACTCAACGCCAAAGAAAGAGAAGAAACTGTTGTGGTCATTACAGACAACAACTCGCTACTTCCCATCATTACCCACTTGGATACAGAACTCCCCATTAACGTCGCCATTGGTTGGCCATTGAAATTATCCGGGGTTTATCAACTCTTTTTGTCCTACATACACTTTTGTATCAAAACACAAAGACAATCCAGGATTTACCACAAAGATCTTTTGCAGTGGATTGAACAACCTGTCCTTAGAAAAATTACCGATCCATGGAGAAATGATGTGCTCAATACCTTGATCGACAAGAAGCGCGCTTACTTCACCTCAGAAGAATTGTGGTCGTGGATGAAAGAAAAATCTTCCGCCACTCTTTTCGAAAATTTCCTTCCTTTCATTGCCATCAATGACCAAGATTCCAAGAGCATCGTTTCAAAAATGAATCACTTGTGCGCCCTAATTTTGGATGACGACTCCCTTGATGATATCACGCGAGAATGTGCACTGCAATGGCAAGAAAAATGGGAGAAGTTGGAACCCGCACATGATCAATATAAATTTCTCCAAACCACGGAGGCGCTGGAGATATTGATTCAACACGTTATTTCGAAAGAGTCCATTGCCCTTGAAGGTGAGCCCTTGGAGGGATTACAAATCATCGGGATGATTGAAACCCGTGCGCTGGATTTCAAGAAAGTGATATTCAGTCACGCTACTGAAGAATCGATGCCGGGCCAGAGTCAGATGCAAACTTTGATTCCTTTCGAATTGCGCAAGGCATTTGAAATGCCAATGCCTGGCGACCGCGAGGCGAGTTATGCCTACAACTTCTACCGATTGATTCAACGTGCCGAGGAAATTGAATTCTATTATCCAACAACAACTTCTGATTTTAGGTCCGTTGAAAGAAGTCGATACATTCAACAGCTCGAATGGGAATGGCCACTTTACCATTCATCTGTCCAGTTCAACACCCAAACCATTTCACTTCCAGGGTCGCAAGATTTGGACTTTGAGGAAATCATCACCGCAGACGCATTTTCCAAAAAGCAATTGCTCGGTCAATTCAAAAATGGTTTGAGTCCATCCGCCATCAATCGATACTTGTCTTGTCCATTGGATTATTACTATCGATACGTACTCGGCATAGGTGAGATCAATGAATTGGAAGAACAAGTGGATTCAGCAGGCATGGGAACCATTGTTCATGCTGTTCTTGAGAAATGGCATGAACCACATCTGAACACCGCACTGACCTTACAAAACATTCAGCAGTGGCGCTCCGAATTAGATGCTGCTCTGCTCAAGGAGTTTCAATACAACGACGACAACGTGGTGGTAGAAGGATACAACCTACTGGCCATGGAGGCTGCCAAAAAAATGATTGAGCGTGTATTGAATTACGATGAAGAATTGATTCAATCTGGAAACCCACCGACCATCATTTTCACCGAAAAACAAATGAGTCGCCCACTGACCTTGGACGATGGCACCGAAGTTCTCATCAAAGGAACATTGGATCGTGTTCACATGTCAGGTGGAATATGTCACATTCTCGATTACAAAACCGGGAAAGTGGAAGGCTCCGATCTTTCCATAAGCGAAATTGAAATTGCCAATATTCTCAATGGCAAAAAGGCCAAGCTTACCCAAATTCTGTTGTATGCATGGATGGCCTACAAAGAAGGATTGAGCAGCTTGGACAAATTGCAGGTCGGACTATTTCCCTTGGGCACTGTCGAAGGAAAGCCCCATTGGTTGAAAAACGCGGACCAATTGCTGCATCCCGACTTTATGAAGGATTGGGAAGAAGGAATTCGTCAATTGATCATGAGCATGTTGGAGCGACCCGAGTTTGCCCACCATGAAGAATCGCAGTATTGTCAATTCTGCCGCGGTGCTGGGCACTGATTTCTTATATTTGTGACATGAAGTATTCTCGCATCCTCCTCAAGCTTAGTGGTGAGTCTCTTATGGGAGACAAACAATTTGGAATTGACAATGAAAGATTGATGCAATATGCCCGAGAGATCAAAGAGATTTTTGATGCCGGTGTAGAAGTAGCCATCGTTATTGGAGGTGGAAATATTTTCAGAGGTGTACAAGCCCAACAAGGCGGCATGGAGCGCACACAAGGCGATTACATGGGTATGTTGGCCACGATGATCAACTCTATGGCATTGCAAAGTGCGTTGGAAAGCATCGAGGTTCCAACTCGTTTACAATCTGCCATTGAGATGAAACAAATTGCGGAACCTTTCATTCGCCGCAAGGCTGTGAAGCATTTGGAAGTTGGCCGAGTGGTCATCTTTGGTGCAGGAACTGGGAATCCATTCTTCACTACTGATACAGCAGCTTCTTTGAGAGCCATTGAGATTGAAGCCGATGTGATTTTGAAAGGAACTCGTGTAGATGGAATTTACACGGCAGATCCAGAGAAAGATCCAAGTGCCACCAAGTATGAGCGCGTATCTTTCAATGAAGTTTATGAGAAAGGTTTGAATGTCATGGACATGACCGCATTCACCTTGTGCAATGAAAACAAGTTACCGATTATTGTATTTGACATCAATAAGGTCGGCAATTTGAAGCGCTTGGTCAAAGGAGAAAACGTTGGAACATTGGTTGATTTTTAATACAAAGGAATATGTCAGAAGAAATTGGAATGGCGTTAGAAGAAGCCACAGTAGGCATGAACAAAGCCATAGATCATTTGGAATTTGAATTAAATAAAATTCGCGCAGGCAAGGCAAGTCCTGCGATGTTGGATAGTGTGAAAGTAGATTACTACGGTTCGATGACCCCATTGAAAAATGTAGCCAACGTCAGTACCCCCGACGCACGTACCATTACGGTTCAGGCTTGGGAGAAGCACATGTTGGATGCCATTTCAAAGGCCATCATGGAAGCCAATTTGGGATTGAATCCACAAAACAACGGCGACTTGATTATCATTTCCGTTCCCATGTTAACAGAAGAGCGACGCAGAGATTTGTCCAAGCGTGCACATGGCGAAGGCGAGAATGCCAAGGTGGCCATTCGCAATGCCCGCAAAGAGGCCATTGACTTCATCAAGCAAGCCCAGAAAGACGGACTTCCAGAAGACGAAGCCAAAACCGGCGAAACCAAGGTTCAAGAGTTGACAGACCGTTACAACAAAAAAGTAGAGGAAGTTCTTGCCGCCAAGGACAAGGACATCATGACGATTTAAGAGGTGGATCGGTTTATCGGTGAATCAGTGAATCGGTAGATCAGTTCTCCCCTCCTACGCAAAGCGATAGGAGGGGTGGATGCGAAGCAGACGGGGTGGTTTCAGATTCGCCACGTCTGTCACAGATTTTATTTAAGCCGCTTCATCACATCACCCAGCAACTCATCCATGCGTGAAAACGCAAACCACCGCTTGCCCAAATCCTTGAGCGAGGCTCCCAAATGATACAACTCATGACCATCAATGATCAGAAAGCGATCATGAAAATGTTTCTTGACTTTAATTTCAATGGGCGGATATTGGGCGTTATGTTTCTCTAAATCCAAACGCATTTGACTCGTAATTTTCTCGGTATAAACTGCACAACTGACTTCTGGATTTCTTTTCGACAATTGCAAAAAGGTTGTTTCATCAATGTAGTTGTCCAATAAAACAATCGATTTTTTAGCAGAGGCGATGAGTTTACTGCTAAAGACGTAAGCGTCGAATATTTGATTTTCAAAAAAGATACCTGATTGAGGTAAATTCCTTCCCTCCAAAAGTGAATACAATTCATTCATTTGCTCACTATGTGTATTGACTATTCGCTCGACATTGGCTACACGCACCATTAAAACCTCACCTGTAGTATTCGCTCTTTTAAATTCTATAAAGGACTCTATGATATAAATACTGATTTCAGCTGCCATTGCAGATTTCAAAACTGAAGAAACCATTGCGACTCCGAATTCAGTGAAAAGCCATGGGCGCTTGCGCATACCCATTTTTTGAACATTGGATGTCGCATTTTGCGATATCCAATTTTCCATTTCTTGCTTACTCATTTGAAAGCAAAACCGCTCGGGAAAACGATTTAAATTTCTACGAACTTGTTCATTCAATCGAGAAGTGCTAACACCATAAAGTTGAGGAAGATCCGCATCTAACATCACATTCAATCCTCTGACAGTGAAAATCTTTGGTTTTTCTGATTTCCAAACAATTCCTTTTTCCATCCCACAAATCTCATCAGCCCTTCTAGAATATACAACCTATAAATTATGCGCATAAAAGTGAATCGGTATATCGGTGAATCGGTGAATCGGTTCTCCCCTCCTGCCCGCAGGGATAGGAGGGGAAATTCCGTCGCACCGCGGAAGCCACAACTTCGGTGCGACTTGATTTTTTTTTCACTTTTTGATCAAGCAAAAAGTGAAGAACAAAAAAGAAAGAGAATGAGAAGCAGAATGAAAATGAATACTAAAACAACCGATTCACCGATATACAGATTCACCGCTAGGGCGAATGATTATTCGCCCCGACGGCCAATCCATATTACTCTACAATTAATCTAATCCTCTCCTCTCCTACCATCACCAAATACATTCCAGTAGGTAAATCTCCGAATTCTACTTCCACCACATTGCCATTCATGACAACTTGAGATTGGAAGACCATCTTTCCGGTGATGTCGGTGATAACAATTTGTTTTACTTCTTCTTCAGTTGAGCTGGTCATCAAAGTGAAGTGGCCCGTGCTCGTTGGATTCGGGTAGAGCGTGACTGCTTGTTCGGGCGAATAATTATTCGCCCATACAGCGCTCTCACTCTGCATCACCATGCCCGCTGTTCCGGTCTTCAAGCACTGTGCTGTTCCCCAGTTGCCGACTTCTCCATTGGCGTGGATGGGACGGACGCGGACATTGTAGGTCTTGCCGGTGCCCATTCCTGGAACGTTGTTCAAGAAGAATACCGTCGTGTTCAATCCGCCCAATACCGTTATCGGTGACTGAACCGATGGAAGTTGTTGGGTAAATTCCCACTCGTATCGCTGTGCGCCGCAGATGGTGCGATCGACAGAGATGGACGATGTCGTGGTCTTGGTGTTGGGACAACGATCCGCTGCGCGAAGTGCGATGGGCAATTCTGCATTGAGCGTCACGGTGCAAGTTGTAGTTGCGTTGGCCGTGATGCTGGTGTAGTTGCCTGCTGCATCGGGAATCGCGTAGATAACCGGAATGCGCAAGGTGTACACTTTGGCTGCATTGGACATGTTCACCGGGAAGATGGTTCCCAAGCGAGGCACAACCGAGTTTGCAGTGGTTGTTGTATAAGACCACGGTGTGATATTCAAGTTTGCATTGTTTTGCGTTGCGCTGAGGATATCGAAAATGTAGTTCGTTGCATTCCCCTTGTACTGCGCCTTGAAGCTCGTGCAGACATTGGGGTATATGCCCGTGTTGTTGCTGTAGTAATGGTCACAAGTGGAACCCACAAAGTGGTTGAAACACATCTTGGCGCTGGTGTTCATTGGTCCGCTGATGTTGTGCACCGCGATGTAATAGGTCTGACCAACGAGCAAGTCGTCTGTGATCAACACTTGATTTCCTGTGCTCAGTGAGGTCGTCGTGTACACTTCATGCTCCGTCTCCATCAATTCAAAACAGCCGTTGTTGTAGCTGTATAGGCGAATTTCGTTGTCACCGAAGGCAGCAGAAAGTGAAGCACGCAAAGTGTTGTATTGCGCAGTAAGGCTGTACCAAAGGTCCAGACCGTTTCCATCGATGATGGGAGAGTTGGCTCCATTGTTTAGGTTGGCAGACTTGAGTGCATTGCCCGAGCAAGTTGGATAAAGCGCGGTGGTTACTGATGTTGCAGTAACACTTCCCAAGGTCAACCCTTCGTCCACTTGTCCATCGCAGTTGTCATCCAGGCCGTTGCAGGTTTCGGTTTGAGGAAGGATACAAGAGTTGTCGTCCGTATTGGCCAGCTCGTTGAAATTACAAGCGCCGCTATTTGTACAACCCAGGACGACAGGAATACACGAGCCATCGTCAGTATTGGCAGCAACGTTGTAGTTGAATGCAGAGGCATCTGTACAACCCAGAACCACAGCGATACAAGAACCATCGTCCGTATTGGCTGCAGGATTGAAATTGATTGCAGTAACATCGGTACATCCCAAAACGATACAAGTAGAATCCGTACCCGAGCAGTCCTCATCGATACCATTGCCGCAGATATCTGTTGCGCCTATAAAGGCCAACGCTTCATCGTCATCACAGTCGTTGCCATTGGATACAAAACCTACAGGCTGTTCGCAAGCTGATTGCGTAGCATTTGGATTCCCGAAACCGTCACCATCCGCGTCTGCATACCAATCGAGCAATGGATTCACAGTGATGGTGATGCTATCCGTGCAAGTTTGGGTAGAGGTGGAGACGGTAACAAAATACTCAGTTGTTTGTGTTGGGCTTGCATTGATATTCTGAGTCAAGGATCCCGTAGACCAATTTACCAAGACTTCGTTTTGTGTATTTTGTTGCGCAACAGAATTGTCTATACTGCCATTCCAAAGATAACTACCTCCATCCAAAGTAAAATCTTGAAGGATTGGAGTTCCATAGTTTGTTACATTAAGATTGGAAGAGCCTAAGGAAGTTAAATTCTCAATATCCAGTCGATAAAACACTTTATCCCCTGCATATCCATTTATCAATTCTTTATCTTTAACGAAATTGACTTCAGCCGCTGATAATGGAGCATTCCAAACCCTAACATTGGCGAATTTACCAATGAAGCTTCTACCATATAGTCCTTGTTCCAAATTAACTCCCAAAGAGAAGCTTGGACGTAGTTCACAAGAGGAAGTATTGGGCATTGATGCAACCAAATTGCCGTTTATATATAATTCAATATTTTTGTTTGCAACAGTTATGGCGATATGGTTCCAACCTTGCATATTTATTGGAAATGGCAATCTTGAGGACAGATGATATTCAGCATGAGTTCCAAGTAAAACCCCATTTGTACCTACTGAAACTCCAAGACCCAAATCATTCCCATTATTGACAGGAAATAGGATCCACTTTTGTCCTGAGTTACTCAAATTTAAAGATGAAAAACTACATCCTTGAGCAGAGGCGGGAAAAGCACCAATAGTTGAAGTTGGATTTACCCAAAAGTCATAACTGAAATTATTCTGAATGGCAGTAGGAGAGAATAAATTCTGATCTACATTGTATTGAAATACCGCATCGGACTGAAAGGATTTCACTCCTGTAGGAGTAAATGGAATATTCTGCTGACCTAAACTGACCGATTCGCCGATACATAAATCATTAGTCGACGAAACAATTTCACAATTCAGAATAGCCTCACAACTTCCATCATCGTTTGTTGCAGATGAATTATAGTTGAATGCAGTATTATCAGTGCATCCATTCACTTCAATTTCATCACAAACGCCATCAGCATCGGCATCATTTACACAGTTCCCGTCGCAGTTCAAATAATTCTCAGTCGGGAAGGAACAAGAACCATCATCAGTATTGGCCAATGCGTTAAAGTTACAGGCATTAATATTTATACATCCCAAAACGATACAAGTAGAATCCGCACCCGAGCAGTCCTCATCAATACCATTGTCGCAGATATCGGTTGCGCCGATAAAGGCCAAGGCTTCATTGTCATTACAATCGTTGGCATTGGATACAAATCCAACCGGCTGTTCGCAAGCTGATTGCAACCCATTTGGATCCCCGAAACCGTCTCCATCTGCGTCAGCGTAGAACGTTTGTTGAGGCGTTACTATGATGTCCACTGATGCCGTGCACGTTTGTGATCCGTTCGTTACGGTACAAGTGTAGGCGCTATTCGCATTTGGGGTGACTGTGATGGATGGGGTTGAAGCATTATTGTTCCATGAGTAAGTATTTGAGGAAAATAACCGCTGGATTTCCGATGAAGACAGGGCTCTATTAAAAATTGAAATATCATCTATACTACCATTTGTAAATGTTTCCCAACCCGAGTGATTACTCTTACCAAAAAAATTATTCTGACCGACCGTAGACAAGGGAACATTCACGATTTGTTCTCCTTGATAAATACCATCAAGGTAAAATCTAAGTCTAACCCCATCATACACCACAACACAATGATACCATTGATTGACAAATAATTCCTGACCACCTTGATTATAATAGTCATTCGAAAAGCCCATAATTGCAAGCCTTCCTCCAATTAATCTAAAATTAAATGTTGACGAAAAAGAGGGTGTTCCAGTAGAAATAAAACAATTTGACATTACTCCCGTGCTATTGTCTATGGAATTGAAATTTACCCATGCCGAGAATGTCCTAGAGTTGTTTCCCATTCCGGAAATGTTCGGCACACTTATAAATGATGAACCATCAAAACTATAAGCGCCATTAATATTCCCAAACCTATCACTCGTCAAAGTCGCACCATTCACCACCCCATTATTCCCATTCCCACTTTCATCATTGGCATTGCCATTAAATGGATAATAGGCAACAAGACCTTGTTGTAAATTGGCGGGCAATTGAGAGGAACTTCCAGCTCCACCTGATGCACTGATGGTCAGATTCACCGATTCACCCGCGCACAAAGTAGTTGTCGCGGACGTGATATTACAAGTCAACAAAGGCTCCACTGCCAAGGTCAAAGTAACCGTTGAATCACAACCGGCAGCAGAGGTGAATACTTCAGTGTACGTTCCTGCTGTTGTCAGGGTTTGTGTACCCAAAGTGTAAGACTCGCCTTCGATGATCGTTGCGCTAATAGCAGTGGTCACCATTGGATTGACGGTGATGTCTATCGAAGCCGTGCACGTCTGTGCGCCTTGTGTTACAGTGCAGCTGTAGGTAGTGTTGGTAGTTGGGTTAACGGTAATTGAGCTGTTCGTTGCGCCGGTGTTCCAAGCGTAGGATTGTGCAGTGTAGAGCTGTTGGATTTCGCTAATTGATAGTTGCCTATCAAATATGCATATATCATCCGCTTTTCCGGATAAGTAAAATAAATCAGAACCATCGTGATGTTTTCCAATACTGAAAGGCTGATTGCCATATGATCCGATTGATAAGGAATTATCAATTGAATTAATTAAAACTCCATCTAAATATACTTTATGAAGGTTAATACCATCACTTGTTGCAACGATATGAGACCATTCCAAAGGATTAATTTGTGTTGCGCTTAAATCAGAAAATTCAGCATTACAGGTTAATGAAGAACAAACACCACAATTCTCACGGACTAATCTAACATTGCCTTCTTGTTGAATCGCTAAAAGGACTCCACCGCCTCTATCGCAATTGCTCTTGTGCTGAAGAAATCCATTATAATTAGACAGCGTGTTGACTAAAATCCACCCTGAGATAGTGTAAGCATTACTTTGTGGTATCAATGACTCGATCCAATCATTACCATCAAAACCATAAGCGCTCCCCACATTCCCAAAACGATCAGCCGTCAAAGTAGCTCCATTCACAGTCCCATTATTCCCATTCCCACTCTCATCATTGGCGTTGCCGTTGAAAGGATAGTAAGCCACCAATCCTTGTTGCAAGTTGGCTGGCAATTGAGAAGAACTTCCAGCTCCTCCTGCACTACTGATTGACAGATCTACTGATTCACCGATACACAAATTGGTTGTGGGCGCAGTTATATTACAAGTCAACAAAGGCTCTACCGCCAACGTCAAAGTCACCGTAGAATCACATCCCGTAGCAGAGGTAAATACTTCTGTGTACGTTCCTGCCATTGTCAAGGTTTGTGTACCCAAAGTATAAGACTCGCCTTCGATAATAGTTGCGCTGATAGTATTAGTCACCACTGGATTGACGGTGATATCAATCGACGCAGTGCACGTTGAATTTCCTTGAGTTACAGTACAACTGTAGGTAGTGTTGGTGGTTGGGGTTACTGTTGTTGTGGAAGTCGTTGCTCCGTTGGACCAGTTGTAAGATTGAGCGGCATATAGTTGTTGCACTTCAAATGCAGAAAGAGCACGGTTATATATACTAACATCATCAATAACACCATGAAAATTCTTAACATTTCCAGCATTCCAATTTGGCTTCCCAATCAGTAAATCAGCACTATTATCACCAATAAAAGCGCTTCCATATTGACTTGAAATCAAAATTCCATTTATATAAATAAACCCTTCATTTCCATTATAAATATGAACAACATGGTACCAACTGTTTGTCTGAATCGTTTGAACATCTGTTCCAATTGTAAATTGAGGTGTTGAAGTACCATTCATAATTCTAAATGAACTTTGATTACTAGTCTCAATATTTGAGTTGAATCCATCTTGTGTACCTCCAGCTCCAGTCTGCTTACTCAAGATAAGGCTTAGCTGTGAATTGGATAGCGAAAAGGCATTGATCCAATATGACAAGGACATTGTATTTAATGACTCAAAATTTAATACAGATGAATTAGATACTTGAATAAAAGAACCAAATCCATCAAAATAATAGGCACTTGCGGAATTACTCAACCTATCATTGGTCAACGTAGCACCATTCACCGTTCCATTATTCCCATTTCCACTCTCATCATTGGCGTTGCCATTGAAAGGATAATAGGCCACCAATCCTTGCTGCAAATTGGCGGGCAATTGAGAAGAACTTCCAGCTCCTCCTGCACTACTGATTGACAGATTCACTGATTCCCCCGCGCACAACGTAGTGGTGGGCGCTGTTATATTACAAGTCAATAAAGCAACACAACTACCATCATCATTTGTAGCTTGGGGATTAAAGTTAAAGGCTGTGGAATCTGTACATCCTGATATTTCGATTTGATCGCAAACACCATCGATGTCTGTATCATTGATACAACTGCCATCACAATTCAAATACGCTTGAGATGGGTAAATGCACGATGCATTATCATCCGTTGCTGTTGCATTGAAATTACATGCCGATAGATCGGTACATCCTGGAACTTCAATTTCGTTGCAGACGCCATCTGCATCAGTATCATTGATACAACTTCCATCACAATTTAAAAACGTTTGAGATGGGTAAATGCACGATGCATTATTATCTGTAGCTGATGCGTTGTAATTACAAGCCACCACATCAGTGCAACCCACTACTTCAATTTCGTTGCAGACGCCATCTGCATCAGTATCATTGATACAAGTGCCATCACAATTCAAATAAGTCTGAGATGGATAAATGCATGATGCATTATCCTCTGTTACATTTGCATTGAAGTTGCAAGCTGCAGTATCAAGACAACCTAATACCAAACAAATGGAATCAGATCCTGTGCAATCCTCATCAATTCCGTTGCTACATATTTCAATTGATCCCGGAAAAATTGATGAATCCTGGTCGTCACAATCAAATGAATTCGATACAAATCCAATTGAAGGCTGGCATAGAAAAAAACCGCTTTGATTGGTGCTTCCATATCCATCACTGTCATTGTCTGAAAAATAAAGACTAGCTGTATTGCATCCAGAACCGCAGGATAATACTGATCCTATCGCATATTGATGATATAACCAATAGCGGAGATATAAAATCTCACCTGGCACCAAACCAGTCAAATCAATCCTTGGCATCAAACCAGGTCCTGCATCATCATCACATCCCAACAACAAATATTCTGTAGTTGATGGATCGAACCTATAGACCGCTAAACCGGGATCAGAACTATAAACACTTGGAGGCGATACAAACAAATTACCATTTTCAGGCACCGTTACAAGCAACCAAACGTCTGGATTTTCAGATCCGATAGAGTTTCCCGCACAACCTGGAGCTCCCACTATTGTTGAAATCGTATATATTGAAGGATCTATGGTAATCTCAACACACTGATTCAATTCTGTTAAAACTATCGGATTCCAAGGTTCATCACCTATTACAATTCCTGACTGGGCATTTAATCGGTCAGAAATTGAAATGAAAAACAATAATAATAAATATCTAAAAAACACCTTTTTCATATGTTTACTCTTTTATTAACATCCAATGGCTCTGAAAACAAAACCGAAACCTCTTAGAATTGAAAACCTACGATGTAGACCTTGAACAATTATTCTGAAATTAGATTTTAACGAATCTCCTTGTATCATTGGAAAATACTTTTCAATCAACTCATCCGACAAACCATTTTGAACTACTTCATTCAATAACTCTATCAAATCTGCGGTAGATTCAATATTTTCGAAGAACAAGCACAATTCCATAGGTGAATTATAATTAACTCTCTTAATGATACCTTGGTATTTTTCGTTGCAAATTCTCCAAAATCCATTTCTGTACGAAAAATTTTCAGCTTTTATTGATTCAAGTAAAAAACCAGGATCATCCTTCAAATTTTGATATACATAAATAATTTTCTTGATTAAAACAATTTCATTACCTAATTGAGAAAATTGGCCAATGGTCATTGAAATTTTTACTTCAGCTTTTAGATTAATCATAATTATCTGTTTGTGAACAAATATAATTACTCTCTTTCATAATTTATGTATATACATATATTTTAATTTGCTGAAAATCAGTTTTAATCATATCAACCATCCTTATTCTAACAATAATCTTTTGCACTTATGTATATCCATAGCTATTTTATGACATAAGTCCAAGAAATTTCGTTCATGAAAGAACGGGTGGACAATGATGCGGCATTTCTCAAAGCATTGGGAAGGGCCATCGCTACCCGTCGGAAGGCTCTCAAAATGACCCAAGCGGATCTGGCTTCCATCATCAACATGGAAGTCCCCAACCTCTCGGTCATCGAGAACGGCAAATCCAATCCGCAACTGCTCACCATCGTCCGCATCGCTTCTGCGCTCAATATCCAAATCCAAAACCTATTTCCCATCGTCGAACATCCGCAAGCCTTCCTGGAGGCAGAGGGTGTGTATCAGGCGAGGAAGCATTAGGGGATGAGGGGATGAAGGGATGAAGTCCTCAAGTATTCATTTTCATTCTGTTTCTCGCTCTGTTTCTGTTTCTCATTCTAAAAACCACCCCGTCCAGATAAGAGCGGGAAACAGAAAGAGAGCGAAGACTATCGCACCGCGAAAGCCACAACTTCGGTGCGACTTGATTTTTTGTTTCAATTTTTGATCAAGCAAAAAGTGAAGAAAAAAAAGAAAGAGAATGAGAAGCAGAATGAAAATGAATACTAAAACAACCGATTCACCGATCTACAGATTCACCGCTAGGGCGAATGTTCATTCGCCCCGACGGCCAATCGATATTACTCTATAATTAATCTAACCCTCTCCTCTCCAACCATCACCAAATACATTCCGGTAGCCAAATCTCCAAATTCTACTTCCACCGAATTGCCATTCATGACAACTTGAGATTGGAAGACCATCTTGCCAGTGATGTCGGTGATGACAATTTGTTTTACTTCCTCTTCATTTGAGCTGGTCATCAAAGTGAAGCGTCCGGTGCTTGTTGGATTCGGGTAGAGCGTGACTGCTTGTTCGGGCGAATATTTATTCGCCCTTGCAGCGCTCTCACTCTGCATGCCCATTCCGGCGACTGCAGTTGTGCGAACACATGATGCCGTTCCATAAGGCGTGGTAGTTGCTCCGTCTAGATGAAGCGTGCCGATACCTACTCCATATTGTTGACCTGTCGAAATTCCAGCAACAGAAGACAATCCCAATATTCTCGAAGCTCCTGTTCCGCCTAAAACATCGATTGGTAATCCTGAAGTTGGCAATTGTTGTGTCCACTGCCAACGATATCGCGAAACGCCGCAGACACTTCGATTGGTTGCGACAGATCCAGAAATTGGATTCTTATACACAGGACAGGCATCGCTTGAGCGCACCACCACATCTGCCTCAGACGACATGTAAAATGTACCAATAACCGTTCCTTGCGCGGTCAATGTTTCGACTGTACCAAATGCATTGGGCAATTGGTATGACACATCTACAGAGGCATAAACGGGTACATTGCTTCCACTAAAATTGGGCGCTGCAATTTTCCCCACTTGACAGACTGTTGAACCCACACCTGGAATTATAAATGACCATTGTGGTGCAACATTCACGTCTTCCACGGCAGAAGCCCTGCGGTGAACGGTGTATACTTTTCCGTTTGGTCTGAACTTGGCCTTGAAATTTTGACACGAATTGCTGTAAACATTGGTATAGTTGGTATAGGCACCGACGTCTGGTTGACTGCCGTACAAGAATCCAATAGACAATTGAACTTGACCTGGGGTGCTGTTTATGTTTTGAACGCAAACGTAATAGACACTGCCAATGGTCAATTGATCGTACAGAAGAACTTCGTTTCCACCATCTGATGAAGTTCCCAAATTGGTAGGAGATACCACGTTCTCTTCATTCAAAGGAATCCAAGTTGTTCCCAAAGCATTGGTGTTGTTGTAAAGCAGAATGCGGTTGTCATCTGCGACAGTTGTAGATCCGCGCAATCCAATACGCACTGCGTTGGACTGAGCTGTGAATTGGTACCACTTGGCCCATCCCGTTCCTGCAGACTCCACATCATCAACACCAGAGTTCATGTTGACGATCACATTGTTTTGCGCACCTGTTCCGTATTGACCGATGTTGATTGAGACAATAGGATTGGCGGGCGTTCCGATAGTTGGGCAAATCAAATCTGCACCGGAGCAGTCTTCATCGATGGCATTTCCGCAGATATCGGCAATCCCAGGATTAATGAATGCGTTGTTTTCATTGCAATCGGAACTGAACAGCGAGTAGCCAACGCCGGGATTGCTGCATAGATTAGAAGGAGATCCAGCACCAAAGCCGTCACCATCTAAATCGTTGTAATAATTAACAAAAGTCAAACCCTCGTCAATCAGGTTATTGCAGTTTTCATCTAGTCCGTTGCATATTTCAGGTTGCGGCAAAATACAAGAGCCGTCATCTGTATTGGCCACAGGATTGAAGTTGCAGGCTGAGGCATTGACACAGCCCAATACAACACAAACAGAATCCGTACCTGAGCAATCTTCATCGATGTTATTGTCACAGATATCCGTTGCCCCGACAAAAGCCAGCGCTTCATTGTCATTGCAATCATTGGTATTGGACACAAATCCTAAAGGTTGCGTACAAGCCGATTGCGTTGCATTTGGATTTCCGAATCCGTCACCATCTGCATCCGCATACCAAGAAGACTGGGGAGTTACATTGATATCGATGGAGGCTGTGCAAGATTGACTACCGCTGGTCACCGAGCAACTGTAGGTGGTGCTGGTTGTTGGGGTAACTGTTGCAGTAGATGTGGTCGCGCCGTTGTTCCATGCGTAAGATTGAGCGGTGTAAAGTTGTTGGATTTCGGATTGATTTAATGCATGATTGTAAATGAGACAGTCATCTATACTTCCATAGAAATAGCTATTGGCTAAATCTATTCTGCACCCAATTATCGCAGCCAAATATTGTGTATTCCAATTCTGGATATTCTGCGTTGTAATCAAATTTCCATTTACATAAACCTTACCGACACCGTTCTCCATAACAAAAACAAAATGCTCCCAAGAGTTAGTTGTAGCGAAAGAAACTGGAATATCATCTGCCCATCCTTGGACTGCGTAGTTGTTATTATTACCAATAGCTAGCATTACTGCATTTGAAGTATTCGGGCTTCCATAAGCGAAAATTGTATGAGACCAAGGCGATGAATTGTTCAACTTCTTAAAAAAGCAGCTAATCGTTCTGTTGCTATTTCCATTTGGAAGATTTGCTCCATTGAATGAAATATAATTACTGACCCCATCAAAACTATATGCACTATTCGCATTCCCAAAACGATCAGCAGTCAACGTTGCACCATTCACCGTCCCATTGTTTCCATTTCCACTTTCATCATTGGCGTTGCCATTGAAAGGATAGTAGGCTACTAGACCCTGCTGCAAATTGGCTGGCAATTGAGAGAAACTTCCAGCACCTCCTGCAGTACTGATCGACAAATCCACCGATTCCCCCGCGCACAACGTAGTTGTCGCGGCTGTTATATTACAAGTCAACATCGGGATGCAAGAACCATCATCTTGATTCGCGTTGGCGTTGTAGTTGAAAGCCGTTGGATCGGTGCATCCCAATACATTGAACAACTGCTGAAATCCTTGTGTGAAGGTCAATGTGCTACTGGGTAATGTTGCGGTAAACGTCTCCCCCATCGACCAGCTGTACTGATTCCCATTGGACATCGTTCCCACATTCCCCGATGTCATCCAAACAGATGGGGTGATTTGTTGGGAGAAAAGGATGGAGGGGATGAGGAGAAGAAGGAGTGAAGGGATGAGGGAAATATTATTTTTCATTTTTTCCTTGCTTTTTAATTTCTTTTTCAAATCTGCACTTCAACATTTTCCATTGATCTTCATAGCCAATAGTCGGATCAAATAATGGTTGAATAAAGTAGGGATATGAAGCGTTTTTTTCACTTTGATATCTCATATGATAGATTGCCTGCTCAAATTTTGAATTTTCCTTTTTTGCAAAATTTCTTCTACGAAAGGCAAGTGCACTCCAAAGGTCCCATTCAGCGTGTGAAAGACTGCAACCTAAAAAATAAAGCTCATTGTATAAAAATGGTTCTAACCATGAATGCGGCTTCTTCAACCGCTTCTCTATGAATAGACCTTCATCACCATTTCCTTTTCCTTCTTTCCTTTCCTCTATTTTAACTTTTTCGAAAAGCTCTGGAATAACGGCAGTTTGATTACAGTAACGATGAGCTCCAAAAACAATGGTATCTATACATTTTGAAACTCCATGCGGAAACCAAAATCTAATATTTTCAACACCATCAGGACGATTACGTAAAACATAATAATTGCAATTATTACGAAACTCTCGGTCATGTAATTTATCATTATTATCGTTTTCCACCATCTCCAATTCCGACCATTTCAAATCAAATGGCGGATTAAAATTTAGACAAATGAAATCTGTAACTGAATGATTTTTTAAGATCCAACTTAAATCTTTTTCTGATTTTTTAGATAGCTTATCATGTTCAATTACATCCTTAATTTCCTTCAAAATTGAATCTTCAATTTGACTTGCTCTTTTTTCATCATGACTATGGTTACTGATATGCCTAATATTATTCTCCATGGCGAATGAAGCAGGTATATTATCTGCCAATGAAACCATATTAAAACGACTCATAAAATTTCCCCAACTCGATAAGAAATGCTGAGGACCATACAAATGAGCATTAAGCCCCGCGCCTACAATAATAGTTTTCATGTAACTCTTAAATTAATTGAAGACAAAACCGACATCATCTATCTAATACAAATAGTTTTAAAAATGGCCGGACCACTATCGGAGTTCATTATTGTTCCTCGATCTGAACTAATATAAATTCGATTAGGCCAGTTCGTATAACCTTTAGTCTGAACAAAATCGAAATCCTTTGTCCAACAAGCTTCTGACGGGACCGTCACGTTTAGAATATCTCTCAAATATTCAAATTCATCCAAGGTTGGAATACGCCAATCATTATATCCTTGTTCATTTAAATTAGAACAATAACCCACAGCATCTGATATGTTCATCGTTGTTGCAGATATACTAGAAATCATGGTTGGACAAGAGTAACAACCACTTTGCGCTGAAATTGAAGTATTTGAGTTGGGTGCACTTCCACTCTGGGCAGCATACATCGCATAAGGCACACTCATCATTTGCTGAGTGCCCATATCCACATAGCCATTGCCATCGTTGGCTTCCACTTGGATGAACTTGGTAGCGTTGCTCCAATTGATGGCGGCAAAAGTTCCTTGGACTGGTATTCCTTGACCAAATACAGCATTGATCAAACCAAATGCATTGGTCACCAAAGCTTGGGTCTCCTGATACTCGACAGCACCGGTGGTTGTGTTTTGGTGCAACGTAAACCGCACCGTAACATTCGTATTCATCAATGCTGATCCATCACTATTTCTAATCATCGCCTGATAAGGAATTCCTTGTGGAACTTGTGCGAAAAGGAATGAAGGGATGAGGAGAAAAGGGATGAGGAGATGTAGGGATATTTTATTTTTCATTTTATTAGGATTCAATTTCATTTTTAAAATACAATTTTCAAGTCGCCGTTGGCAGTTCGATACATCTCCCCTGCAACCAAGCCACCTGTAAGCGCGGCAGCGTTATCGGCATATACAGGTAGTCCTGCATTTTTGATTGCCGTTGCTTTGTTGGCTTGAATAGCAAAAGGTACACTCATCATCTGCTGCGTACCCAAATCGACATATCCCGCTCCGGTATTGGCTTCTACCTGGATGAATTTGGTGGTGTTGCTCCAGTTGATGCCGGCAAACGTTCCTTGCGTGGCGGTTCCTGCACCAAATTGCGTATTGATCAATCCCAAGGTGTTAGTTGTCAAGGATTGGGTCTCTTGATATTCAGTGGTTCCGGAAGTTGTATTCTCGTGCAAAGTGAATCGCACAGTCACAGGCGTATTCGTCAAGGCCGCACCTGCATTGTCTCTGATTACCGCTTGGTACGGGATTCCTGCGGGGACTGATGCTGCAGGCGTTCCCGCGGTTGAACCACTTCCACCACCGCCGCTGTTATTGGAAGATGTTCCGGTATACAACGCAGTGATTTCTTCTTGGGTGAGGGCGCGGTTGTAAATAGCTATGTCGTCGATACTTCCCGAAAACCATAAATCCGCCCATGAAGCGCTTCCGATTACAAACGGACTATTTTCGGTAATCAGGTCTAAATTCACAGAGGAGGCGTTTAACATGCCGTCGACATACATCCGAACCGGAGTATTCTGTCCTGAGTAAGTTAATGTGATTTGATGCCAATTATTATCGCTGACGCTCGATTCTGAGAATAGTTGATTAGATGATGATCCTGATTCGAAATAATATTTACCGTTTGAATTTAGAATGAAAGCTGGAAAGATTACATAGCCTCCAGCTCCACTTCCATAAGCGGCTGCGCTCATTAAACCTGCTGATGAAGAATTCGTTTTTGTCCAAAGAGAAATAGTTCTAGGGCTATTGCTTGCTGGCAAATTCGGAGTTGATACTATATTGTTGTTAATGCCATTAAATAAGTATGCACTGTTTCCATTCCCATTTCTATCTGATGTCAATGTTGCACCATTTACCACTCCATGGTTCCCGTTCCCACTCTCGTCATTGGCATTTCCGTTGAAAGGATACCAAGCTACCAATCCATTTGCGGGAAGATTTACTGGTAAAGCAACTTCTAATTCATTACAAATACCATCTGCATCTGTATCGTTGATGCAAGTTCCGTCGCAGTTCAAATAGGTTTGGGTTGGGAAAGTACATGATCCATCATCCAAGGTAGCAGAAGCGTTGTAGTTGCAGGCCATTGTATTCGTACAGCCCGAGACTGATAAAGTACCATTGTATATGTTATAAACCTCGGAAGGGCTAAGAGAACGATTAAATAATGCAGCGTCATCAATTTCACCCAAAAAATAATGTGAGTTAAAATGATAATTCCCAAATCTATCTCCGTCATTGTTTGTGGTATAATATTGATACATTTCCTCTTGAGAGGTCCCCACTTCGACACCATTGATGTACATTTTTAATACACCTGTATTTAATTCGTAAGTTAAAGCCACGAAATACCACACAGACTGTTCAATTGAAGTTGAAATACCAATATCATTAACACAATTGCAATTAGCCACATCGGCACTTAAAACAGAATTATCGCTGACAACAATTCCTCCATTTGGATTGGGGGCGATTAGGTAAATAAATTGATGATTATTTATTCCGTTCGGTCCATTCCATTTAAACCACATCGTCATAGATATTCCTTGAGACGAGTTCAATCCATTTGTACTTTGAAGATCAATGAAATCACTAATTCCATTAAAACTATATGCACTGCTCGTATTCCCATTTCTATCCACCACCAAAGTCGCCCCATTCACCGTACCATGATTCCCATTCCCACTCTCGTCATTGGCATTTCCGTTGAAAGGATACCAAGCTACCAAACCATTGGAAGGCAAATAGCTGGGTAATGTTTGTGATTGAAGTTGGTTGGTTTGTAATACAGAACAAACAACCACCATAACTGATAATAAGGCTTTTCTCATTTTCTTGGCTTTTTAAATACCCTCCCGCAAACACAACACCCGTTAACCGAAAACAAACGGGTGAAGTGCCGGGAATCCAAAACT
>JACCDH011344311.1_pt1 | contig 23404 bp, 23 predicted proteins | sample 7442481 | NCBI WGS metagenome assembly JACCDH01 (sample SAMN15323433, study PRJNA562643) | freshwater metagenome | isolation source: river surface water | place: USA:Blue River Watershed | collected 2017-08-15
TGGGTAAAACCGTTCAGGTGGTGCCACATATCACAGACGAGATAAAACGTCGCATGCTCATGCTGGGCGATCAGGGATATGATGTGGTCATCACGGAGATTGGTGGTACCGTAGGTGATATTGAGAGCTTGCCTTTTATTGAAGCTGTTCGCCAGCTGCAGTGGGAATTGCCGGAAGAAGATTTGATGGTGGTACACCTGACGCTGATTCCTTATTTGAAAGCAGCTAAGGAATTAAAGACCAAGCCTACACAGCACAGTGTGAAAATGCTAAGTGAAACAGGTGTGCATCCGGATGTGATTGTCTGCAGAACAGAAGAACCTTTAACCAATGAGATCAAGCGTAAGATTGCTTTGTTCTGTAATGTAAAAACAGAAGCAGTAATCGAAGCGATGGATGCTTCTACTATCTATGAAGTGCCTTTGCTGATGTTACAGGAAAAACTGGATACTATCTGTATGCGCAAGCTGCGTTTGGAAACTAAGAAAGAGCCTGAGCTGACCAGCTGGATAGCATTCTTAGACAAGTTGAAATATCCTAAGAGTAAAGTGTCAATCGGCTTGATTGGTAAATATGTAGAGTTGCAGGATGCTTATAAGTCTATCTTGGAAAGTTTTATTCATGCAGGTGCACTCAATGAAGTAAAAGTGCAGGTGGTGAATGTGCATAGTGAACATATCACACATGAGAACGTGGCTGAGAAATTATCCGGATTAGATGGATTATTAGTGGCGCCTGGTTTTGGTCATAGAGGTATTGAAGGTAAAATCATTGCAGTAAAATTTGCCAGAGAGAAGGGGTTGCCATTCTTCGGTATTTGTTTGGGTATGCAGATGGCCGTGATTGAATACGCAAGAAACGTATTGGGTTTACCCAATGCGCACTCTACAGAAATGGAAGCCGGCACGAATGATCCCGTGATCAATATGATGGAGGAGCAGAAAAAAATTAAGATGATGGGTGGAACCATGCGTTTGGGTGCTTACCCATGTGATATTAAGGAAGGCTCACTCGCGCATAAGATTTATGGTGAATTGCATATCAGCGAAAGACACAGACATCGTTATGAGTTTAACTCAGACTATTTAGATCAGTTTGAGTCGAATGGTATGGTTGCTAGCGGACGTAACCCACAAACAGGTTTGGTGGAGATTATGGAAATACCAACACATCCTTTCTTTATTGGTGTGCAATACCATCCTGAACTCAAGAGCACAGTAGAAAGACCAGCGCCTCTGTTTGTGCATTTTATAGCCGCTGCCAAGCAATACAATGAGAAGCGCAGTGCAACTATCTCTCGATTGGTAGAGTCTGTGCCTGTTAAGTAATAGAAGTTTATTCTTCCGGCTTCGATAGCAATTGGTGTTTTGTTTCATGCCAAAAGCTATCGAAGCTTTTTGCTTCCGGCACCTGCTTCAATTGCTCTGCAACAGTTTGTTTTCTATTTTTCGCAGTCTGAAAAAGTGTATCAATCAATTCCTTGTCTTCCCGAAATGCATTTTCATTATAATACTCTTTCAATTCCTGCTCACGCAAGTGATTGTTGCGGGTAAGTTCTTTCTCCATTTGTTCGCGCAGATAAACTTTCTCTTCATAGGTGCCTGATGGTAATAAATATTTCGCCAACACAGGCATCAGTTCAATTAAGATTAATATGGCCAGCAAAAGATAGTATCGATAACGCATTGCTGGATGTGTAGCAATCAGGTTATTCAATGCTTCTATTTGTGTAAGAAAACCATCGTTGAATAAGCGACTAAAGTTTTGTAGTTCCGTTTGTTTCTGTGCATCAATGTTAACTAGTTGTTGTTGGTAGGCCAGTATTTGTGGTTGTACTTGTTGTTGTAGTTGCTGATAAGCGGCGTCTAGTTTATCATACTCTGCTTTCTTAGCTCTAGCTACAGCTTCATAGCCTCTTTTTTGTGTGCCGCCTGTACCATCTGTTTCTGCAATAAATGCAGTTCGAGCATTGGCTACTTCTGTATAACTTCTTTGTAAGGTTTGTTCCAGTGTTTGTTTTTTGGTGGCAATGGATTGTACCGTACTTGCAAAAGCACTGTCAATACCTGCCATTTTCTCACGTTTGCGGGTTTCATTATCTAGAGATATTTGCAAGTGAATCTCTTTATTGAATAAATACAGTAGCGCAGGTTGGGCCATAAAGGTGCCAATCGCGATTGCCAATAAACTTCTGAGAAAGATTGGCGTGAGCAACTTTTTTTGCTGCTTGTTGATGCCTTTGATCAGCGCACGGTCGATGGTGAGGACTAATCCGCCCATCACCAAACCTAAGGGGATAGCCAATAACCAATTACTCACTACAGTACTGAAGAAGTAGGCCCAGGCCAGTGTAGCAAATACCCATGTGCCTAGCACACTCATGCCAATGATGGCATAGCGGTTCCGGTCAATGACACAGGTTTTCAATAAATCGGCTTCTGCCGTTGCCAACCACCATAAAAATCGCTCCCATCGGGTAGGGGTATAGGTCTCCTGCCCGGAAAATACATGCTGTTTTTCCTGCATATCAATACATTAAAGTGTGAATGGTGGAAGTTGGGGCGGTTGAAGTAGGAACGATTGTAAAGAAAAGACAATTTCAGCAACAAACAGTGTTAAATGATAGGCCAAATAAGGGACAAGCCGCCTGAAATCGCAGCCTGAATCTTGCCCCCGTTCCCTACCTTTGCGCCTCACGCAAGAAAACGTATGAAGACAGATAAGAATACGATTATCGGGTTTGTATTATTGGGTATTTTATTTTTTGTGTACTTCTGGTACACCAATAAAACCCAGTCGGCCTATTTAGCCGAACAAAAACGCATCGAAGACTCTGTAGCCAGAGTGAATGCTGCTAAAGCGAAATTACTAGATACAGTAGCGGTAAAATATGACTCACTGAGAAGAGATTCTAGTGTTCGTGTAGCTGCTGCCGGTGACTTTAATACAGCTGCTATCGGTACTGAGTCTACATTGGTCATGGAGAATGAGTTGATTCGTGTGGTATTGAGTAATAAGGGTGGCCAGGTAAAGCAGGTTTCTCTAAAGAAATATGCTTCACATAAAGACAGTCAGCAGGTACAACTATTTGCTGCCGCAGGTGAGAAGCTTGGCTACACAATCAACACTAGTAATACAACCACAGCCAGCTCAGCTGATCTGTATTTCGCAGCAGGTAATGTGGTGAAAAATGCAGACGGTTCTCAGCAGCTTGCTTTTACCCTGAGTGGGAACAATGGTCAGTCATTAGAGCACCGCTTTGTGTTAAAGCCCAATAGCTACAATCTTGATTGGGATGTAGTGGTAAAAGGTAGCGATAAGTTGCTGACACAAGGCAACCTGAACATGCGCTGGAATGCACAGCCTTTACAGCATGAAAAATACATTGAGTACGAGCGTCAGATGACCAATATTTGTTTCTCTGAAGACAATGATTTCGATTATATCTCCATGAAGACGGAGCATAAATTCGAAAAATCAGGTCAATGGATTGGTGTAGTACAACAGTTCTTCAATACAACATTGATTGCAAAGAATGGATTTAGCAATGGAGATATCAAGTGGGAGCGTAGAACAGATTCAACCAATGTGTTGGGAAATGTAGAGGCAAACTTCCAAGTGAAAGTAAGCAGTGCCGCTGCAACCATTCCTTTCCAGTTCTTCTTTGGCCCCAATGATTACAATATCTTGAAGCAACAAGCTTCTGGTATGGATAAGATCGTGAACCTTGGCCGCGATATGTATGCCTTCGTTCGTCCGATCAATAAGTATATCATCATGCCTGTGTTCGATTTCTTTGCAGGCTTTGTAACTAGCTATGGCTGGGTAATTGCTCTACTGACATTATTCATTCGTTTGGTGACATCTCCTTTAACGTATAGCAGTTATTTGAGTGGTGCCAAGATGAAAGCACTCCGTCCTGAATTGGATGAGTTGAAGAAAAAGTTTGGTGATGATCAGCAGGGCTTTGCGATGGAGCAAATGAAATTATTCCGCGAAGCAGGTGTAAACCCATTGGGTGGTTGTATTCCAGCATTGCTGCAGATTCCTATCTTCTTCGCCTTGTATAGCTTCTTTAACTCTGCTATCGACTTGCGTGGACAAAGCTTTTGGTGGGCAGATGATTTGTCGCAATACGATGTGATTGCTCGCCTGCCATTCAGTATTCCAATGGGCTTTGGTGATCATATCAGTTTATTCACATTAACAGCTGTAATCACCAGCTTCCTGATTTCTATCTATAACATGTCCATGACACCAACTCAGGACAACCCTGCGTTGAAGTACATGCCTTATATCTTCCCATTCATTCTATTGTTCATCTTTAACCGCTTGCCATCAGCTTTGACTTGGTACTACACAGTGTCAAACGTCATGACTTTGGCTTTGCAGTTTGTGATTCAGAACTATATCATCAATCACGATAAGATTGTTGCCCAGCTTCAGGCCAATAAGAAAAAGCCGAAAGTGAAGACGAAGTGGCAGGAACGATATGATCAAATGATGGAAAGCCAGAAGAAACTGCAGGATATGAAAGAAAAGAATAAAAAGAAATAATAGCAGGCCCCGACAGCATCGTCGGGGCTTTTTGTTTATCATTGGCATGAAATTTTCTAGGTATATAGAAATAGGCGTATGAAGCAATTATTACTTATCCTCTTTTTTGTTGCTACTTATCTGAGTGCTGATGCCCAGCGTGTGATTGCTGAGTGTACTGTGAGCTATACCATAGTGGCTGACAATGAAACGGATAAAGAAGTTATCGCTTCTTTCAAAGCCAGCAGTAAAACGGTGTATATTAAAGGTAATGAGTGCAGAACTGATTTAGTAACACCGTCTTTCAGCCAGTCTTTTTTGTATGATAAATCAACCGGAGCAGCAGTTGTACTGCGTGAGTTTGGCGAGAATAAGTTTATGACCAAATTGGATAATACCAAATGGCAACAACAGTTTTCTAGATATATTGGTGCTAAGTTGGTAGTTCAGCCCGAAAGCAAACAAGTAGCAGGTTACACATGTAAGAAAGCTTTACTCACACTTGCCGATGGAAAATCTTTTCAATTGTATTATACGCTAGATATGGTGCCTTCTGTACGTGAGTTTGAATATCAATTCAAAGATGTACCTGGCTTTGTGCTGGAGTATGAGGTAGAGCAAGGCGGTAAGAAAATTACTTATACAGCTGCTAAGGTGAACCTGAGTCCGGTACCTGCATCAAAGTTTGATATCCCTGAATCAGGATACAGAATCTTGAATTAACAAATTGGCGTAATTAACGCTGTGGAGTAGGCGTCTTGAACTTAGGCAGTGGCATATTCACCTTGAACTTATAAGGGAATACGAAACTGGTGTTACCGTTGTCGTAACGTAAGTAGGAATTGTAAACAGTAGCACCCTGAATACCTTCAGATTTCTGCGCCATCACTTGTGTACCCTTGAAGTAAAGACTAGTTTTCAAGCCAGAGTAAGTCAGTGATTTGTTAGAATAGTATTTCAGGTTTCTCAGTGAATACTTGTTGTTCTTGCTACGCTCATCACTAAGACCGGTGAAAGAAAATGCCGCAAAACCAGCCTGAGCTACCAACGCGAAGATGGTGGCGATCAGTAATTGCTTTATGTGGTTTTGTCTAGTCATTTGAGCAAAAGTAGGCTTTCTTAATTAAATCACAATTTTCATGCCATTAAATACGACTTAACAGCAATTTTGGTTTTATGTTCATAGGACGGGATGTTGTTAAAAAAGTTACATGGAAATGGTAAAAAAAGTTTTTTTATTCTATATTAGACAAACCCATTGAATTCGATGAGCGAACATCCGTACCGCGAAGACCGTGAAGCGCTGCAAGAGCTTCTGCGTCAATACGATAACCTCAAGAATGGCCGCAGTCATTCCTTCCTTGAAGAAGAGGATTTCGAGCGTATTATCGACTATTTTGATGATAAGGACGATCTCCCAGAAGCCCTTCAGGCTAGTGAAGCGGGGTTAGAGCTCTATCCCTATTCCTGCGCCCTGATGGTTAAAAAGGCCGATTTATTAATGGCCAGCAGGCGTTACCAGGAGGCCCTGAACCTGCTGGAAACGGCCGATCTCTACGATAGCAATGATATCAATATATATATCCTGAAGACGGATGCCTATTTGGCATTAGATCAACAGGCAATGGCTGTGGAGTTGCTGGAAGCTGCTTTACACAAGTTTGAAGGTGAAGAAAAAGTGGATTTACTCTTTGAACTGGCCGATGTATATGATGATTATGAGGAGTTTGATAAGGTGTTCGACTGCCTTAAGCTGATCCTGCAGCAGGAACCATCCAATGAAGAAGCGCTTTATAAGATTTGTTTCTGGACAGATTTCACTGGTAGAAACGAAGAAAGCATTCGTTTGCACCAACGTATTATCGAAGAACATCCATACAACGAGTTGGCTTGGTTCAATCTGGCTGCAGCTTATCAAGGCTTGAAACTTTATGAAAAAGCCATTGATGCCTATCAGTATGCGGTAGCGATTGATGAGAAATTCGATTATGCGTATCGTAACATGGGCGATGCCTACCTACGCTTGCGCAAGTATCGCGAAGCCATTGAAGTGTTAGAGCGGGTGTTGGAACTCAGTAGACCAGAAGACGTTATATACGAAGCCATCGGTCATTGCTACCACCGCATGGGTAATTATGCACAAGCAAGGTTTCATTACAAGAAAGCATCGCACCTGAACCCTGATGATAGTAAGTTGCACTATAAGATTGCAGTTACTTATATGCTGGAAGACCAGTGGCAATCTGCTGTAAAGCAATTGGATAGTGCTATGCGTATTCATCGCTCTGTGCCGGAATATAATCTGGCCATGGGTGAGTGCTTGATGAACTTGAATAAATACAAGGATGCGATACAGTATTTCGGTAGTGTGGTGCGCAACAAACCTAGAAATATTGCCGGCTGGGATGCATTGGTGCGTTGTTTATTGAGGGCCGAAATGTATGATGAAGCTGCAGACCAATGTAAAGCTGCTCTGGATATCACTGATAAAAAGCCAGTTTTCCTTTTTTACCTCAGTTCAGCACTGTTTCAATCTGGTAGGTCAAAAGAAGGGCTGTTGCAATTGGAGCAGGCAATGGAAAAAGCGCCCAAACTCTTGAAAAAGTTCGTGGAGCTGCATCCATCCATTCTGCAGAATCCGCAAGTGGTAGACATTATTGCGCGGTATAAAAAGGGTAAAAAAATCTAATGTGCATAAGCATGACTTTAATCATCCCGCCGCTTGGCGGGATTAATTTATTTTTGCGCCAATTAAAATGAGCGGCAGTATGAATTTTCATTTGACACAGATCCCCGAGCGTACGCAGAAACCCCGCACCAATGGGTTAACTATGGTGATGGATAAAGGACTTAGTATTGCTGAAGTGCATAATTTCTTGAGTGCTTCTGGTCCACACGTTGATATTGTGAAATTGGGTTTTGGTACATCCTTCGTTACGCCCAACCTGCGTGAGAAAATTGAAGTATATAAGTCTTATGGTATGCCACTGTATTTTGGTGGTACCTTGTTCGAAGCGTTTTTGATCCGTAATCAGTTTGATGATTATATCAGCGTTTGTAAGGATTACGGTATCGACTATATGGAGGTAAGTGATGGTTCCATCACTATTCCACATGCGGAAAAATGTGGTTACATCGAAAAACTCACGAAACATGGTACTGTTTTAAGTGAGGTGGGTAGTAAAGATGCTGCACACATTATTCCACCTTATAAGTGGATTGAATTGATGCGCGCAGAATTGGAAGCAGGTTCTTCTTATGTAATTGCAGAAGCTCGTGAAGCGGGTAACGTAGGTATCTATCGCGGCAGCGGTGAAGTAAGAGAAGGTCTGGTACAAGAAATTCTGACACAGATTCCTGGAGAGCGTATCATTTGGGAAGCACCACAGAAAGCGCAGCAATTGTATTTCTTGGAGTTACTAGGTTGTAATGTGAATCTGGGTAATATCGCACCCACTGAAGTGATTCCATTGGAAGCTATGCGTATTGGTTTGCGTGGTGATACCTTCATGTTATACCTGAATAAATAAGATGCGTCTATTTGGTCTCATCGGTTATCCACTCGGCCACTCCTTCTCCAAAAAATATTTTGAAGAGAAGTTTCTTCGCGAAGGGATAACCGATGTTGCTTTTGAGAATTTTGCCATTCCATCTATTGCACAGTTTCCTGACTTATGGAAACAGCACCCAGATTTGCGCGGACTAGCAGTTACGATTCCCTACAAACAACAGGTGATTGCTTATTTGGATGAATTGAGTCCTGAAGTAGCTGCTATGCAGGCTTGCAATTGCGTTCAGCAGAAGGCGGGTAAACTCATTGGTTATAATACAGACATTATTGGTTTCGAACAATCTTTATTGCCTTATCTCAAACCCGAGCATACGCATGCATTGATTCTCGGTACAGGCGGCGCAGCGGCAGGAGTGGCTTTTGTGCTGCGTAGATTAGGAATTCGATATCAATTCGTTTCGAGAAACCCCGATGCAAATGGGCTTAGCTATGCTGAGCTAGACGAAGTGCGAATGGAAACACATCGTCTTATCATTAATACAACACCACTAGGTACTTTTCCTGCTGTGGATACTTGTGCGCCTATACCTTATCAATATTTAACAGACCAGTATCATTGTTTTGATTTGGTATACAATCCTGCTGAAACCTTATTCATGCAAAAAGCGAAAGCGCAGGGTGCTAGTGTGCAGAATGGATACGACATGCTTACCATTCAGGCGGAAGCGAATTGGCGGATTTGGAATCAATGATAGGATTATTGAATGATTGAATGATAGGATGATAGGATGAGTGGGTTATGGAGCTTGTAGTTTTTGTATGGCTGTTTCGGGTGTGCTCACTTTCTTATGTAAGGTATAGTTATAACACATCATACCTGTCTTCGCTTTACCAGCAAGTTGAACACCTTCCTTTGTTACTTTCTCGAGTTTATAGTACAAATCAAAACCTAGCTTGTCAAAGCCTGCCGCAGCAACACTGATCGCTACGGTATCACCATAGTTTAACTCTGCTTTGAATTCAATAGCAGCATCAGCCATAATCAATCCTACACCTTCAAATTGTAATTCAGAATAACCGTGGTGTAATAAGAACTGCTGTCTGGCTTCATGTACCAATGCTAAAAAACTATCATTGCCTACATGGCCGCCATAATTCACATCTGTTATACGAATACGTATCTGTGTAGTGAAGTGAAATTGCTCAGGCAAATTAATCTTAATGCGTTCCATGCTGTGTATAAGCTTGCAAAAAAGCAATGAGTTGATCAGTTGCTTTTCTTCTGTGACTGAATTGGTTTTTTTCTTCCAAGCTCATTTCTGCGAAATGACGCGTATCGCCTTCAGGAACAAATATGGGGTCATAGCCAAAACCCGAAGAGCCACTTTGCGTAGTGCTGATATGGCCTTTACAAATACCTTCAAATTGATACTCTTTTCCATCCAATATCAGCGAAATCACTGTTCTGAATTGGGCAGTTCTATCTGATTTATCAGCTAAGTCTGCAATCAGTTTATCAATGTTGGCTTGAAAGTCTTTCTGTTCTCCCGCGTAGCGTGCACTTTTCACACCCGGGGCGCCATTCAATGCTGCACACTCCAGTCCTGTATCTTCACTGAAACAGTTTTGCTGTGTCATTTGGAAAATGGTTCTTGACTTTTCCGTGGCATTGGCCTCCAACGTATCGTGCGGCTCAGGTATATCAATATCAATACCTGCTTCTTTCAATGTGATAATAGAAAACAAGTCGCCAATCACTGACCTGATCTCCGCTACTTTATGCGCATTATTGGTGGCAAAAACAAGGGTTTGCATCATTAGAGGTTAAACATTTTTTTCAGGCTCAGCCAAAGTTTGCTCTTTTCGAGTTTGGCATCTTGTGTATTAGCAATCATGTTCTGCAATGCGCCAGCAAATAGAAACTGACAATCATCAAACTGTTGCAATTGATAATTAGGCACTGTAAACGGTAGCTGAATACTTCTTGGATGAATATCAAATAGCAAAACGTACTTAGGCGATAATTTCTCTTTTAAAGCTTCATAATTCAGCGGATGGTGGGCTAGGTTTACAATCGCTACGTCGCCTAGATTTTTCTTACAAGCTTGAATGATGTTGGTCAGGAAATTCAGTGCTTCATCGTCTACGTGTACCGCATTTGCATCGTTAACCAAAATCAATATATGTTGTAGGTTGCTGCCTAAATACAGCGGTTTTTCAGGCGCATCTTCTTTCTTAGCAGAAGTAGGCTTGGGTGCTGTTGTTTTGATGGAATCAGTCACCACCAGATCGTCTTTATACAAGGCGGCTATTACATGCTCCGGTAAACGCAGGTCGGTGAATCCCATGTTGAAAATATTAACAGCTGTTAGTTTTCTTTTTTTCGTTTATTTGCGCTCAAATATATGACTATGACCGCTGCACTGGATATTACGGTTACCAAAGTAGAGAGAAGCAAGCTGAATGAGATGACGCTGGAGAATATTCCCTTTGGTAAATATTATACAGACCACATGCTGGAAGCCGACTATGAGAACGGCGAGTGGAAGAATGTAGAGATCAAGCCATACCAGCCCCTATTGTTAGAGCCTTCAACTGCTGCATTACATTACGGACAAGCCATTTTTGAAGGTATCAAGGCGTACAAAAATGAAGCTGGTGAAGCATTTATCTTCCGTCCACAGGATAATTACCGTCGATTCAATATTTCTGCTCAGCGCATGCAGATGCCGGAAGTACCTGAAGATATCTTCATGGAAGGCATGCGTATGCTGATTGATTTGGACAAGAACTGGATTCCGAATATGAAGGATCATTCTTTGTATATCAGACCATTCATGTTCTCGTCAGATCCGGTAATCGGCGTTAAGCCATCGGATTCTTATAAGTTCATGATCATTCTCAGCCCAACTGGTCCATACTACTCTGTACCTATGCGTATTTATGTAGAAGAGAAGTACACTCGTGCTGCTCCTGGTGGCGTAGGCTATGCTAAGGCAGCCGGTAATTATGGCGCTTCTATGCTGGCTACTGCCGAAGCGAAGAAGCTGGGTTACGATCAGGTATTGTGGACAGATGCTTTTGAACACCGTTACCTACAGGAAGCTGGTACCATGAATGTGTTCTTTATCATTGGTAATAAAGCAATTACGCCTTCTTTGGAAGATGGAACCATCTTGGCTGGTGTAACTCGAGACAGCGCCATGACCATTCTGAAGGAGATGGGTTTTGAGGTGAATGAGGCAAAAATTACCATTGATGACCTCATCGACGCCCACAAAGCGGGTATCCTTTATGAGGTATTCGGTACTGGTACTGCAGCCACCATTTCTTTGATTAAGGAACTGCGTTACAAGGACTATGTGATGGAATTTGACGTAGATCAGTGGAGAACAGCCCCTGAGCTCAAGGCTCGCCTGAACGATATTCGTTACGGCGCAGTACCTGATCAGCATGGCTGGATGTATAAAATTTAACCGGTAAAAGCCGCTATAGCACTGGCCCGCTTTTCACAAAGCGGGCTTTTTATCCCCGAAAAACAAGGAAAATGGAAAAATTCATTCTTGTTTTTTGTTTTTTCACAGTGCTACAGTTACCTTTGCCGTCCCAAAAAATAAAAGGTTTAGAATGCCTACAATACAGCAATTAGTAAGAAAAGGCCGCGAAATCATCAGGGCTAAGAGCAAGTCAAGAGCTTTGGATGCATGTCCTCAGCGTCGTGGTGTATGTACAAGGGTATATACCACAACACCTAAGAAACCAAACTCTGCGCTGCGTAAAGTAGCGAAGGTTCGTTTGACAAATAAGGTGGAAGTGATTTCCTACATCCCAGGTGAAGGTCACAACCTGCAGGAGCACTCTATCGTGTTAATCCGCGGTGGTCGTGTGAAGGACTTGCCAGGTGTACGTTACCATATCGTACGCGGTAGCTTGGATACTGCTGGTGTGAAGGATCGTAAGAAGAGCCGCTCTAAATACGGTACTAAGAAAGAAAAAGCGAAGAAATAATTATTCATAGGCTGAGTAAAGTTTTAATACTTGAAGAAATTCAGCCCCCTTTTAAAAATTAAACAATGCGTAAAGCACAAGCCAAAAAATTACCCTTAGCGCCCGATGGTCGTTTCAACGATGTACTGGTTACTCGTTTCATCAACAACCTGATGTGGCAGGGTAAGAAGAGCACAGCGCTGAACATCTTTTACGATGCAGTTGACAAAGTGAGCAAGATTACAGGTGAAGAAGGTTATGAAGTGTGGAAGAAAGCACTGGCTAACGTAACACCTTCTGTAGAAGTTCGTAGCCGCCGTATCGGTGGTGCTACTTTCCAGATCCCATCTGAAGTGCGTCCTGACAGAAAGATTTCTTTGAGCATGAAATGGTTGATTCGTTACAGCCGTGAGCGTAACGGTCGTACTATGGCTGATAAACTGGCGAATGAAATCGTTGCTGCTAGCAAGGGTGAAGGTGCTGCTTTCAAAAAGAAAGAAGATACACACCGTATGGCAGAAGCCAACAAGGCATTTAGCCACTTCAAAGTGTAAATGACATTTGTCAAAATAGATAGAACCTCAACGGAAACGTTGAGGTTTTTTTATATCTTAAACGCTCAAATTGCCATATGCATACCAGAAGAAATTTCCTCCGTCAGGCAGCATTGCTCACAACTGTTGCAGCTGTTCATCCATCAGCGTTATTTAAAAGCAAAAGAGCAACGGGCGTGCAGCTGTATACACTGCGCACTGAGTTGAAAGATATGTCTTCAGCTATTGCTAAGATTGCAGCAATTGGGTATCAGCAAGTAGAAACTTTTGGTTACGATGCGGGCAAATATCTTGGAATGGAACCTAAGGCCTTTGCAGACCTATTCGCGCAAAACAAGCTTACTACACCAAGCGGACATTATTACCTGCCTGAATTCCTTTTTAAAGGCAATGACGATGTATGGAAGCGTGCAGTAGAAGATGCCCAGCATTTGAAGCACAAGTACATGGTCGTGCCCTGGTTAGAGCCTCAGTACAGAAAAGATGCGGATGGTTACAAGAAATTGGCAGCACGTCTTAACAAAGCAGCTGAATTAACTAAGGATGGTGGTATGACATTGGCTTATCATAACCATGATTTCGAGTTTGAAAATATGGGTGGTGTTACTGCTTGGGATATTCTCGCTAAGGAGACCGATCCTTCCATGATGAAGTTTGAAATGGATTTGTATTGGACGGTTTTTGCAGGTAAAGACCCTATTGAAGTGATGAAAGAGCATAAGGGCAGAATTGTGATGTGGCACGTGAAGGATATGGCTGCAGGCAGTAGAACATTTGCTGAAGTAGGTAGCGGCACCATCGATTTCAAAAAGATTTTTGCAGCAGCCAAGCTTTCGGGTATGCAATACTTCTTTGTGGAGCAGGATCAATGTCCCGGCTCTCCATTTGATAGTATCCGCAAGAGTCACCAATACATTCAAACTAACCTGATTTAGTATGATCAAACATATTTGCGCCATAGGAGTACTGTGCATTTGTACTATTCCTGCATTCTCACAACAAACACAGGGCGATCCTAAGAAGACAGAAGTGTGGGAACCTGTTCCTGCAGTAGTTGCACCCGGTAAAACACCCGCAGCAGCCCCTGCGGACGCCATTGTGCTCTTCAATGGTAAAAACTTGAACCAGTGGCAGGCTAAGAGAGGCGGGGCCGCTAAATGGAAGCTAGAGCCCGATGGGGCTATGACTGTGGTAAAAGGTACAGGCGATATTATGACCAAGCAGGGTTTTGGTAGTTGTCAGCTCCATATAGAATGGAAAACACCTGCGAAAGTTGAGAGCGAAGGGCAGGGCCGTGGTAACAGTGGCATTTTTCTGATGGGCAGGTATGAGTTACAGATCTTAGATTCTTACAATAACCGCACTTACTCAAATGGGCAAGCTGGAAGCTTATACAAGCAGCATATTCCTTTGGTGAATGCCAGTAAGAAGCCGGGTGAGTGGCAAGTGTATGATGTAGTATTTACTGCGCCTACATTTTTCTCAGATGGCAATATGGCTACACCCGCAAAATTTACGGTGTTTCATAATGGTGTGCTGATTCAAAACAATGTGGAATTGAAAGGTAATACCGTGTATATCGGTCAGCCCTTCTATGAAGCACATAGCAATAAAGAGCCCATCATCTTACAAGATCATGGTAATCCTGTAAGCTTCAGAAATATCTGGATCAGGGAATTATAATTTGCGAATCTTGATATTGCGGAACCACACATTATCACCGTGGTCCTGCAAACCAATTCGGCCTTTGGGGAATTTACCAAAGTCTGGCATGGATTTGAACTTACTGCCAGCAATCATTTTTTTCCAGTCATCATTCCAGAAAGTAGTGCTTACCACTTTCTCGTTGTTGAGGTAAAATTCAATCAGGCCATCTTTAGAAATGATCTCTACCTGATTCCATTCACCTGCAGGTTTTACGGTTTCTTTTGAGCAAGAAATCAAATCATATAAATCGCCAGCCCTGTGCTTGATGATTTTGGCATCTGGGTGACCAGCATTATCGAGCACCTGCATTTCTGGTCCGGTTTCCCATGCGTATTTGTATTTGGGATCTTCCTGAATAAAGAGGATGATACCGCTATTTCCGTTAGTGGAGATTTTCCATTCTAGTTTCAGATGGAAATTGTCATATGCTTCATCTGAAACGATATCACCACCACCTTTTGTTTGCCAGTTTTCTTTTTGCGAAGCATCCAGCATCAAGGCATCATCTTTTGCTTGCCATGCACTGCCGATGGTTGTTTTATTGAATGTGTGCCAACCTTTATTGGTTTTTCCATCAAACAATAATTGCCAACCAGCTTTCTTTTCTTTTTTGGTCAGTGTGTTGTGCTGTGCTGTTGCCATCAAACTTGCGATCAAAACAAAAGCCAGTAGTGATATCTTTTTCATGAGGGTTTATTTCTTCAGTAAAAGGATGTATTTCACCATTTGCTCAGCATCTTCCTGAGACAATGTTGGGTGTGCAGTCATCATTACTTCACCCCAATTGCCCTTACCACCTTTAATTATTTTCTCAGCCAGCATTTTCACGTTTGCTTCGTTGTTCTCATATTTGGCTGCTACATCCTGATATGCAGGGCCGATATTTTTTTCAGCCACTTTATGGCAGGTAAGGCAATCTGATTTGGCCACCAGCTCTAAGCCTTTCTGATAATCTGGATTGTCGCTTACAGCAGGCGCAGCAGTTTCTGTTGATGCGGTTGCTGTTGTTTCTTTTGTTTTTTCACTTGCACCACCTCCACATGCAACTGCTGCTGCGATGAACAAAGAGGCAACTAAAATCTTTTTCATGATAATATTTATTGAAGTCCTAAAATAGTACGGTTGAAATTAGCATCTGTGGCCGTGTTGGCAAAATCATCAAATGCTTTTTCGGTTACACGGATGATGTGTTTTTTGATGAATTCTGCGCCTTCGGCTGCACCTACTTCCGGATGTTTGATGCAGCATTCCCATTCCATCACCGCCCAGCCCGGATAATTGTACTGCGCCAGTTTGCTGAAGATGGTTTTAAAGTCTACTTGTCCATCACCGGGAGAGCGATAACGTCCTGCGCGATCGGCCCAACCCTGATAACCTCCAAATGTGCCTTGCTTACCTGTAGCATTGAATTCAGCATCTTTTACGTGAAAAGCGCGAATGCGTTCATGATAAAAATCGATGTACTGAATATAATCCAGTTGTTGCAATACAAAGTGTGATGGATCATACAACAAACAAGCGCGTGGGTGATTGTTCACTTCTTTCAGGAACATTTCATAGGTGATGCCATCAAACAAGTCTTCACCGGGATGAATTTCATAACATACATCTACACCGCATTCATCAAAGTAGTTGAGGATAGGTATCCATCTTCTAGCTAATTCTTTAAACCCTTCTTCCACCAAACCTGCTGGTCGTTGTGGCCATGGATGAAATGTATGCCAGAGTAAAGCTCCACTGAAAGTAGGGTGGGCTGTTAAGCCCAGGTTCTGTGAGGCTTTGGCGCCATACTTCAATTGTTGTACCGCCCATTCAGTTCTGGCTTTTGGATTGTTGCGTACCGCTTCTGGTGCAAAGCCATCGAACATGGCATCATAGGCAGGATGTACCGCTACGAGCTGTCCCTGCAAGTGAGTAGATAATTCAGTAATCTCTAATCCATAACTATTGATGATGCCCTTTAATTCATTTGCATAGGTTTTGCTTTCAGCAGCTTTTTGCAGATCAATGCAACGTGCATCCCATGTGGGAATTTGCACGCCTTTGAATCCAAGCGAAGCAGCCCATTGACAAATGCTCTCCAAAGAATTGAAGGGAGCTTTATCGTCTAAGAACTGTGCTAAAAATATTCCTGGTCCTTTGATGGTTGTCATATCAGCAAGATTTCAGTTTAGCTTACACTTCAAAAGTTTTCCATTTGGTATCCATACCGGCAGATGCCACCACGTTATCGATAAACGCCATGCCGCGAATACCGTCTTCTACACCGGGGAAGTCCAGTGCTTCTGCACTTGGTACAGTACCATCAAACTTTGCAGCAAGTGTGAGCGCAAAATTTCTGTAGATATTGCCGAAAGCTTCTAGATAACCTTCCGGATGTCCACCCGGCGTTCTGGCATTCTGTGTGGCAAAACTGGATAAGTGTGCGCCATAGTTGCTACCTGCACGCAATACTTGCATGGGTTGATCAAGCCATTTTACCCAAAGTGTATTGGGTTCTTGTTGCGACCATTCAATGCCGCCTTTCTCACCATATACTTTAATGCGTAAATTATTTTCTTCACCTGCTGCAACTTGTGAAGCAATCAACACACCCGCTGCACCATTATCAAAGCGAAGTAATACGTTACCATCATCATCTAACATTCTTCCTGGAACCATGATGTTTAAGTCGGCACAAAGTTGTGTGATCTTCAATCCGGTAATGTACTCAGCCAAATGTGCGGCATGCGTGCCGATATCGCCCATGCTACCTGCTTTACCGGAACGCTTAGGATCTGTTCTCCATGCAGCTTGGGCATTACCTTCTCGCTCGCTGAGTTTGCTCAACCAGCCTTGCGGATATTCTACGACTACCTTTCTGATTTTGCCGAAAGCATTCTCTTTCACCATTTGTTTAGCCTGCTTCACCATTGGATAACCAGAGTAGGTGTGTGTTAAGCAAAGTAGCAAACCTGTTTCTGCTACTTTTTGTTGTAACTGCTTGGCTTCATCCAGCGAGAAGGTGATGGGCTTTTCAATCACTACATGAAAACCGTGTTCCAACGCCATCATGGCTGGCGCGAAATGCGCAAAGTTGGGTGTTACGATGGTCACAAAATCCATACGCTGATCTGCAGGTAATGCAGCTTCAGCCTTAATCATTTCTTCATATGTGAGATAGGTTCTTGATTCAGGTAAGAATAGACTTTTTGCTGAATCCTTGGCAATATCAGGGTTGATGCTAAGTGCGCCGCAAACCAATTCAATCATGCCATCCATATTGGCTGCAATACGGTGAATGGCGCCGATGAAAGCATCTTTGCCACCACCAACCATACCCATCCGTAATTTTCTGTTCATAATGCAAACGTTTGATGTGCGTATCGTAATGAAAATATCTGTACGTGGACTGCTAATGTATCTTAAAATCACTACATTTAGAACGCATTTTTTGATTGCTTCCAAAACCACACACTGATGAAATCAACTGTTCGATTCCAGCTTTCGCTGATGATGTTTCTGAATTTTTTTATCTGGGGTATCTGGTTCGTTACAATGGGTACTTATCTGACCAAAGGCGGTATTGCAGCTTCTGATTCTCAGGCTGGCTTAGCTTATGGTACGCAGGCACTGGGTGCAATCATTGCACCATTCATCATGGGCTTGATCGCCGATAAATATTTTGCTGCGCAAAAATTATTAGGGCTGATTCATTTAGCTGGAGCCGTACTGATGTATTTCATTTATCAGCAAAGCAGCTTTGATAGTTTCTATTCTTTATTGCTCGGTTACATGATCATCTTCATGCCAACATTGGCATTGGTGAATGCAATTGCATTAAAGCAAATGGATAGTCCGGAAAAGCAATTCTCACTGGTACGTGTCTGGGGTACGATTGGTTGGATTGTTGCCGGCATCTTTGTTGGTAAGATTTTAGGTCTGGAACAAAAAGCGCAACTGCAGCAGACTTTCTTAATTTCTTCAGGTGTGTCTGTTGTATTGGGTGTACTGAGTTTCTTCCTGCCCAATACGCCACCACCTAAGGCGGGCACCACTACTACAGTGCGTGAAATTCTTGGATTGGATGCTTTGGCCTTGTTAAAGGATAAGAACTATTTGATTTTTTTCCTAAGCTCCGTATTGATTTGTATTCCCTTGGCTTTTTATTATCAGGAGACCAATAAATTTTTGAATGAGTTAAATGTTCCCGAAGCAGCTTTTAAAATGAGCTGGGGGCAAATGAGTGAAACCTTGTTCTTGTTTTTGATGCCTTTATTCTTCACTAGGCTTGGCGTCAAGAAGATGTTGCTGATCGGGATGCTGGCATGGGTAGTACGTTATTTGTGTTTTGATTTTGGTAATGCAGATAGCATGGCATGGATGCTCTATATTGGTATTATCCTGCATGGTATCTGTTATGATTTCTTCTTTGTAACTGGTCAGATTTATACTGATGAAAGAGCTGGTGAGCGTATTCGTTCTTCTGCACAGGGTATGATTACGCTGGCTACTTATGGTATTGGTATGCTGATCGGTTTCTGGTTTGCAGGTATGGTTACAGAACATTATAAAACTGCAGATGGTCACGATTGGCAAAAAGTATGGATCATTCCTGCAGCATTTGCAGGTGTTGTTACCTTGTTATTCCTGATTTTCTTTAAAGAACCTAAGAAGCAAAAAGCCTGATATGCAACGAAGACAGTTAATCAAGAATATGACAGCAGGTGCTTTGGCGGCAACAGGATTGCCTAAACTGCAAGCTGCTGTGAGTGAAGTAGTCAAAGAAACTGCATTAAAAGGCAGAGTCAACCATTCTGTTTGCAGATGGTGCTATGATTTTTTAACGCTGGATCAGCTCTGCGTTGAAGTGAAAAAGATTGGCTTTGCTGCAATTGATCTTGTTGGGCCAAAAGACTGGCCTACTCTCCAAAAGCATGGCATTGATAGTTCTATGTGTAATGGGGCTGAAATTGCTCTTACTAAAGGATGGAACGATAAGCAATACCATGCAACACTGATCAAAAATTATTCCGAACATATTGAACTGGTAGCCAAAGCAGGGTATAAGAACCTGATCCTTTTTAGTGGGAATAGAAATGGTATGGATGATGAAACAGGTTTGAAAAATTGTGTGGAAGGATTGAAGCAGGTGATTGGGCTAGCTGAGAAGAAGGGTGTGGTGTTACAGATTGAAATCTTTAATAGCAAGATCGACCACAAAGATTATATGGCAGATTCTTCTGCTTGGGCAGTAGAATTGTGTAAGCGACTGGGTTCGCCCAATTTCAAAATATTGTATGATATCTACCATATGCAGATCAATGAAGGTGATATTATCCGAACTATTAAAGACAATCACCAGTATTTTGGGCATTATCATACTGCCGGTGTGCCGGGCAGGCATGAAATTGATACTACCCAGGAATTGTATTATCCGGCTATAGTAGAAGCAATTGTGGCTACGGGTTATAAGGGTTATTTAGCGCAAGAGTTTATTCCTGTGGCGGCAGATAAGATAGCATCATTGCGCAAAGCGGTGCATCTATGTGATGTTTGATTTGACATTCGTCAAAAAAGCAACCACACTGTATCAATAGAACCTTAATTTCAAACTTCATCTAAAACGATTTGCATGGCCGAGACGAATACCTACGACGCAATTGTCGTTGGCTCAGGCATCAGCGGAGGCTGGGCTGCTAAGGAGCTCACTGAAAAAGGCTTGAAAGTATTGTTGCTGGAAAGGGGCCGCAATATTGAGCACGTAAAAGATTACGTAAACGCCAATAAAGAATCATGGGAGTTTCCGCATAGAGGACAAGCTACGCGTCAGATGCGTGAGGATTTTCCTGTATTAAAGCGGGATTATCCTTTGAATGAAGAAACCTATGGTATGTGGGCCAATGAAAAAGAGAATCCCTATACTGAGATTAAACGTTTCGATTGGTATCGAGGTTATCATGTGGGCGGTCGTTCTTTGTTGTGGGGCCGTCAGAGTTATCGGTTCAATAAATGGGATTTTGAAGCTAACGCCAAAGAAGGTATTGGTGTTGATTGGCCCATACGCTATGATGATCTGGCGCCATGGTATAGTTATGTAGAGCGCTTTGCTGGTATTCAAGGTAGCAAAGAAGGCTTGGATGTTTTGCCTGATGGCGACTTTCTTCCTGCTATGGATATGAACTGTGTTGAAAAAGAAGTAGCAGCGCGTATCAAAAAGCATTTCAATGGACAAAGACATATGTTCATTGGCCGAAGTGCGAATATCACACAGCCTAAGCCTGAACAAAATCGTGTAAACTGTCAATACCGCAATCGTTGCTGGAGAGGTTGTCCGTTTGGGGCATACTTCAGTACACAGTCTGCTACTTTACCAGCTGCTATGGCTACAGGTAATTTAACACTTCGCCCGCATTCTATTGTAACGCGTGTTTTGTACGATAAGGATAAGAAGCGTGCTACAGGTGTTGAAATTATTGATGCGGAAACCAACAAGACTATCGAATACAAATCAAAGATTGTTTTCCTCTGTGCATCTTCATTCAACTCTACTTGGGTATTGATGAATTCAGCAACGGATATCTGGCCAGAAGGTTTGGGTAGCACAAGTGGGGAGTTGGGGCACAATGTAATGGATCATCACTTCAGATTGGGTGCAGGCGGTAGAGTAGAAGGTTTTGAAGACAAGTACACTTTCGGCAGAAGACCAACAGGTATTTATATTCCGCGCTTCAGAAATATCTACAACGACAAGCGAGATTACCTGCGCGGCTTCGGTTACCAAGGTGGTGCCAGCAGAGATCGTGGTGGACATAAAGTAGCTGAAATGACGATTGGTGCTGATTTCAAGGAAGCACTTTGTGAAGCCGGCGACTGGAATATGGGTATCACCGGATTTGGCGAAATGTTGCCTTATCATGAGAACAAGATCATGTTGGATAGAAATAAGAAGGATAAGTGGGGCTTACCTGTGCTGGCGATGGATGTGGAGATTAAGGAGAATGAAATCAAGATGCGTAAAGACATGATGAATGACGCAGCAGAGATGTTGGAAGCAGCGGGTGTGAAAGATGTACACACGTATGATTCTGGTTATGCAGTTGGCCAAGGCATTCATGAAATGGGTACTGCCAGAATGGGCAGAGATCCTAAATCCTCAGTACTGAATGGGAATAACCAAGTTTGGGATGCGCCCAATGTATTCGTAACTGATGGTGCTTGTATGACGAGTGCTTCTTGCGTGAATCCATCCTTGACCTATATGGCATTAACTGCACGTGCTGCAGACTTTGCTGTACAAGAATTGAAAAAAGGTAATCTCTGATTACTACAAAACATGGACAAATGAACAGACGAGAATTGCTTAAAATGGTTGCCCTTGCTACCGGTGGGGTAGTGATAGGCGGAGAGTTTCTGCTGACAGGCTGTAAGAATGCAGCTTCAGATGCAAGCTTTTCTTTAAGCCCAGAACAAATAGCCTTGTTGGATGAAGTAGCTGAAACCATTTTACCTACTACTAAAACCCCCGGCGCAAAAGCTGCGCAAGTTGGCGCATTTATGCAGGTAATGGTACAAGACTGCTACGAGCTAAAGGATCAGAAAATATTTGCAGAAGGTATTGTTAAGTTGGAAGAAGCTTGCAAGAAAGCTAATGGTAAAACATTCATGGAGTGTTCTGTTGAAGAACGCACCAAGTTTTTACAACAGCTGGATGCAGAACGCAAAGAATACCAAAGCAAGAAAAAACAAGAAGATCCCAATCATTATTTCCAAATGATGAAGCAGCTCACTTTGACCGGATATTTCACTTCAGAGATTGGTGCAACACAGGCTTTACGTCATGTAGCAGTGCCTGGCAAGTACGATGGCTCTATGCCTTATCAAAAAGGGGATAAAGCCTGGGCATGAACGGATGAAGATTGATATATACTGCACATAAAAATCCCTCTGCGAAGCAGAGGGATTTTGTTTTCATAAACTCAATAGGGTTAGAGTTGTATTTGCTCCTTAGCAAGTGCACTTTTCAACTTAGCGTCTGTTTCAGCAAGAAGTGCAGCTTGTTGTTTGGCTGCATCATTTACCTTGTTAATAACATTCTCAACGTTTTGTTGCTGCAGATTGCTGATGGCTACTTCTTGTCCAATCAGTACTAGATAGATTTCGCTGATCTCTTCACGAAGTTTCTTTTCATCTGCGAATACTGATGTTTGTTTAGTAGCCAATAAAGTGCTTCGGAATTCTTCCAGCTTATTCCAATATGTTTCAGCTAGCTTTTTGGTCTTGGCATTTTTCAGCTTGTCCATAGCATTTTTCAAGACCTTTTGTTTCGAAGCAACACCTTCTACAATACCTGCAAGTTCTTCGTGTGCTCTATACAAACGCATATTCTGCTCATACAAATGTTTGCGTTGTGCTTCGTTAAGGTCTTTATTGCTTGCGTCATGTACCACATTGAATGGTGTATTGTACACTTTTCCGTTTAAAGTGATTTCAATATTGTACTTGCCAGGCAACACTTGTGGTGCACTTAGCGCAGCCCCATCTACTTTTGTGCCACCTGAAGCAACTTTGGGTGGAGTCATACGTAAGTTCCAGAAAATACGGTTCAAGCCTTTTCGCTTGCCGCCAGGGATTTCTTGTACTAATTTGCCTTCACCATCTTTGATCAATACTTTGATTTCTCCATTAACACGGTCTTTTAAATAATATTGGATAGGCGAAATAGAAGGAGCGTTACCGCTAACCCAGCCGCCGGTTATTGGTGCAGCGCCTCCACCAATCTTGCCCATTTCCAAGCTCATATCCGGCTGAGGGAATATGTGCAGATCTTGTTGTGCGATACTGCTGGTTAAAGTGCGCATTGGGCGGATATCATCAACGATGATGATGCCTCTACCATGTGTGCCTAACACGAGGTCATGCGCTTGAGGATGAATTTGAATATCTCTTACCAATGCATACCAAGGAATATTGTTCTTCATTCTAAACCAACTCTTGCCTGCGTCAACAGATGCAAACAAACCCATTTCGGTTCCAAGGAAAAGTAAATCCTTATTCACCAAGTCTTCTTTGATCTTGTGTGCAAAGCCGCTGAATTCTGAACTGTTGAATAATGTCCATGTAGCACCCA